>Ga0307488_10004975_pt1 | contig 11028 bp, 6 predicted proteins | sample SB02metaG_FD_202248 | JGI IMG/M metagenome (GOLD analysis project Ga0307488, IMG submission 202248) | Sea-ice brine microbial communities from Beaufort Sea near Barrow, Alaska, United States - SB 0.2 | ecosystem: Environmental > Aquatic > Marine > Coastal | place: USA: Alaska | collected 2017-05-06
ATCGTATTTTTAACTCAAAAATGTCGATTTCAGCTTATCAGTTATCCTTTGTCCCTTATTTACACCAACTGATGGAATTTATTGCAAGGTTGCATGATTTAGGGGGGTGTAAAGTGGGGTAACGTTTTTCAATGCTTTTATTTTGTTATGTCTTAATTGTAGACAAAGTGAAAGCTATCTTCCAGCCAAACCTAATGCCCGCTTTAAGCTCAAAGCTACATTTGATATTTCACTCAAATTGACCTATAGAGAAGTTTATTACCTCTTCCATATCACTGCCATTTCTGGCTGAAATAGCTAATCCAAATTGGAGCGTTAGAAGGTAGTTCGCTGATGTATTGGGTGCAAATTTTCCGTTCTGTTCTTCTTTTTCAAAAAAATCAGTTAACGATATGATCGTGTGTTGGTTCATTGCACTGATATTTTTTGTTGCGTTGTCAGGTAAACAATTTCCCGCGATCTCGGATGTACTGTTACAAAGTAGCCAACCTGTTGGTAAATTGGAACTGGTTATCATTCGAGTAATAGACAACAAGAAATTTCTAATCCGTTCGGGTAACTTTATTTTCATTTTTGCAAGTTCGTCGGTATGCACTAAGCGATATTTATTCGAATATAAATCAATAGCTTGATTAAATAAATTTTGCTTATTATCAAAGGCCGAATAAAGGCTAGATTTATTGATTTTCAACGTATTGATAGACCCGCTTGACAACCCTTACCAGAGTGCGCATATCAATATACCTATATTAAAAATGTGCGCGTCAACATCGACAGGATAGATGATTTGCACAGCGAAGGCCGTCGCGTTGGGGTTAGACATCTATATCTGCTTATCTTAGCCGAGGTTTAAAAGCTCTGTTAGTGGCTGCAATTGTGTCCCAAAATTTTGCCATTGCAGCATACCGCTGCGATAGATGGGTTGCCTGACCTGCTCTGAACTAGGAGTTTTAATGCTGCGCTCAGTGCGATGAAATTCCAGACATGCCTCTTCAAATGGAAGACCACAGAAATCCAGAATACGCCTGACCTGACCCTCTAGATCGTTAATAACTTCTTCATGCTGAACACGCAATACAAAACCGGGTAAGACCTTGTCCCAGTGAGCCATCAGCTCAACATAGGCCTTGTAATAACGGCCCATAGACTCAAGGCCATAAGAAAACTCCTGTCCTTCACCAAATAATTGTTTAAAGCCACTAAAACAGCAGGCCATAGGATGACGCCGCGCATCGATGATCTTGGCCCTGGGGAGGATCAATTTAATTAATCCTATGTGCATAAAGTTGTTGGGCATTTTATCGATAAAATAGGGGGCGCTGGCACGGTAAACCCTTGTATCCTGGATAAATTGTTCGCCAAAACGGCGGAAAAAATTGCCATCAATATCGTGTAAATTAGCTGGGTATTTGCCGCTATGACCACGTAGTTTTGACGCTAGTCCTAATATATTATGCAGTTCCATAGTGCCATCGACCATGGGATGCGAAGCCAGTATTTGTTCCAATAAAGTCGAACCAGCGCGGGGTAAACCCACTATAAAAATTGGATCAGGGGCATCACATCCAAGTTGACTACGCTGAGTGAACAATTGCTCGGAACAATGTTTAATTTGAGCCTGAATATGTTGTTCATGTTTATCAGGATCATAGGCTGTGGTCGCACTTTTTAAGCGATTGCCGGTTTGATAATAAGCAAATGATTGAGCATAGTTGTTTTGATCTTCCAAAGCCTTGCCCAGAGCAAAACAGAGGTGAATTCTGTCATCCTCAGGAATATCTTGTGCTGACTCCTGTTCCTTCATTTGTGCAATTTCAGAGGGAGTAAACTTATAGGTTTTGGTATTTGCCAGGCTCCAGTACGCATCACCAAAAGCCGGATTGAGGGTATAACTTTGTTGGTAAGAGGCGATAGCAGCGTCAAATTCACCCAGAGCTTTTTGTGCATGACCTAGCGCCAAATGCACACCTGCTCGCTGGGGATCTTGTTGCAGTGCCAACTGGTATAACATAATAGCCTCTGGCAACTGTCCTAAACCCATCATGGCTGTAGCTTTGGCCAGTTTAAATTGATGATTGTCTGATTGCTGCTCTAAGAGTATGTCAGCCTGCTGTTGCGCCTGCTTAAACTTACCTAATTTGGTCAGCAAATTTAAATATTCATAGCGCGCACGAAAATGGCTAGGCGCTAGTTCAACACAACTTTCCAGTAAGAATTCTGCGTCATCAAATACCTTTAAGGCGATGCCAATTTCTGCCAGTAATAACATACCTTCTACATGATGTTTGTGCGCTGTTAAATAGCGTCTGCATACTTGCTCTGCTGGGTATAATTCCCCTTCATACAGCAACTCCCTGGCACCGAGTAATTCAGCTGGTAATTGGCTTAAAAAATCAATTTGTGCTGTAGCAACATCTGCTGCTTGTTGCTGTTCCAACTTAATATACTCATTGTGCAGCACTCGCCAGCTAACAACTAAGGTCGGATTGAGTCGGGTGGCCTGATAAAAAGCCGAAGCTGCTTGTTTATCATTGCCCAAGGCTAAATAAATATGGCCTTTTTCCTGAAAGGCTCGGGCATGTCTTGGTTTGATGTTGAGTAATTTATTTACCTCTAGTAAGGCTGGCTGAACTTGCCCAGCAAGGCGCAGGGCGACGCAGTACAAATACAATAAGCTGGTTTTGTTTTTATCATTTTGTTGCAGACCGAGATAGTGCTGGCAATGACTAATAGCGTCACCGAATCTTGCCATTTGAATTGCGTTTTTTATCTCTTGTAACAGATTTTGTGGACAGTTTGTATCCTGCTCCTGCTCAGTTATTTTTGTTTTATTCAATATATACTCCAAGAGTGGACGTTATTACCCTATTAATACTTGAACCAACAAAAAAGGCAAGTTAAGTGCAGTTGTTCGCGTTTTAGCTAAGCTGCCTGCGGGCGGGTTTCAAATTCCCAATTATGGTTTTATCTGTATTGACATAGGTAAGCTATGCCTCAACACCGTGGCCTTGTATTTAACGATTTGAATTCCCGCTGAATTCTGCATTTTGAGGCCACTTGGGTATATCTTTTATTTAGAATTATGGTTAGCTCAGGCCTAGTTGATTAAACATACATCAACACTCAATAATATTCACTGCCAGCCCTCCCCGGGAAGTTTCTTTGTACTTGGATTTCATATCATTACCTGTTTCCCACATGGTTTTGATTACTTTGTCTAAGGAGACCTTATGATCACCGTTACCGCGTAAGGCCAGTCGTGAAGCGTTAATAGCCTTAATTGAACCCATGGCATTTCGCTCTATGCAGGGCACTTGTACCAGGCCACCCACGGGATCGCAGGTGAGGCCTAAATTATGTTCCATGCCTATTTCAGCCGCGTTTTCTACTTCGCCGACCGTGCCCCCGAGTATTTCAGTAAGCGCGCCTGCGGCCATAGAGCAGGCCACTCCGACTTCTCCCTGACAACCGACTTCAGCACCAGAGATGGAGGCATTTTTTTTGTATAAAATGCCAATGGCCGCGGCTGTCAGCAAATAACGAACTGCGATATCTTCGTTTACCGGCCTTACAAATTTGTCAAAGTAGTGCAGCACAGCCGGAATAATGCCTGCTGCGCCGTTTGTAGGGGCAGTGACCACTTTGCCACCCGCTGCATTTTCTTCATTCACAGCCAGTGCAAACAAGTTGACCCAATCCATGGCTTGCATCGGATCAGAGCTGCGCTCGCTTTGTAAACGCCAGAAGAGTTTAGGAGCGCGGCGGGTGACTTTTAAACCACCGGGTAATATGCCTTCATTACGAATACCATTTTGCACACACTCCTGCATCACCTGCCAAATATGCCAAAGTTTTTGTTTTATTTCGATCTGCGTCTGAAACACCTGCTCATTCTTTAACATTAATGAACTAATACACAGGCCATGCTCTTTACACAAACTGAGCAATTCTGCGGCAGATGAAAAGGAATAGGGTACAGGCTGTTCGTCGTGTTGCAGCGCGATGACTTTTTCTTTATGAAAATCTTCTTCCCGCAGAATAAAACCCCCACCAATGGAATAAAAACTTTGACTAGCAATGATCTGCTGCCCGCTGAAGGCATGAAATGTCAAGCCATTTGCATGTAAGGGCAGGGTTTTACGACGATGAAATACAATGGCACCTTCGCGACTAAAGCTGACCGCCTTTTCGCCGTTCAGGGCTAATGTCTGCTCTTTATCTACCTTTGCTAATAACGCATCCACCAGACTCACGTCTATGGATTCTGGAGCGTGTCCCTGCAGGCCTAAGATCACCGCTTTTCCGGTACCATGCCCTTTGCCGGTCTGTCCGAGAGAGCCAAACAGTTCCACCTTTACCTCATCTGTTTGCTCAAATAATGTTTGTTCTTTAAGTTGCAGACAAAATTCTCTGGCAGCACGCATAGGTCCTACTGTATGTGAACTGGAAGGGCCGATACCTATGCTGAACATATCAAACACACTGATCATGGTTTTCTCTAATAAGTTAACTAAAAATTACGGATTAATTGCGATTATTTAACGTCTTTTGCCCACCAAGTGCATTCCCAATAAAGACATTAAGCAGCCTAAACAAGACACCTCTACCACTCACCCTTAAACAGCGTTGTTGCTGCTCTTACTCCCTCAATCGGCATGCGGATAAAGGCTTCGGGTATATATGCGGTTACCGATCGCTCCTACATGGGCTTAGCTCCTTTGCCGCCTAGCTACAACTCCAATGGTAAGGGGTATATTAAATATTTAAGGGACACTAAAATAGTCAAGATGCTAGCGTAAAATCTGAGCAGTTGGGGCATTAAGTCAATCTCAGGCTACCGGTCGGGTGCTTACTTTGCACTTGGCAGATCATTTTCTGCCAGTGTTTAGGCAGTCATAGTTAGACTAACTCGCTGCACTATAAGCTCTCTTGGCGCAAGGCTCTAACTAAACCCCACATCATAATGATCATCACCACCGAAAACGGCAGGGCAACGATAACGGCAGCTGTTTGCAGGGCGTGAAGCCCGCCCACCATTAATAAAATTGCCGCAACTGCACCTTCGCCTAAGCCCCAAAGTACCCTATGACCAAGCGGCGGGTTTTCGTTGCCCATGGACAAAATGGTGGTGATAACCAAGGTACCGGAATCAGAGGAGGTAATAAAATAAGTGGCAATTAATAAGGTGGCAATGAAGGCTGCAATAGTGCCGAAAAAACCCGGATCGAGTTTGTCCAAAGTCACATACAGTGCGCTAGTGACATCGGCCTTAACTGCGTCGAGCACCCCTGCCTGACCTACAGCTGAGACTAACTCACCACTTTCATTTGTAATATGATGGAATAACTCCAGGTATATGGCGGTGCTGCCAAATAAAGTTAACCAGATAAAACCCAGAAAACTCGGCACCAGCAATACCCCGATAATAAACTGTCGGATGGTGCGGCCCTTAGACACCCGCGCGATAAACATGCCGACAAAAGGCGCCCAGGCCATCCACCAACCCCAATAGAAAGCGGTCCAGGATGATTGCCACTGGCCATCGGTATAGGAATCTGTCCAGGTGCTTAACGGTAACAGGTTACTAAAGTAGTCGCCGATATTTTGCACCAGGCTACCCAACAGAAAACGAGTGGGGCCAAAACACAGTAAAAAGACCAATATGCCTACGGTTAACCACATATTGACTTCCGATAAAATTCTTACTCCACGGCCGACTCCGGATACCACCGATAGGGTGGCGATGCTGGAGATCACCAATATCAGCAACATCTGGTTACCCACCGATATGTCCATGCCGAACATAGTATTGAGCCCGGTATTCATTTGGGTGACTCCCAAACCAAGAGATGTCGCTACGCCAAATATGGTACCAAATACCGCTAAGATATCTACCGTGTGACCAATTGGACCATAAATTTTATTGCCAATCAGCGGGTAGAGTGCAGAGCGAATAGTCAAAGGTAGTTTTTTTCGATAACTAAAATAAGACAGCGACAGCCCAACTACCACGTAAATCGCCCAAGGATGAAGGCCCCAATGAAAGAAGGTCAAGCGCATGGCTACTTGCGCAGCCTCAGGGGTAAGCCCTTGCTCTACAAAAGGATTGTTTTGAAAATGGGTGATTGGCTCAGCGATAGACCAGAACACCAGACCAATGCCCATGCCAGCGCTAAACAACATGGAAAACCAGGCAAAGTAACTGTACTCAGGGCGTGCATCATCATCACCTAGGCGCAAATTTCCATGCCGACTAAACGCTAACCACAAACAGAAGAATAAAAATGAAGCAACCAAGCCCACGTAATACCACTTGAGGTAGGCTACTATCCAGCTTGCGATAACACTAAAAAGTAGCGCAGAGCCTTCAGTAAAAAATACCCCAGCTAATAAAAATACTATGACTAGGGCCATCGAAATTATGCTTGTGACCGGATTCATGTTTTTCAATAGACCATACTTGGACATAGTGATAAACCTACCTACTGATGTTATGGCAAAAGAAAAGCGTTGCTATTTTCTATCGTCAGCTAAAAAAAGCCAAATATTCACAGTTAAACTCTTTTTTACGTCAGATAGTCTTTGACTGGACTATGCATAGAAAAGAACAGGTTTTCATTGCTTAATTGTGAATATCTCAGCTGTGTCGATAAGTTTTGTCTTTGTCAACTTACCAAAGAAGTATTCGCTGCAGTAACAAAGGCCAACGAGTTATAATTGTCCGTTGTTACTGCGCCGGGTTAAATGTCTAGAAAAAGTCGTAAGACAATCTTAAACCTATAGTGCGCGGTCTATTAGTGACCACTTTGGGGGTGAACTGTTGACCATCAATATACAGAACGGCATTTTCGTCTAATATATTGTCAATATATATCTCTGCCTTCCATTCATCGTTTGTGATCCCAAAGGCCACATTGGTTAGGAAATAACTCTCCTGCACATAGCGTCCGCCTTTAAATACTTCGCCATTTCTATCGGTAAAGCCAACCCCTTCATACACATCTGCTTCTTGTTGAATTGTTAAACCTGAACCTGTGCCGTAAACTAGCTCAGTTGTATCTTCCAGTACAAAGGCATCCATGGTCATACTAGCCAGACGATCACCGGTATAGCTGATAGAGCCATTTATATAGCCAGTCAAACCATTGGACAGTTCGTAAAAATATTGCGCTCTGAGGTTACCTGAAAAGTCTGCAGAGTAGGGGAGCTTACTACCGACATCTGGGGCGATACCATCAAGCTCTGAATTAATCCGGGTCAATTCAGTATCTAATAGGCTGAAGGCTGCATTGAATACCAGGTTATCTGAAGCTAGCCACGTAATGTCCGCATCCAATCCCCTAATTTCAGCGTCACCCACGTTGTCGGTGAATACCAAGAAGCTGATATTGGTGGGGTCAAAGCGTGAGGTTTGTAAGTTGGTAATTTCAGAATAAAAAGCGGTGGCATTTATCCGTAACATGCGGTCAAAGAAGTCACCTTTTAGACCTATTTCGTAATTGTCCAGTTTATCAGTAGTTGAATACACTGGGATCCTGAAGTCTTCAAATGCACCCGTTTGATTACTCGATCTGCCACCGCCTACGCGGTTGGTAACAGGTGGACGGAAACCCTCTGAATAGCTGGCAAATAACAAAATATCACTATTTACTTTCCAATCCAAAGACGCTTTGATAATGACATCATCTACGGTTAAAGTGCCATCAGGGTCAAGTAAATCTACTTCTAGTTGGCCGTTGGCTATTGCAGCGGCGATTAAATTTGGATCTTCACCCACAGCGGTGAGTTCGGCCGGATCAACACTACCAAAGGCGCGCACTCGACGACTTACGTCAACGGTGCTGGTAGAGCCGGTAAAAATATCGTCAATTTGATACCAACGCAGGCCGATGCCGGCGGTCACGGCATCCGTCAAGTCATATTCAAACTGGCCGAAAACGGCAATTTGATTTATATCGTGGGTAATGTCATTAACAAAGCTAATATCTGATGGGAATGGTCCGCCGTCAGTATTGATCCCTTGTGTGCCTTTGAGAGTGCGCCCTAAGTTAGTAAAATACGGCAGATCGGTGTTGCCTAACTGAAACTGGCCAACTGTTTCTAAAGATTGTTCATCATAAAAAATACCAGCAGTGATACGCCATGCATTATCAGCTGAAGTATTAAAGCGCAATTCATGGGTTAGGCGAGAGCTTCTGGTGTCTTCTTTATAAAACTTTGTTGGGTCGGCACAGTACTGCTCAGCCGCATCGGGTGAAATGTAATTACACGCATAATAGGCAGCAAATAAGCCGCCGTTGGTATAGCCTGTATAATCGATAGTAGAGTCGATTTCTCGGTTGAGATAACCGCCAGTATAGACCACTTCAAGTTTCTCTAAACGGCCCTCTAGGGTCCACGTGGTTAAACCAAACTCGTCATTATTATCTTCGGGTACAAAACGGTTAACTGAGCTTTGTCCCTCTAAGTTAGGATCATAGGCAAATACCCCTTCGGTCGTTAATGTCTGTTGGGTGTGCTGAACTAATAAATCCCAGTCTTCATTAATGTCGTAAGCCAAACCAAAACGAACACCAGCATAAGTAGCATCGTTATAATCATCTTCAACTAAAGCCGTGTTTACTGGTGATTCAACCGGGGTGTTTTGTGGATCCGCTAAAGGCCCGTTAGATATTCTGTCGATGACTACAGCACTACCAATATAGCCGCCTTCACCTGGTTCATTGAGTATGTTGTCAATCCAGCCTCCCTGCAACTCGTTGTAGGCTGCAATACGAATGGCTAAATCATCGCTTGGAGTGAAATTGATGAAGGATTCCACCGAGTTACTCATTTCTCCGCCTTTGGTAAAACTGGTACTGATGTCAGCACCGGCAGAAAATCCACTGTGATCAGGCTTTTTGGTGATCAGGCGCACAGTGCCTGACTGTGAACTAGCTCCAAATAGGGTACCTTGTGGCCCAGGTAGAACTTCTATGCGTTCCACGTCGGTGGCATAAATATCGAGATTTCGGCCTTGCATAGAAACCGGTTGTTCGTCTAAGTAAAATGCGACCGAGGGTTGCAATGCTTGCACGGAGGACACCGCGATATTGGTTTGCGTGCTAGCGGCGCCGCGAATGTAGATTTCATTTTGACCGGGGCCAGTACCCTGAAACACAACATTGGGTAAAAACTCTACGTAATCTTGAAAGTTATCAACGCCCAAATTTTCTAAGGCATTGCCGTTTAAAGCAGTAACCGAAACGGGAATATCCTGAATGGATTCCGTACGTTTGGTTGCCGTCACTTGAATGGTTTCTATTTGTGCTTTATTTTGTTTCACAGTAGCAGTAGTAGTAGCTTCTTGCCCATGTGCAAATTGGCTAGCGGTTAATGCTGTTAAAATAGCGCAGTGCAGTTTACTTAGTTTCATGTGTTTATCTCGTTTTCTTATTATGATTTTTAGTTTTTTTTTTGAAGAATTAACAAGTGCTTTTTCCATGACATGGTCGTTAAAACACTAATTGACCATCCCATGTGGATCGATAACGAATTTTTTTGCCGCACCTTGATCGAAGGCATGATATCCCTCAGGCGCTGCATCTAAAGAGATAACCTGTACGTTAACGGCTTTGGCAATATCAATTTTGTCCCATAAAATAGCCTGCATCAGCTGGCGATGGTATTTCATTACCGGGCACTGCCCAGTGACAAAAGAATGTGATTTTGCCCAGCCCAGACCAAAATTCATGCTGAGCTGTCCGGTTTTTGCCGCATCCGTGGCTGCACCGGGATCACCGGTAACATACAGTCCGGGGATCCCAATACCGCCCGCTGCTCGAGTGACTTCCATCATAGTATTGAGAACAATGGCGGGTTGCTCCTTGTGATGACTGCAACCATGGGCATGGGCTTCAAAACCAACACAGTCGATCCCCGCATCAACTTCCGGAATGCCAAGAATATCAGCAAGCATATCTGCTACTGACGCGTCCTGGCGCAAATCAATGGTTTCACAACCAAAGCTACGAGCCTGTTCTAAACGATCTGGATTCATATCACCGACTATGACACAGGCTGCGCCAAGCAGTTGTGCAGAGGCGGCCGCCGCCAATCCTACGGGACCTGCACCCGCTACATAAACCGTTGAACCTGGGCCAACACCCGCAGTGACCGCACCATGGAAGCCGGTAGGGAAGATGTCTGAGAGCATGGTTAAGCTGGTTATTTTTTCTAAGGCTTGTTCTTTATCAGGAAATTTGAGTAAGTTAAAATCGGCGTAAGGCACCATGACGTATTCAGATTGCCCGCCTACCCAGCCCCCCATATCGACATAACCAAAGGCCGCGCCCGCTCTGCCTGGATTAACGTTAAGACAAACACCTGTGTTACCTTCACGGCAGTTTCTGCAACGTCCGCAGGCGATATTAAAGGGTACAGAGACTATGTCACCAAGCTCAAGATACTCGACGTCGCGGCCCATCTCAATCACCATGCCGGTGATCTCATGACCTAATACTAAACCTGGTTGGGCTGTAGTACGCCCCCTAACCATATGTTGATCGCTGCCACAGATATTGGTAGTGACTACTTTTAAAATAACGCCGTGATGGCAGGATCTGTTGCCTATGGCTAGCTCAGGATATGCGATGTTTTGTATTTCAACGCTGCCAGGCCCAGTATAAACCACTCCACGATTTGCATGATTCGAACACATAACTGACTCTCTTTTTGATTAAGGTTGCAATTTTGTGGCTTTAACTTAGGCCTTGTAAGGTGCTTTGACATTTCCATTCAAGACCAAAAGATGTCTAAAAAAGACAATTATTTAATGATTATGCAGCAATGGTGATTAAGTTTGAGAGTGGAAAAGGTAGGATATTCACCCCATACTATTGACTACTTTGTAGTATTGGTAGGGGTAATAAGCAGGTTTTTGTTTCACTACCAAGTAGCCAAAAATGCACACTTCATTTAAGTGTTTTAAGAACACAAATTTATATGGTTTGGTGAATTATTAAGTTCTTTTTGCAGTGATTTGGGTAT
>Ga0307488_10004976_pt1 | contig 11025 bp, 10 predicted proteins | sample SB02metaG_FD_202248 | JGI IMG/M metagenome (GOLD analysis project Ga0307488, IMG submission 202248) | Sea-ice brine microbial communities from Beaufort Sea near Barrow, Alaska, United States - SB 0.2 | ecosystem: Environmental > Aquatic > Marine > Coastal | place: USA: Alaska | collected...
CCGCCCCCGTCCAGGCTGAAACAGAAATTCTGATCAACAATTACCTGCCCCCCAAGCACCCGTTTCAAACGGTTGTTGTCGCGCCATGGGTAAAAGATGTCATTGCAGCCACAAATGGCGCTGTCGCACCCAAACTTTCCGCCGCCGCCGTCGGACCGCCGCCAAAGAACTGGCAGACCGTCGTGAAGGGCGTCGCAGATGTCGTCGTACTTGCAAACCTGTTCCAGTCCAAGCGCATTCAGCTTCCGGTGATTGGGGAAATGCCACTGAGCTCACCCTCAGGAGAAAAAGCCTCCACGGCGCTTTGGAATACGCACACCAAGTTCTTTGCTGATGCCGACGAATACAAAGGCGCAAAGCTACTCGCTTCGTTCATGCTGACACCAAACGTCATCAACAGTGGCACCGGGGAAATCACCAGCCTTGAGGACCTGAAAGGCTACAAGCTGCGTGCATCCCCTGGTATCTCAACAAACCTTCTTAGAGACCTGGGGGCCGTTCCGGTCGCATCAGGCCCATCAAAGATCTTCGGTCTGATCTCCAAAGGTGTGGTGGACGGTGTAGCGGTTCCCGCGCATGGTCTGCGGGCCTTCCGTATGCTGCCCTATATCAAGTCAGTCACCGTGATACCCGGCGGACTGTCCAACACCAGCTTCTCACTGCTGATGAATCAGGACAAATGGGACAGCCTGACTCCTGAGCAACAGGAACAGGTAATGAGTGTCTCTGGTGCACATATCTCCAAGAGCTCACACAAGTTCGATAAGATTGCTGCCGGTTCCTTGAAAGCCCTGACGGACCAAGGCGGCACAATCGTCGAACCGAATGCCGCTTTCATGGCAGCTATAGCTGCGCACACCGAAGGCCTTCAGGCTGAGTGGCTGAAGATGGCGAATGCCAAAGGCATCGATGCGGCGGCCGCAAAAGATTACTATCTGTCGCAATTGAAATAGCAATGATTTCCCCGCATCGTCGTTTGCGATGCGGGGATTTCGATTGGTCCATCTCTTGAGCACTTTACCCGATATCGAAGATGAGGCTCTGGCCGAGAGCTACAGGGTCCCTTCAGGACTAGCCGGCCGTCTTGCCTGGCCGGTGCGCATTCTCACAGCATTGTCGGCCATCTTCATGTTCCTGATCGCGGCTGTGACGTTTGTCGATGTCACCGGACGCTATGTCTTCGCCAGTCCAATCCCTGGTGGGGTTGAAATCATTGAATTTCTACTGGGGCTGCTGATTTTTTCGGCTATGCCGCTGGTGACCGTGAAGAACGCCCATATCACAGTCGAACTCTTTGACGGGTTCATGAGCGCCGGTTTCAAGCGCATTCGCGGCATCATTGTCATGCTCGCCAGTGCCGGGGTGATCGCATTCATCACCAAACGCATGTGGTCCACCGCCATGGAGATGGCCGAGTTCGACGAAATTTCTCTTCACTTGCAAGTCGAGACAGCCCCTTTGCTGTTCGTTATCTCGGGCCTGAGCGCTCTGGGTGTGGTCGTACAGCTCTACATGGCTTGGATATTTATCCGCGACGACGTGATCGGAGAACGCTAGCCCATGCTGCTTTCACTTGCCGGATTTGGGGTCCTGCTGACCATTGCGTTTCTTGGGTTTCCTCTGGGATTCTCCATGATCATCGTCGGATTTGTAGGCTTCGCGATCATACGGGGAACCGGCCCAGCGCTGGAAACCGTCAGCCAGCAAATTCTCGATCTCGCGCTCAACGCAAACTTTGTCACCCTGCCACTCTTTGTTCTGATGGGCGTATTCGTCTTCCGCGCAGCGCTGGCCGAAGACATCTATGACGCCGCCCAATCATGGCTTGGCAACAAACGGGGCGGCGTCGCGATGGCAACTGTTGCCGCGTGTGCCGGGTTTGCATCGATCTCCGGGTCATCGGTCGCGACGGCGGCCACAATGGCCAAGGTCTCGATCCCGCCAATGCGGAAGTACAACTACAATGTCGGCTTTGCGGCGGGTTCCGTCGCCGCCGGCGGTACGATGGGCATACTGATTCCGCCTTCCGCCGCCCTGATTATCTACGGCATCCTGACCGAGCAAAGCATCGGTGATCTGTTCATCGCCGGGCTGATCCCGGGCATCGTCACGGTTCTGCTCTACATCGCGGTGATCTGGATCGTCGCCAGGTTCTGGCCGCATCTGGCACCACGTGCGCCCAAGGAAACCTGGATGGTGCGCTGGCGCACCCTGTCCAAGATCTGGGCGGTCATGGTGCTGTTTTTTGCGATCATCGGCGGCATTACGTTTGGCGTCTTCACCCCCACCGAGGGTGGCGGCATCGGCGCCATCGGCGCCTTGCTGTTTGCCATGGCCCGCAGACGGATGAGCCTGCGCATTTTCTTCTATGCGCTCGCCGAAGCCGCCGAAACGACTGCGATGATTTTCACCATCGCGTTTGGCGCGCTCATTCTGAACAACTTCGTCAACGTCGCCGGCATGCCGAATGCCATTGTGGACTTTATCCAGTCACTGGATATCTCTCCGATCCACGTCATCCTGCTGATCTTGCTGATCTATATCCTCCTCGGCACGATCATCGAGGGGCTGGCGATGATCTTTCTGACGGTCCCAATCTTCGTCCCGGTGGTCGAGGCGCTGGGGTTTGATTTGATCTGGTTCGGAATCGTCATGGTAATGGTGGTGGAGATCAGCCTGATCACACCCCCCATCGGACTGAATGTCTTTGTCATAAAATCGATGATGCCCGATGTGCCACTCAGCGCGATCTTCAAGGGAATCGTCCCCTTCTTCGGCGCCGACATCGTGCGCCTTCTGCTCGTGGTGTTTCTGCCGGGTCTCGCGCTGTGGCTACCCGGGGTGTTTTCCTAACGCGCTACCCGCCATTGGCCGGCGCGTCGAGGCGCCAGATATGGGCGTACCAGCGCCATAGAATGAGCAACGTCGCCACCAAACCAAACACCGCATAGCCTGTGGCCGTGACGCTATAGCCAAAGCCAGCGATCAACGGACCCGAAGCGAGCAAGCCCATGGGCAATCCGTAAATCGCGAGCATTCGCAGGCCAAGCACCCGCGCGCGCATGCGCGGGTCCGAAGTCTTCAGCAGCATTATGGAGACCGGCACCAGAGCCAGCCCCTGACATAATCCGGCAAGCATCAGCACAATGGCGCCGACAAACATCACATCGACCCACGCGAAAATAAGCAGAAACCCAAACCACGCGAAGGTGAAGCCGATCATCATCCGACCAGGCCAAATCTCACGCCGGTTGGCGGTCAGGCCAAGAGAGCCCAATAGCGCGCCAAACGCGAAGCTCGCCGCAAGATATCCAAGCCCGGTTTGGTCCGTGCCATAGACCTCACGTGCCACATAGGGCAGCACGCCGCCCATCAGCGGAAAGGCGCAGAAATTCACGAGAAAAGCCAAGGTCATCGCCGCGAGCAGATGCGGCGTTCGCCAGACATAGACAAACACTTCGATCAGGTCGCGCAACGCAGATGTTGGGACAATCGATGCGCCCGTAGACGTCTGGAGCGGGGGACGCTGGGCCGCCCCGAGCGTCAAAAACACTGAAACCGCATAAAGCGCCGTCACAACCGTGTAGGCCGACGCCATGCCCACCGTGGCGACCAGGCCTGCCCCCGCAAGCGCGCCGGCAACCCGCGCGGAATCTGTCGTCGTGCGCGAAATGGCGACCGCGGCCACCATCTGCGCTGACGGGATCGTTTCCCCAACAAGCGTGTAGCGAATGGCGTTATCAGAGGGGCGCACAATGCCCATCAGGGCACCGATCGCAAAGACCGCCACCGGGCCGAGCGCATCGAAATAGGCAAACCCGGTCAGAGCAGCGGCCTGCACCACATAAAAGGCGCGCATCGAGCACAGCACGTTACGCGCACCGCGACGGTCCCCGACAACGCCGAACAATGGCGACACCAGCGTGCCCATATACTGGAGCGAGGCAAACAAGGTCAGCAGCAGGACAGAATCCGTTGCCACCAGCACAAACCAGCCGAGAATGAGCGTCTCCATCTCGAACGCCCAGGAGGTCGTCAGATCGGCCGGCCATTGAAACCGGAAACTGCGCACCGCAAATGGCGCCAAAACGGATGTTCTGCCGTTAGCCGGCATCGAGATGTCCTCCAACCGAGAACATGCAACATGGTACGAGTGTTTCTCAATGGCGCAGGATTGACATCACCCCTGCGTATTTTGCCTATTGTGAAAAACAGGAGGGTATTTCATGGATGATGTAACAGCGGGCGCCGCAAATGGCAGCCTTGTACCGATGGTCGCGGATGAGGATTTTTCGCCGGCCTTCAAAAAATCTGCCGAACGGGTCTCAAAACGCGTCGGCATGACCGCAAACAACGTGCGCGCCATGGCGAACTCGCCGGAACTGGGCGCAACCATGCGTCAATTCCTCGATGATGTCTGGGATCACGGCGACTTGCCCAAACCCATGAAGGCCCTGATCCGACACAAGGTGTCAAACATCAACGCCTGCCTCTATTGCTCAGCCCATCAGGTAAAAGTCATGATGAGCCAAGGTGTGTCGCAAAAAAAAATCGACAACATGCACGACTACCGGACCCATCCGGCCTTTTCCGACAAGGAACGCGCGATCCTGGCCTATGCCGAGGCCCTGACCATCGATGCCGGTGCGATCCAGCCGGACGTCATTGCCGACTTCACCGCCCACACCAGCGACCAGGAGCGAGTCGAAGTCACGATCGTCGCCGCCTCCATGGGTCTTCTGAATCGCCTCAACGACGGCTTACGGGTTCCGCTCGAAGAACCCATGCTCGAAATCGCCAGCACCATCTCTTTCGACAAGGACTAGCCCCATGGCCCGTATCGATATCGGACACATCACCCTCAACTGCGCTGATGCGGGTACGGGGGAAGCCTTCATCTTCATCCCCGGCCTTGTCGGTCTTTATGACGCCTGGTCGTTCCAGCTGGACCACTTCGCTCAGCGTTATCGCGCTGTCACCTTCGACCACCGCGGCACCGGGGAAAGCGACAAGCCCACCGGTCCCGGGGCCTATTCGACCCAGGCTATCGCTGATGATGTGATCGCACTGATGGACACGCTGGACATCGAGAAAGCCCATATCGTGGGCACATCGACGGGGGGATGCATCCTGCAGAATCTGGCCCTCGACCACCCGGACCGGGTTCGCGCCTGCATCTTTAATAACACCTGGGTCACCGCAGACGAGTTCATCACCCGGGTCGCGCTCACCCGCAAGCGGATCGCGGAATCCTACGGCCCGGAAGAGTATGTGAAGGTCTCGAGCATGTTCACATCAGGCGCCGATCAGTTCCGCAATAATTTCGACGCCGTCATGGAGCTGGAACGACGTGCGCTTGAGACGATTGGCTCTGTCGAGATTCTCGCCGCGCGGCTCGATATGATGCTCGCCCATGACCGGACCAGCGAAATCTCCGGCATCGACAAGCCTGCCCTGATCATCGGCACCATGGATGACGCGACGATCCCCTACTATTTCGCAAAGGATTTGCACGCGGCCATCCCGGGGTCGGAAGTGCAGTTCTTCGATGATGGCGGGCACTATTCCTATCGCCGCCATCCCGAAAAATGGAACACGACCGTACAGGCGTTCCTCGACAAGGCCGAAGCCTCTATCTAGGTACAAATAGCTGTTTTCACAGCATCTTTCAGGAGAACATCATGGCAAAAGCATACTGGGTCGCGGCCTACCGGTCGATCGACGACGCCGATAAGTTCGCCGCCTATATCGAGCTCGCCGGACCGGCCATCGCCAAGGGCGGCGGCACGTTCCTGACAAGAGGCGCCCCCGCGAAAGTCTACGAAGCCGGCATCCTTGAACGGACGACCATCATTCTGTTTGATTCTCTCGAAGCTGCCATCGCCACCCATGACGGCCCGGATTATCAGGCCGCCCTGGTCGCGCTCGATGGCGGTGTGACCCGCGATCTTCGGTTCGTCGAAGGGATCGAGTAGCTATTTCGGCGCGACGAGGTTGGCTTTAAAGAACTCGACCATCGGCCCCAACAAAGCCGGGTCGGATCGGTTCGCCTGTTCCACATGATAGATGCTCATCGCCCCACCCGCCTTGCGATAATTCTCGACAAAGCGCTCGGGCTCGTTGAGATCGAGGGGTGACTCCGGGTCCCGGTAGTCATGCACCGGGTCCACCTGCCCCTGCATCCAGATCGACGGTAGAATCACCAGATCCTCGCCGCGCTCCAGAGCGAGCATCGGGTTCCCCTCTTCCATATTCTCCTCGGTCACCCAATACGTGTCGTGACGCTGTTCCAGATCACCCACCCAGGCGGGCGGGTCACCTGCCGCGAGCAAGCTGACCACACGGCGGTAGCGCGACAGGGGATTGATCACCGGCCACATCATGCCCACGCAGCACACGGACGCATCCACGTCAGGGGCGTCCCCTGGCAGCTCCAGTGCCGCGTAGCGCGGATCGTTCGGGCGCATCGCAGACAGCATCGCCAGATGGCCGCCGCTCGACTGGCCGAGCAAACCGATACGTGCCGGATCGATATTGAGGTCCGCCGCGTTCAGTTTCAGCCAGCGGATCGCGTAGTTGATGTCTTCCAGGGATGACGGATACCGGTCGGCAGCCTGACGGAAATCCAGCGCTGCAGACGCCATCCCGTTCTCGGCGAACACTTCACCCCGCGTCGTGCATTCGCTCGGGTGTCCTTTGCCCCAGCCGCCGCCATGTAAATCGACAATCGCCGGACAGGGTGCACCACCATCAGGACGGATCAGACGAATGATCATCGGCTTGTCGCCGTGGCTAAATATCTCGATGTCTTCAGTGATGATGGCCACGACAATGTTCTCCGTTGATCGAAAGGTTACTGCTGCGCGTTCAATTGTCCGAGGATCGCATCGGTCATTTCGGCGCTTGTTGCCGAGCCGCCCAGATCACCGGTCCGCACGGCGCCATCGGCGAGCACCGCATTCACAGCGTGTTCGACCGCATCCGCGCCCAAATCTTCGCCCAGATAGCGCAGCATCATCGCCACGCTCAGGATCGTGGCGCACGGGTTGGCGATACCTTTCCCGGCAATATCAGGCGCGGTGCCGTGCACCGGCTCGAAATAAGCCCAGCGATCACCAATACAGGCCGATGCGGCCAGGCCCAGCCCCGCGGCCAGCCCTGCGGCAACATCGGAAAGGATATCGCCAAAGGCATTGGTCGCCAGGATCACATCAAATTCGCCCGGTTCGCGCACCATTTCCATGGCGCAGGCGTCGATATTGCGGGTCTCATATTCGATGTCCGGGAACTCTTCTGCCACAGCCGCGCATGCCTCCAGGAACAGCCCGTCACTCAGCTTGAGGACCCCGACCTTGTGCACGGCAGTGACCCGCGCCGGTTTTCCCGATGCCTGCTGGCGGGCAATGGCCTGCGCGAATGCCATCCGCGCGGTCTTGGTCGAAGCGTCCCTTGTGATGACGCGGACCGCATAAGCGGAATCATCGTCCCCCATATATTCGTCCCGGGAATAAAGCCCCTCGGTCACCTCGCGTACGACCACGCAGTCGATATCGGCCGCCGGGGACGGAATACCGGGAATGGTGCGGGACGGGCGGACGCTGGCACTGACTTCAAGCCCGATCCGAAGGCCCCCAAGAGGATCACCGCCCTGGGGTGGGATCTGCGCCACATCCATCGCGCCGAGCAGTACCGCGTCCGCGGCCTTCGCGGCCACCAGAACGTTGTCGGGCATGGAATGACCGGTTTCGAGAAACAGGTCATAGCCAGCCTTATGCACATCATAAGTGAAGCCCGGTCCACCCCGCGCCGTCAGCGTATCGAGAACCCGGCGGGCGCAATTGATCACTTCGGGCCCGATTCCATCTCCCGGCAAAACGCAGATCGCATAATTTGTCATGTCTGCCTCAGGCCTTGCCCTCATAGACTTCGAGCACCCGGGTCGCGTCGTCCTTGCCCCAGCCCGCGGCTTCGGCTTTCTGGAACATGGCCCGCGCGGCCGGAACGACCTGCAACTCGATGCCGTTATCCTTCGCCAGATCGATGGCAATCCCCATATCCTTGACGAAGATTTCGACCGCACCGCGCGCCGTAAAATCCCGGTTAAACACCGGGTCCAGGCTCATATCGAGCATCGCGCCGCGCACGGAACCTTTCGGCAAACAATGACGCATGACGTCCTGAGACAGCCCCGCTTTCTCACCTGTGAGGAGCATTTCGGCAATCAGGGCCGTGCTGGCATTCACATACATATTGGTGACGACCTTCATCACCCCGCCACTCCCTGACGGCCCGGTATGGGTCGCATCGGCAGACAGGGGCGTGATGATCGGCTGCACCCGGGCGTAGGCCGTGTCGCTACCGCCCACCATGAAGGTGATGGTGCGCGCGTCGACCTGGGGTGTGGATCCGGAAATCGGCGCGTCGAGCATATCAATGCCCGATCCGGCCAATTTCACCGCCAGCTCCTTGCTGTAGGCCGGCGGCATGGTGCTCATCTCGACATGGATCAATCCGGTCTTTCCGGCCTTGTCGATGCCGTTCGGCCCGAACAGGTTTTCCTCGATATGTTCGGGCTTGAGCAGGATCGAGAAGGTGATGTCGCTGTTTTCAGCGACTTCCCGGGCGTTTGCCACAGGCGTGCCACCTGCATCTGCCAGCATCTGCATGCGCGCGGGATCAATATCGTAGCCACAGACGGTGTGGCCATCGGCCATCATCTGTTGCGACAGGCTGAGGCCCATCTTTCCCAGCCCGATCATTCCAAGCTTGTCACCCATCATCCATACCCCCCGTGTTTTTATCATTTCGTTGGGTATGTTCGTGCCGCGCAACGGGCCCGGAGTCAATTCTCCGGCTAAGCCAGGCCTTCCTTTTCCATCAGGGCATCCGGAGTCGGCAGCTTGCCCCGATACGCGAGGTAGGCGTCTTCCGGGTCCATTGAGCCGCCCGACGAATAGATATGACGGTAGAGCTTCTCGGCGGTCGCGGGATCGAATGGATCGCCCGCTTCGGTAAACGCCCCGAAAGCGTCGGAATCAAGCACCCCGGACCACATGTAGGAATAGTAGCCGGCCGAATAGCCATCGCCGGAGAACACATGCTGGAAATGCGGCGTGGCGTGACGCATCACGATCTCGGCGGGCATGTTGATGCCCTCCAGGACTTCGGCCTGGAACGCTGCCGGATCGATGTTTGCAGCCGCCTCCGCGTCGAGCGCGTGGAAGGCCATATCGACCAGCGCCGAGGAGGTAAACTCAACATTGGCAAAGCCCTTGTTGAACCTTTGGGCGGCACGCATTTTTTCCAGCAGCGCGTCAGGGATCGGCTCGCCGGTTTCATGATGTACCGCGAAACGGCGCAGCACTTCGGGGACGGTCAGCCAGTGTTCGAACAATTGCGAGGGCAGTTCGACAAAATCCCGACTGACCGACGTGCCCGAGATCGAAGGATAGGTGATGTCCGACAACATGCCGTGCAGCGCATGGCCGAACTCGTGAAACAGCGTGCGGGCATCGTCCATGGTGATCAGCACCGGCTGACCAGGCGCTGCCTTGGCGAAGTTCATCACGTTCACGACGATGGGTGTTTGGCCGGTATTCCCGGAAGTCGTCTCTAACCGATGCTGGTCCTGGAACGAACTCATCCAGGCCCCTGATCGTTTGGAAGTGCGTGCGAAATAGTCACCGAGAAAAACAGCGACATGCTCACCTTCCGCATCGAGCACTTCGAACACCCGAACGTCGGGATGGTAAGTGGCGACATTCTCCAGCTTGTGGATGGTGATCCCGAACAGGCGTTCCGCTGTATTAAAGGCGGCATCGATCATCTGCTCGAGTTGCAAATACGGCTTAACCTCGGCTTCGTCGAAATCGAACCGTGCGGCCCGCACTTTCTCCGAATAGTGCCGCCAATCCCACGGTGCGACGTCATGATTTTGCCCCTCTGCGGCGATCAGTTCCGCCAGATCTTCGGCCTCTTCACCGGCCCGAATTCTCGCTTTCTCCCACATGGTTTCAAGCAGGGAACGGACATTTTCAGGGGTTTTGGCCATGGTGTTGTCGAGCTTGAAATGAGCAAAGCTTTCATAGCCCAGCAAGGCCGCCTTCTCCGCGCGAAGCTTCACCATTTCTGCCACGAGCGGACGATTGTCACGTTCCCCCTCACCCTCGCCGCGTGCGGCCCAGGCGGTAAAGGCCTGCTCCCGCAGATCCCGCCTTGTCGAGAAAGTCAGGAAAGGCTCGATGATCGAACGCGACAGGGTGACCGCATGTTTGCCCCCATAACCACGTTCCTCTGCGGCAGCCGCCATGCTCGAGATCAGAAAATCGGGCAGACCCGCCAAATCCTCTTCGCGCTCCAGCACCAGCGCATACTCGCTCTCATCGGCCAGCACATTCTGGGAGAACGTCGTTCCCAGACTGGCCAGTCTTTCATTGATCGTCGCCAGCCGTGCCTGATCGGCCCCATCGAGCTTCGCCCCTGAACGCACGAAGGACTTCCAGCTCAGCTCCAGCACCCGCGCGCCTTCGCCATCGAGGCCAAGATTGGCGCGGTCCTGATAAAGTGCATCGACCCGGGCAAACAGCGCCGCGTTCATCATCACAGCCGAATAGTGGCGCGACATCTCCGGAGACAACTTCCGTTCGAGTTCCTGCAATACGTCGTTGGTATTGGCCCCGGAAAGATTCCAGAAAATACCCGATGCCCGATCCAGGAGATCGCCCACAAGCTCGAGAGGAATAATTGTGTTCTCGAAGGTCGGCGCGTCGGGATTGGTCGCGATCGCCTCGATTTCTGCCAGATGGGCTGGCAGCGCGACGTCAAACGCAGCAGCGAAATCACCATCCGCAATACGTCCGAACTCCGGCAGGCCCAACGTCCCGTTCCAGGCGGCAATTGCCGGGTTGAAATCCGAAGAGGCTGCGGTTGTCGATGCCATGGGTCTGTCCTGTCACGCGAAGTGTAAGTGTTGAACGAACCCTCTATATGGGGACGATTAGTGCCGGTTTCTACGGGACCCAGGGC
>Ga0307488_10004977_pt1 | contig 11025 bp, 7 predicted proteins | sample SB02metaG_FD_202248 | JGI IMG/M metagenome (GOLD analysis project Ga0307488, IMG submission 202248) | Sea-ice brine microbial communities from Beaufort Sea near Barrow, Alaska, United States - SB 0.2 | ecosystem: Environmental > Aquatic > Marine > Coastal | place: USA: Alaska | collected 2017-05-06
ACCCCTCTCCCACTCCGCCGGCACGCTCGTCACTTGGTTCCCGCTGAAGGACAACATCTTCAATGCACTGAGCCCCCCGAGCGCCGCCGGCACGCTCGTCAGCTGATTGCCGTGGAGGCCCGACGTGGTCAGCGCGGTGAGCCGCCCGAGCGCCGCTGGCACGCTCATCAGCTGGTTCTTGCCGATGTCCAACGTCGTCAACGCGGTGAGACGCCAGAGCGCCGCCGGCAAGCTCGCCAGCTGGTTCCCGTTGAGGCCCAACGTCGTCAACGCGGTAAGACGCCCGAGCGCCGCCGGCACACTCGTCAGCTGGTTCCTGTGGAGGGTCAACACCGTCAGCGCGGTGAGCCCCCCGAGCTCCGCCGGCACGCTCGTCAAATGGTTATCGGTGAGGGTCAACACCTGAAGCGCGGTGAGCCCTATGAGCGCCGCCGGCGCGCTCGTCAGCTGATTGCCGTGGAGGCCCAACGTGGTCAGCGCGGTGAGCCCCCCGAGCGCCGCCGGCACGCTCACCAGCTGGTTCGCGTTTAGGTCCAACGCCGTCAACGCGGTGAGCCCCCCGAGCGCCGCCGGCACGCTCGTCAGCTGGTTCCCGTTGAGGTATAGCGCCGTCAGCGCGGTGAGCCCCCCGAGCGCCCCCGGCACTCGAGTAATTTGGTTTCTGCCGAGGTCCAACAACCGCAAAGCGGTCACGCTCGTCAGCTGGTTTCTGCAGAGCTCCAACGCCGTCAGCGCAGTGAGCCGTCCGAGCGCCGCCGGCACGCTCGTCAGCTGGTTCCCGTCGAGGGTCAACACCTCAAGCGCGATGAGCCGCCCCAGCGCCGCCGGCACGCCCGTCAATTGGTTGCCGTGGAGGCCCAACGCCGTGAGCGAGGTGAGCCTCCCGAGCGCCGCCGGCACGCTCGTCAGCTGGTTCCCGTTGAGGGCCAACACCTGAATCGCGGTGAGCCGCCCGAGCGCCGCCGGCACGCTCGTCAACTGGTTATCGGTGAGGTTCAACGTCGTCAACGAGGTGAGCCCCCCGAGCGCCGCCGGCACGTTTGTCAGCTCGTTCCCGGCGAGGCCCAACGCCGTGAGCGAGGTGAGCCCCCCGAGCGCCGCCGGCACGCTCGTCAGCTGGTTATCGTCGAGCTCCAACACCTCCAGCGAGGTGAGCCCCCCGAGCTCCGCCGGCACGGTCGTCAGCCCGTTCGTGCCGAGGTTTAACCACCCCAGAGCGGTGAGCCCCCCCAACTCCGCCGGCACGCTCGTCAGCTGGTTCCCCTTAAGGTCCAAAAACATCAGCGCGGTGAGCCCCCCGAGCTCCGCTGGCACGCTCGTCAGCTGGTTCCCGCTCAGGCCCAGGAAGGCCAGCGCGCTGAGCCCCCCGAGCGCCTAGAAGTAGAAAAAAAAAACATTGACTGCCACGTCATTCAACGCATTTCAAACCCATATTTATTGAAGAAACTGGCATCCTATGACGTGCTGAGCAAAACATTGTCCGCCACGCCATTGAATGTATTTTGAATCCCCGTTTCTTGAGTCTAATTCAAATATATGACGTGGCGAGCAGTATTTGCGAGGCCCCACCGCCGGCACGCCGCCCGTCAAACCTTGCTCCGACAGGTCGATGTGCACCACCGACTCCGGGCACACCGGGCCCGGCAGAATTGCTCACAACATCATGGCATGGTTCGAATCAAACTCAAGAGATGAGGAATTGGAATTTTGTTAAAAGATTATGAGAAGATTGTACAGCCGACCCTACCCGCCCCTCGACAGCGCCGCCCGCCGCGCCGATGGTGATCCCCTGCCACGCCGCCACGGCCGCGTTCTCGTCCCACAATGCGCGCAACCCGGGGCAATCGGCTCGCCATGCCCGGAGCACTTGTAGATCGCGCCGCGCCTCGGCAACCTGCACCTCAAGCCGCTGCTCCACCGCCCCGCCCTTCTCCCAAGCCGCCGGCATACTCATCAGATGGTTCCGGTCGATCCGCAACCACGTCAGCGCGGTGAGCCCCCCCAGCGCCGCGGGCACGCTCGTTAGCTGGGTCCCGTTGAGGGACAACGACCGCAGCGCGGTGAGACTCCCGAGTTCCGCCGGCACGCTCGTCAGCAGGTTCCCGCTGAGGGCCAACGCCTCCAACGCGGTGAGCTGCCCGAGCTCCGCTGGCACGCTCGTCAGCTGGTTATCGCCGAGGTCGAACACCCGCAGCGCGGTCAGGCCCCCGAGCGCCGCCGGCACGCTCGTCAGCTGGTTCCTGTTGAGGGTCAACACCTCCAGCGAGGTGAGCCCCCCGAGCTCCGCCGGCACGGTCGTCAGCCCGTTCGTGCCGAGGTTTAACCACCACAGAGCGGTGAGGCCCCCCAACTCCGCCGGCACGCTCGTCAGCTGGTTCCCCTTAAGGTCCAACACCCGCAGCGCGGTGAGCCCCCCGAGCTCCGCTGGTACGCTCGTCAATTGGTTATCGGTGAGATTCAACCTGGTCAACGAGGTGAGCCCCCCGAGCGCTGCCGGAACGCTCGTCAGCAGGTTGCCGCCGAGCCGTAGCCCCTGGAGCGCGCTGAGCCCCCCGAGCGCCGCTAGGTAGTGACAATCATAAATTGCCGGCTACGTCTTCGAACGCATTTTGAAACCTGTTTATTAAGTAAAATGGCAAAGAGAGAGAGAGAGAGAGAGAGAGAGAGCGAGAGAGAGACGCGTCAGCGTGTATGAGGAGGCACCAGGCTTCCGCCTTGGCCCCCGTAAAGTAAAATGGCATCCTACGACATAGCAAGCAAAATACTGCTCCACACGTCATTGACCGTCTCGTCAATCCCCGTTTCTATAGTGAAAAGGCAACCTATGACGTGGCCGGTAGAATCTAGGAGGCCCCACCGCCGGCACGCCGCCCGTCAAACCCTGATCCGAGAGATCGATGTGCACCACCTGCCTCTAGGGCCGGCATGACTGCTCAAAGCATGACGGCAGGGTTCGAATGACATTCGATAAATGAGTGATTGCAATTGTGTCAAAGGATTACATGATAACTTTATAGCATGCCCTACCTGCCCGTCGTGCTTGCCGCCCGCCGTGCCGAAGGTGACCCCCTACCACCAGGGTCACCCGCATGCCGGCCACATCACAGAAACGCATTTGAACCGGCATCGCTCCAGTGAAATGACATCCAATGACGCGGCGAGCATTATCTGCCCGGCCCCACCCACCACGCAGTCTCAGCCGCGCTCTAGGGCCCGCTAGATGAAGCTCGCCGCTTGCCGCGACATGTGATGCCGCGTAACTCAAGAAATAAGGTTCATCAGTAGCGGAGGATGACGTGGCAAGCATGGCGTCATCTGGGCGGCCCCACCTCGCCGCCATCCCACAGAGCGCGCAGCTCGGGGCACTCGGCTCGCCATGCCCGGAGCGCATGTCGGTCGCCGAGCTTGGTTGCCTCCGCCGCCGCCTGGCGCCACTTCTCCGCGGCAACCTTCTCCTCGTGCGTCTTCTTCTTGCTTGCCGCCACCTTGCGCCGCTTCTCCTCGGATGCCTCCACCTCGCGCCTCTTTTCTCGGATGCCTCCGCCTCGCGCCGCTGCTTCTCGGTCGCCTCCGCCGCGCGCGTCTTCTCCATGGCCGCCGCCGCCTCGCGCCGCTTCTCCTCGGCAGCCTCCACGTGGCGCTTCTTCTTATCCATTGCCTCTGCCTCGCGCCTCCTCTTCTCAGCAGCCTCCGCCTCACGCCGCTTCGCCTCGGCAGCCCGCGCCTGTTCACCTCGCATGCCCCCCGACACTGAGGATGGATCACACAACCGCTCTTCTCCAACTTGCTCTGTCCTGGGACCGTGCCCTCGTCCCACTCCGCTGGCACACTCGTCAGCTGGTTACCGCGGAGGTCCAGCCTCGTCAGCGCCGTGAGCCGGCCGAGCGCCGCCGGCACGCTTGTCAGCTGGTTCCCGTTGAGGTCCAACACCTTCAGTGCGGTGAGCGCCCCCAGCGCCCCCGGCACTCGAATGAGCTGGTTCATGCTCAGGTCCAGCTCCTCCAACGCAGTCAACCCTGAGAGCTCCGTTGGCACGCTCATCAAGAGGTTACCGCGGAGGTCCAACCTCAACAGCGCGGTGAGCGCCCCAAGCGCCGCCGGCACGCTCGTCAGCTGGTTACTGTTGAGTTCCAACCACGTCAGTGCGGTGAGCCCCCCGATCTCCGCCGGCACGCGGGTCAACTGGTTCCTGCTGAGATCCAACCACGTTAGCGCCGTGAGCAATCCGAGCTCCGCTGGCACGCTCATCAGCTGGTTTCCGCCGAGAGACAAGCACGTCAGTGCGGTGAGGGACCCGAGCGCCGCCAGGTAGCGACAGTCACATATTGCCGGCTACGTCATCCAACGCATTTTGAAACCACGTTTATTGAGTAAAATGGCATCCGGTGACATGACAAGCAAAATGTTGCTCGCCACGTCATTGAAAGTATTATCAATCCCGGTTTCTTGGTTAAATTGGCAACCTATGACGTGGCGAGCACTATATGCGAGGCCCCACCGCCGGCACGCCGCCCGTCAAACCCTGCCCCGACAATCTCATCTTCACCACCCGCTCTTGGGGCCCGGCACTACTGCTCAAAACATCACGGCCGGGTTCAATCGAAAATATTTTAGAAATGAGGAGTTGGAGACGGGTTTGAAGGATCATTTGAGGAGTTTCTGGCAGGCCCTACCCGCCCCTCGTCCTTGCCGCCCGCCGCGCCGAAGGTGATACCCCGCCACGAGGGTCGCCCATATGCCATCCAAGTCAACGACACGCATTTGAACCGGCATCGCTTCAGTGAAATGACATCCAATGACGCGGCGAGCAATATCTGCCCAGCCCCACCTGCCACGCAATTTCTGCCGCGCTCTAGGGACAGCTGGATAATGCTCGCCACTTACCGCGACATGTGATGCCGCGAAACTAAATAAACGAGGTTCAGCAGCAGCGGATGACGACGTGGCAAGCATGGCGCCATCTGGGCGGCCCTACCGCGCCGTCGGGCCACAGCGCGCGCAGCTCGGGGCACTCGGCTCGCCATGCCAGGAGCGCGTGCCGGTCGCCAAGCTTTGTTGCGGCTGCCCCTGCCGCCGCCTCGCGCCGCTTCTCCGCGGCATCCTCCACCTCGCGCGTCTTCTTCTCGCTTGCCTCCGCCTCGCGCTGCTTCTCCGCGGCAGCCGCCACCTCGCGCCGTTGCTTCTCGCTTGCCTCCGTATCGCGCCTCTTCAGCTTGGCCACCACCGCCTCGCGCCGCTTCTCCTCGGCAGCCTCCACCTCGCGGAGCTTCTTCTCCGTTGCCTCAGCTTCGCGCCTCTTCTTCTCGGCAAAAGCCTGCGCCTCACGCCGCTGCTCCTGGGCAGCCTCCATCTCGTGCCTCTTCTCCTCGCATGACCGGCGACACTGAGGATGGATCACACAACCACGCTTCTCCAACTTGCTATGCCCTGGAACCGCGCCTTCGTCCCACTCCGCTGGCACACTCGTCAGCTGGTTGCCGCGGAGGTCCAACGACTTCAGCGCGGTGAGCCGCCCGAGCTCCGCCGGCACGCTCGTCAGTTGGTTCCCTCTGAGGCCCAACGTCGTCAGCGTGGTGAGACGCCCGAGCGTCGCCGGCACGCTCGTCAATTGGTTCCCGTCGAGGTGTAAAGTTGACAGCGCGGCGAGACCCCCCAGCTCCGCCGGCACGCTCGTCAACCGGTTCTCGAGGAGGTACAACGTTGTCAGCGCGTTGAGCCGCCCGAGCTCCGGCGGCACGCTCGTCAGCTGGTTCCCGTAGAGGGACAACATGATCAGCGCGGTGAGCCCCCCTAGCTCCGCCGGCACGCTCGTCAGCTGGTTCCCGTGGAGGGACAACATGATCAGCGCGGTGAGCCCCCCTAGCTCCGTCGGCACGCTCGTCAGTCGGTTCTCGCTGAGGTCCAGCCCCCACAACGCGGTGAGCCCCCCGAGCGCCGCCACATAGGGACGATCACATAGTGCCCGCTGCGTCTTCCAACGCGTGTTGTACCCTCATTCCGTGCGTAAGAGGGCATCTTGTGACGTGGTGAGCATAACATTGCCCGCCACGTCATCGAACGCATTCGGAACACTCGATTCTTGAGTAAAGTGGCAACCTATGACGTGGCGAGTCAGATTTGCTAGGCCCCACCGCCGGCACGCCGCCCGTCAAACCCTGCTCCGAAAGGTCGATCCTCACCACCCGCACCGGGGGCCCGGCAGAATTGCTCACAACATCATGGCATGGTTCGAATTGGACTCAAGAAATGAGGGTTTGGATTTTTGTTCAAAGCTTATGTGAAAATTGTATAGCCGACCCTACCCGCCCGTTGTCCTTGCCGCCCGCTGCGCCGAAGGTGATCCCCTGCCACCAGGGACACCCAAAAGTGCCCTTCACGTCACCGACACGCGTTTGAACCGGCATTGCTTGTGTCAAATGACATCCCATGGCGTGGCGAGCAATATCGGCCCGGCCCCACCCGCCACTCAGTCTCGGCCGCGCATCAGGGCCCGCTAGACAAAGCTCTCCACGTGCTGCGACATGTAATGCCGTGTAACTCAGTGATCGAGGGTCAGCAATAATGCATGATGACGAGACAGGCATGGCGTCATCGGGCCGGCCCTACCTTGCCGTCGGGCCACAGCGCGCGCAGCTTGGGGCACTCGGCTCGCCATGCCCGGAGCGCGTGCAGGTCGCCAAGCTTCTTCGCCTCCGCCACCGCCTCGCGCTGCTTCTTCTCGCTTGCCTCTGCCTCGCGCTTCTCCTTCTTGGCCGCCGCCGCCTCGCGCTGCTTCTCCTCGGCAGCCTCCATGTGGCACTTCTTCCGGTCGCTTGCCTCAAGCTTGTGCCGGAGGAACGTCATGACCACCTTCTCGTGCGAGTTGCTCTGGGCATACTGCTCCGCTGTTTTGGCGACTTTGCTACTGCCCAGGGAAACCCAATAAAGGAGGTTGCGGGGCGCCTTAACATTCACATCAGCACCCGCGTCCAGCAGCACTTTGACGACATCTGCGTGGCCCAACTTTGCTGCCATGATCAGTGCAGTCGTCCCGTCTTTCTCGCTAGATTCGACGTCTGCCCCCGCCCCGAGAAGGGTCGTCACCGCCTCCGGGTCGCCCTGCAGTGATGCGTTCAACAATGCAGCGTCCACGTCCGCCCCCGCCCCGAGCAAGGCATTCGTCACATTAGTGTGGCGCCCGCTTGCGGCATGCAACAACGCGGAGTCCTTGCTCATCTCCTTAGGTGCAAACTTGGTTTCTGCCCCCGCCCCCCGCAAGGCCTCCACCACTTTTGTGTGCCCGTTTGTCGCTGCGCATGACATTGCAGTGTCCCCTCGCTTGTTGGCGGCGTTAGCGTCCGCACCCGCCCCCAGCAGAGCCTTCACCACTCTGGTGCTGCCCTCTCTTGCGGCAAGCAATAGCGCAGTGTCCCCGTGCACGTCAGCAACCTCGGTGTGCGCCCCCGCCTCGATGAGAGCCTTCAGCGCCTTTGTGTTGCCCCTGCTTGCAGCGAGCGATAGCGCCGTGTCCCCGCGCTGGTTAGCAGCGTTGGCGTCCGCCCTCTCCCCCAGCAGGGCCAGCATCACCTGGGTGTGGTCTGCTCGTGCCGCATGAAGCAGCGCGGAGTCCCCGTCCATGTCCACAATGCTGGCGTCCGCCCCTTGCCCGAGTAGCGCCTTACTGCACCTGCGCGGCCCTGTTGCGCGGCACACATTAACGCCGTGCTCCCGGCATTGTTAGCAGCGTTGGCGTCCGCACCTCCCGTCCACAGCAAGGCATTCAACGCCTGCGTGTGGCCATGCTGCGATGCGTAAAATAACGCGGTCCAGCCGTCCATGTTGGCATCGTTGGCCCTCGCCCCAGCGTCCAGCAGCTCCTTCACCACCGCGTACACCGTTGACGAGGCGTCATCATCCGTGTGCACGCGCTGCGATGCATAGAGTAATGCGGTCGACCCGTCCCTGATGTTAGCAACGTTGGCGTCTGCCCCCGCCCCCAACAGTGCCTTCACCACCTCCACGTGGCCCGCTCTTGCTGCACGCGACAACGAGGTGTCCCCAATCGTGTCAGCAGCCTCGGCGTCCGCCCCCGCCCCGAGCAGGACGTTCACAGCCTCCGTGTGGCCCGACTGTGCTGCATGCATCAGCGCGGAGACTCCGTGCGAGTCAGCAGCGTTAGCGTCGGACCTGGACCACCAAGAGAGCATCGTCGTCAGGCCCGCCGTGTGGCCTGCTGCCGCTGCGGTTACCAATTTGTGGTCGGCGAAGATGTACCCGCAGTCCACTGGCGCCGGGACAAGACAGCCCCAGATCACCAAAGCAGCCAGCGGCGCGAAGACACCAACCGCACGCCGAGCAGACGCCCGCGACGTCGTGGAGTTCGCCATGGTGAGCAGCGCCCAGACCCGCGCGCTTCGTTGTGATCCAGGGTGGCAATCCACAGAGATGACGTGCACGGTACGTGTGCTGAGCAATCACGGACCGGTGCCGACTCTTCGCTTACCCCTTTGCTAATCTGCACTACTACCTTACCGTGTCAGAAAGTCGAACGTTTGGATTTCCCGATCGCAGCAGGCGGGACGGTTCATTAGACCACGACACTGGATGGATTGGACGGTTTTCCATCGAACAACCGATAAAATCCAAGTTGCGCGAACAAATATGTTCCAAGCAACAAACGGAAGGAAGAACAGGCCTGCAGGTGTCGACGCTTACTACTCGCCCGTGGCACCGGCACGCACGGGCCCTCCCCACGCACCATGAACCACCCGAACGGAGTCCGGGTCACCGACGTCGCGAAAGCGGCGCGAGGTGTCGGGGCCAGCCGCCGCGAGTCACGAGTCAGGGGGCGCGTACCTGGAGCTGGAGGTACAGGCTGGAAATTGCTTCGCCTTGTCACAGAAAAGAGATGACAGGAGGCGACTGTGTGTTCTGGAGAGACCGTCTGCGGCGACAACGTACACTGGGGTCGAGGCGAGCGTCGGATGTCGAAGCGAGCCGCTCGCGAGGCACGGACTCCCAGGGTTGGGGTTGGGTAGCTGGAGGTATGGCGAATAGCCCCCGCTCAGCGCGACGGTCAACTGCGATGATCTGGCACTCGTAGAGCAGTGGAGCGCCGATGCTGCCACACCAAAAGGGGGGCGGCGGGGAGTCAAACACTCGGCGCTGGACAGCAACCCGCCTGGCGGGGTGGCTCTGTAGCGCGAGGCGTCCACATGGGTCGTCTTCTTGAACGTTGTCGGGGCCTGGGTAGGGGCCCGGGCCTGGCAGGCATCGCTCGCCACGTCATAGGATGCCCTTTAGGTTTGGAAACGAGGTTCAAATGCGTTGAATGACGTGGCGAGTAATATCTGCCAGGCCCTAGTTCGGAGCTGTGGTTGTAGCAATGTGCGGGACGTCGGCACCTGGCGCCTCCGACTGTGGTCCGAGCGTGGATTACGATATGGACCTGCAGCTGTCTCAGAACTCGCTCCCGGCGGAATGCGACATGTTGTTCGCTTACGCCACGCTGGAAGGGAACGTAGCGTGGTGGGGCCTGGTACATATTGCCTGCCACGTCATCCACACGCGTGTTGACCCGTCCTTTCCTGAGTTGCATGGTATATTCTGACGCGGCGAGCAACATGTGCCGGACTCCATTTCATCGACACGCATTTGAACCCTCGTTTCTTGAGTTACGTGCCATCCTATGACACGGTGAGCAATATCCGCTAGGATCTACGTCCATTCAGGCGCACTGAACCCTCCTGTCTAGAGTGAATCGGCATCCAATGACCCAGCGAGCCACATTTGCCGGAATGCATGACACCGACATGCATTCGATCTCCTCTGTTCTCGGGTTGAACTGCATCCCTTGACGTGGCGAGCAATATCTGCCAGGCCCTATGGTGTGGCGTGACACGAGGAAGGGCAGCTGGTTCATCTCCACTTTGGTCGAATTCATCACGGAGTCGCGGGGCGAGGCAGGTGGGATATTCAGAACAAGCACTGTCCCGACTGCCGATGAATCTCCTCCTCCTCTTCCACGCGTCCGTACGAGGATACACCTTGGAAATACGTCACGCGGGCACCTCCGACCTCGTTCGAGTGCTTGTTCTCAATGACCCTGCTGCAAGGAGCACTTCGCGGACATGCTAGACACGGTGAACAAGAGCGTGATTGAGTCTGGCGCGCAGTAGGGCCTTGGGCAACCATTTCTTACATTGTCCTTCAACACAATTACCACAGCCCTCGTTCCTTGAGTCCAACGCCACTGGTCTTGACGTTTTGAGCATTTCCTGACGGGCCCTCGCACGAGGTCCACAATGGCGACGCGAGCGGTGGGGGCACGGGCGAAGCGGGGAAGTTGAACGTCGGACAGGCCGCAGCGGTCATGACGTGGGGTTGGAGGGGGAAACTGTACCTGTGGTGGATTTCCAGGGGCAAAGAGAGAGACGTGTCCGCACTTACAGGCTAGGCGGGACTAGGCTCTCACCCTAGTCCTGGTGTGTAAGAGAGATGATTCGGCGGGCATAGAGTCTGGGGAGGCACCAGAAGATGGTGTTTGTAATATCATACACCTGGGTTGGTATATTGACACGTGCGGGCCCACGTATTAAGCAGCATTGACGCGTATACTGCGGTGGTTCGGCGGGCGCGCGCGCTCGAAAAGTAGCGCCCAGATCCGGCGCGGTCTACGCCGCCTGTGGGACACCGTGCGATTGTGTCGGCGGCAGCGGCGGCGGTGACGGCTCGTTCGTCGCGGCGCCGCCGCCATACGCTCATTCGCGTACATGTACATCCATGCTGTATCGATATCAGAGTGCTGGTGTGTCTGTTATTTGAAACCATCAGAAGTTCCACGCAACAGTGCCAGCCATTGCCAACATACCACAACCTACTGTACTTAGAGGGAAATAAACGAAAACGAGGATAAGGACGGGGGGCAAAATGACCGCGCTCAATTTGGCGAGCTTGCGCGCGCACATGGTGGACATGATATTGCCGCCAGTGGACTTGCGAGCGTTCAGCTTGATACGAGCCACGTTGCCGTCGGCGGCAGGAGCC
>Ga0307488_10004978_pt1 | contig 11025 bp, 7 predicted proteins | sample SB02metaG_FD_202248 | JGI IMG/M metagenome (GOLD analysis project Ga0307488, IMG submission 202248) | Sea-ice brine microbial communities from Beaufort Sea near Barrow, Alaska, United States - SB 0.2 | ecosystem: Environmental > Aquatic > Marine > Coastal | place: USA: Alaska | collected 2017-05-06
TGCCAATAAACCTGTGCGTGGATTTAGAAAAAATGGCGATAGGGCGGATGGAAATGTTTTATCTGAGAAATGATTTCCTAGTTGGTGTTTTAGATGGGATAGATGCATCTGTACCATAGCGATGTTCTGGCGCACTGTAGTGGTCAACTAATCCCGGACAGCCCATTATCGTAACCGACCTTATTACTCGCGTTAAAGCTGCCAAGTTGGTTTATTCCTTAAGCCCTTAAGTCTTCTTGCACTTGAGCAAAAACCTTGTCCCAATCGTTCGGGCGATGTTGTCGATATAAGGTGAGCGAATTGTACCAATAGCTACTTGGTTGCTCGATTCCCCATCGCCAATCTCGATTAAACGGCAATAATACTTTAGTATCAGCACCTAAGGCTCCGGCTAAATGAACGGTTGCATTGTCGATAGAAATTACTTGATCACACGCCATGATGAGGGCTGCTAAACCATCAATATCATTACGGTTATCAACCTGTTCAACTTCCGTAACTTGAATGCCTGAGTCCGCTTTCAACTGCAAAATCTCCTCAGAAACATCGCCATATTGTAAGCTAATTAGTTGCGTGTCGGGTCCATCTAAGTGATGGGCAAGCTGTGCGAGCTTTATGTTTCTGTGATGCGCACTGGGTAACGTTGATGCTGAAGCCCAACTGATGCCGATAAGCTTTTTCATATCGCTTCCTAAGATTACCTTTCTTAGTTCATGCGCCTTATCGTTTAGACAATGTAAATATCCTTTTGAGGATGCGTTAAAGCTTTCCAGGCTGGGTCGAAAGACTCTAGGAAGCGATGTCATTGGTATGTGAAAATCATAATCCGCCTCTTGCACAGAGCATCGGTCACTCAGGTAGATGATGTCTTGGCAAAATGAGCGCTTAAAAAGTGGGATGAGGCGTTCATCACACTGAACAATTAGTCTTGAGCAAACGGCAGATAGTTCGGGGATGAGTGATGCGAACATAATTTCATCACCGATGCCCTGCTGAGCCCATAAAAATACATTCTTTTTTCTTTGACCTGCCCAAATGGGCTTTGAAGGGTTCGATTTTGTACCAAGAAATTTTTTCGTTTTTAGGAGCCACTCATATAATTCAAACCCTTTTGTGAAATCCTGCTTCATAAGAGTTGCAATGCCCATATTGCTATAGGCTTCAGCATAATCAGGCTTGAGGGATATGGCCTTATTGTATGCTTGTATTGCCTCATCAAGCTTCCCTTGGTCTTTAAGAGCATTCCCCATGTTGTTATAGGCTTCAGCAAAATCAGGTTTGAGGGCTATGGCCGTGCTGAAAACTTCTATGGCCTCGCTCAGCTTGCCTTGGTCTTTAAGGGCATTCCCCATGTTGCTATAGGCTTCAGTATAATCAGGCTTGAGGGCTATGGCCTTGCTGAAGGCTTCTATGGCTTCGTCAAGCTTTCCTTGCTCCTGAAGAGCAGCCCCCATGTTGTTATAGGCTTCAGCATAATCAGACTTGAGGGATATGGCCTTAGTAACAGCTTCTATTGCCTGATCAAGCTTCCCTTGGTCTTTAAGAGTATTTCCCATGTTGTTATAGGCTTCAGCATAATCAGGCTTGAGGGATATGGCCTTGCTAAAAGCGTCTATGGCCCGGCCCAGCTTTCCTTGGTCTTTAAGAGCATTCCCCATATTGCTATAGGCTTTCGCATAATCAGGCTTGAGGGATATGGCCTTGCGGAAAGCGTCTATGGCCTGGCCCAGCTTCCCTTGGTCTTTAAGAGCATTCCCCATGTTGTTATAGGCTTTCGCATAATCAGGCTTGAGAACTATGGCCTTATTGTATGCTTCCATGGTCTCGTCCAGCATACCTTGGCCTTTGAGAGCATTCCCCATATTGCTATAGGCTTCAGCATAATCAGGCTTGAGGGATATGGCCTTGCTGTATGCTTCTATGGCCTCGTCCAGCTTCTCTTGCTGATTGAGAGCAATCCCAAGGTTATTAAAGCCGTCAGGGTAGTTTGGGTTTAATTCCGTCACTTTTTGGAATGCTTTAGACGCTTCAAAAAATCTACCCAAACCATTATTTGCAGCTCCCAGAATATTCCAAATGATAAAAGCCCCCGCATATTTTTCCGCGAGCTTCTGAGCCTGATCAACTACTGCTGCCAAATGCCCTTTTTCATAAAGATCAATCAAGTTTTCAACGGTATCTTGAGGCGGGTTTTGAGTGATATTAGCTTGATGAGAATTTGTTAGAGCAGTTAGGCCTTGTTGCGCCCTTTGATTTTCTGGAAAAGCATCTAAGATCTTACAATAAAGCTTTTGAGCATCCTTTACTTCGCCTTTCTTCGCATGCCTTTTAGCTTTTATAAGTGTCTGCTGTACGGGTAATTTTTTCACTGTTCGCAACTTGGGACCATGAATTTCACTTAGTGACGAATCACAATACCGCAATAGCCCATCCATGGTTGAATAACCCTGCTTGGGAGCAGTGGAGCCGGAGGCTTAAACGGTAATTGAAAGTGAAAGTGAAAGTAACAGTAACAGTGTTCAAACTCCGCATCAGCCCAACCAACAAATGGATCGAGATGATACACAGGGGTTAATAGCAGTTTAAACCCGCATAAATATGGCAACCTCAGAGGGATTAAATAATGATCAATATTGTTTGGTCAAAAAATAATCCCTCCGTCCCTTTTGCGTTTTAACAATCGCTAAATGCGAATGCATTTTGAACGCCGCAGGACTTGTTGGCCTGCTTATGGATTTTAACAATCCCAGAACGCAGAGCGTTATCAAGACTAGGCGGGCCTTTTATAGGCCTTTTATAGGCCTTTTATTGCGTAAAAAGGTCAGAGGCAGAGTAAAAAACGGGAATAACTTTTCATAATGTATGGGCATTAGTCGCTGACACAGATCCATGAGTTTGGCGTCGCTGCCGACTAAAATTCGACTGCGGTTTTTCAATACCCCATCGAGCATAATCTGTGCAGCGCGGCTGGGATGCATGCCATTTTGCTGAAAGAAGTCGGCCATTGCTTCCTGGTCATCTCCTATACCTGCTAGTTTGCCCATAAGGCGCTGAAATGCGTTGGCGGATTCCTCGCTCTTATTGATTCGCGCATTGCCGAGGATATTGGTGCCTATATGGCCGGGATGCACGCAATGTATTTGCACAGAGCTGCCTTTTAGCTCTTTGACAAGGCTTTCGGTAAAGCCCCGTACGGCAAATTTTGCGGTGTGATAAACCGACTGCCGTTCAACCACAATCATGCCAAAAATAGAGGAGGTGTTGATCAGGGCTGCCTCGGGTCGTTGCTTCAGATGAGGTAAGAAGGCGCGACTGGAATTGATAACCCCTTGCAGGTTGATATTCATTACCCAGTCCCAATCTGTCTCCGACATGTCTTCAAAAGTTGAATCAACGGTCACCCCGGCGTTGTTGAAAACAAGATCAACATGCCCATGTTGGGCAATAACCTGTTCAGGTAATGCTTCAAGCGCTGCTTTGTCGGCAACATCAAGTACATGGCTAGATACTTTGACAGGGTAGTCTTGGAGCATCGCAGTGGTTTCTGCGAGCGCTGTTTCATTGATTTCACAGGCGGCTATATTGGCGCCAGATTTTGCCAGTAGTATGGCGAGGTAGCGGCCTATGCCTGAGCCAGCGCCGGTGATTACTGCGACTTTGTTGGAAAAAGTTTTCATTAAAATTGGCCCGTTGGTCATTTTTTATTATTGTCTACGGCTTGAGGTTGCGCAGTACTGATAGAACAGTACCACCTATAAAGGGGACGGAGGGATTAAATAATGATCCATGTTGTTTGGTCAAAAAATAATCTCTCCGTGCCCCCTTTAGATGCTTTAGACCCCTTAGAGCCTTTAGTGTTATTGAGGCATTACCTGGCCTTGGCCATATTTCTTATAAGTCGCTTCAAGCTTGGTAGGCAGTATATTAACCTTACTCAGGTCACCATTGATATGCGGTAATGCCAGCACGCGCTTGTCCATGACTTTGAACCACAACCAGGGAATATAGGCGAGTAGATACATGCCGTAGTAGCCATTGGGCAGTTCGGGGATATCATCAAAGTTACGCAAGCTCTGATAGCGGCGAATAGGGTTAGCATGATGGTCTGAATGACGTTGTAGATGAAACAGCGCGAGGTTGCTCATAATATAATTGGCATTCCAAGAATGATGTGGCTGGCAGCGCTCGAAGCGACCATTTTCATTTTTTTGGCGGAGCAATCCATAGTGCTCAATATAGTTGGCTGACGTCAGCTGATACCAGGCCCAGAAATTATGCACCGCCAGAAATGGCAGCATAATCCAGCCGAACAAATAGATCAGTGTGCCCTGCAATACGAGGCTTATAAGGTATGACTGCAAAATATCATTGTGCACAGACCAAGTGGCTTTGCCCTGTTTATTGAGACGGGTCTTTTCGAGGTTCCAACCGCGTACAAAGGTGCCGGGAATTTCACGCAGGGCAAAGGCATAGATATTTTCACCCAGTTTCGAGCTGGCTGGGTCATCAGGTGTCGCCACCAGCACGTGGTGGCCGCGATTGTGCTCGACACAAAAATGCCCATAGACGGGAACCGCCAGTACTATTTTGGCCAGCAGCTGCTCGATGGCAGTTTGCTTGTGGCCCAGTTCATGGGCGGTGTTAATACCCAGGCCGCTGTAGCCGCCGGCAATAATCGCCATAACCAACACTGTCCAGGGGCTCAGGTCGTTGGTGCCCACCACATAGGCCATCACACCGAGTACGGCAAAATGCAGGGGAACTGTGAGCATGGTTAGAATACGATAATACCTGTCAGACTCTAACTGAGGCACAAGTTCTTCCGGGGGATTGTTGTTGTCGCTGCCGATAAGGTAATCGAGAAGGGGAAAAATCAGATAGTTAACGGCCAGGGGCAGGGCAAGGGTCCACTGGATGCCGGTCTGATAAAAAATAGCCACACCCATCAGAGGGAATGCAGGCATTAGCATTGATATCAGCCATAGGTAACGTTTTTTATCGGTGTAGCTAATTAAGCCTTTGTCTGGGTGCTCTAAGGTATAAGTTGTCATTGTGATCGCCTTCCATATTGTTTTCGGAAATTCTGTTTTGAAGATTGTAATTGACATTCAGCTATTTAAGGGTGTCAAATACAGTCAATCAGAAAGTCATTTACCGTCAACTTTATGGCTTGCCTATGTGTTTTTGATGGCTTTTTGACGGCTTTTTGATGGTATTTTAGCCACGGTTTTGAGGCGTTTATGATTTCTTTTGTGTTGCCTGTATTGATAGATCTGCTTGCGGAGCAGGGTATTTCTAAGACTCAACTGCTTGAAAATACTGGCTTGGAAGGCTTCGATTTGAGCACAGCACAGTTTTTTAGTGCCGAGCAAGCGGATGAGATTTGCAGCAAAGCGGTTGCGCTTACCGGTGACAGGTTACTGGGTATTAAGCTGGGTGTGAGATTGGATATGGTCTCCTTAGGGATCTTGGGTTATGCCCTGATGACCAGTGCCACAGTGGATGATGTACTCAAGTTGTTGGTGCGTTATAAGCGTGCACTGCTGCCGAGCATGCGTATTGAGCTAATACACGGCGAAGGATCTGTGGAATTGCGTAGCGCCGCACCACATCTACCTCAAGCATTAGAGCAGTTTTATAAAGACGCGCTCTATGCTGGCCTAGTCACTAATTTAAATTTGCTCACCGATAACCACGCGGCAGCAGCAATTCTTGAGCTGAACTACGGCCAGCCAGAAGATAAAGCGTTTTACGAGTCGGTATTTGGTTCAAAGATTCTGTTTAACTCCAGTCGTTGTGGGCTGACCTTTGATGCTGAGTGCCTGGCGGTGACTATATCCACATCTGACGCGGTTGCTCAGGATGTGTTTCGCCGTGAATGCGATCGCATTTTAGCCAGCGATAGTTATTCTGGTGCGGTGAGTGACCGGGTCAAGCAATTGCTGTTATTGTCGCGCTCAGAATTTCCAACAGCTGCAGCTGTGGCGCAGCAGATGTATATGAGTGAAAGTACCTTACAGCGCCGACTGGCGAAGGAGGGAAGTCGCTTCCAGCAGCTACTGGACCAGGTGAGGTATCGGCTAGCCCTTGAGTATTTAGCGGGTACCGATTTGCCGGCATCAGAAATTGCCGCCTTGCTGGGCTTCAATAATTCAGCTAATTTTCGTCGTTCATTTAAACGTTGGTCAGGAACCACTCCTGCGCACATTCGGCAGGCTCAGCGCGAGTTAATCCCCGCGGCGGTTTAACGCCTCCGGTCCCGTTACGCCGCCAATGAAGTCTAGGCTTATGAGTTTTTAGGCGTAGCAAGGCGACTAACTAAAGGTGTCGTCCAAATAGCTATGGAATGGCTCAGCGAAGGCAATGGCGTTTTTCTTCCAAAATACACTGTAGCCAAGCTTTTTTTTATCTCATGGTCGTAGTATGCCGAGGCCCCACTCCACAATTCAGGGGGAATTGACCCGTCTATATTTTGACAGTAGAGGTATTCCAAGGCATTGAATTGCATTAAGTAAAAATTGTCGCAAATCACTAAGTCTGCCTGCTTAAGGTCGCTGTCATCAATGTCACATCGGCTGATCAGGCTGCTTAGCTGGGGGTTTTCGATGATCATAGCTGCAGGGGCCCGTACCAGCGTCAGACCATTGTAATGGGCCTGGCTACGTAAAAACCAGTTGCTATCAGCCACCTGAATTGACAGGTATGAGATAGAGATAACAATCGCGATACCACCAATGATTTCGGCAATGTGCGCCAGCACTTGAAGGGAGACTGTTCGGCTTTATTCGGCTTTGTTTGCATTGGGACACCCTGTGTAGGCTAGCTGTGTCTCTTCTGACATTGGCTAGGGTGCTGAATGGCTTTGAGTATAAACAGCTTTCTGAGTATACAGACACAAGAAAAACAGCTCGGTATCTCTACCGCAACTATTTAAATGAAAAAAAATGCATCCATGAGTGAACTTCTCATCAGACAGGTGTCTTACTTTAAGTGCATGATTCTTCCCCCGAGAAAATACACGTTTATGTCCCCCTCGAAAAAGCCCTGTTAATTCAGGGCTTTTTTTATATTTGAGAATTGGCACTCCTATAAAAGTGCGCTTTTGAGATGTCTGTAAGGCAACGGTAGCCTTTTTAATCTCTCCCGCTCTGCTTCATTCGAGAGCTTTTAGGGCCGATTATTGTCTTTATGACAATAAAGATACCCATATGCCCGCCTTTATCCCAGTCTTAAACAGAGTAATAATAGCCGCTCTTGTGATGACTCCTTTGCGCCCGCGCCTAGTGAATAGCATTAATAAAAACAACAATAGCTGAAAGATGAAACCTAACCGGTTTCAGCCTAGGAGAAAGCAATGCCCGCGAGCAATAATCCGATGATCAAATTTCTAACCCGAATTTCAAAAATTGAAGCGTCGGAGGCAAAAGCCGTCGTCAGCTCTTTTTTGTTTGTGGTGGTGTTGATGTCTGCCTACTACATTCTACGGCCGGTGCGCGATGCCATGGCCAGTGACTGGACCGATGCCGAGGTAAGTTGGCTGTGGACGCTTAACTTTTTTATCAGCACCGCGGTGGTTGCGGTCTATGGCATAGCGGTTTCACGGTTTCGCTTCCGGCTTTTGGTGCCGGCGATGTACGCTATTTTTGCCCTGACCTTTGTGGTGTTTTATCTGTTGGCGTCAAATTCTGTGGATCGCACCTTAATCGATAAATCTTTTTATGTGTGGGTCAGTGTCTTTAGCCTGTTCCATATCTCAGTGTTTTGGAGCTTTATGTCGGACCTGTTTAGTAAAGAACAGGCCGGCAGACTGTTTAGCATTATTGCCGCAGGTGCCAGTGTCGGCGGTCTTATCGGCCCCTCTATCCCCTCATTTTTCTCGGCATCCCTAGGTACCGATAATCTTATGTTGATCGCTAGTCTGATGCTGCTGGTGCCTATACCGATTATCTTTTATTTGCAGTCGCTGAAATCATCGGAGCTGGGTAATCAAGAGCTGGAACTGAAAACGCCCACCGGAGCCATTGGCGGCAATCCTTTTGCCGGCTTCAAGATGTTTTTCTCAAACCCCTATTTACTCGCCATTGGCCTGTTTATTTTTCTCTATACCGGCATCAGCTCCTTTGTCTATTTCGAGTTAAAGAATTTGCTCAGCGAATTGAGCCGCCCAGAGCGCACCGCGGTGTGGGCGCAAATGGATCTGGCGGTGAATATCCTGTCCATCGCCACGGGCTTGTTTGCTACGAGTCGGATTGTCAGTAGATTTGGTATGCCCACTACTATCGCACTGGTTCCAGTAATGATCTGTATCGGCTTGCTGGTGCTGGCGGTTTCACCCTTTTTAGGGGCAGTCGTGGCCTTGCAGGTCATCCGCCGCGCCGGCAACTACGCGGTTACTCGGCCTGCCCGGGAAATGTTATTTACCCGGGTTGACCGGGAAACGCGCTTTAAAGCCAAGCCGGTAATCGATATTGTCGCCTACCGTGGTGGTGATATGCTGATGGCCTGGTTGTTTACCGGGTTGACCCAGGGCCTAGGTCTTGGTTTAGCGGCTGTGGCTATAGTGGGTGCCGGCATCGCCGCGCTCTGGTCACTGGTGGGCATCTATCTGGGTCGCTGGTTTGAACGGGATGAGAGCGTCTCAGTAGACGAGGTGAAAGAAACCATCACTATGACGTCGGGCAGTACCAGCGCATAAACATTATCAACAGGCGGTAATGCCAATTAATCGGTATTACGTTTAGTAAACTATAAAAAGGTAACGGATCAAGATCATGAAAAATTTCTCTATTATTACAGTTTTGGCGCTTTTTTTAGGCTCTACATCACTGGTTGTTGCAGCTCAGGGGCAAGAGGAGCAGGGCAGCTTGAAATACGTCGAATTTAGTCAGATGGGCAATCCTGCTGAGGTGCTCGAAGTAAAATACCATAGCTCCCAGGCGCTAAAAGCCGGTGAAGTCAGAGTCGGCGTATTGGCGGCACCGATTAACCCATCAGACCTGTTACAGATTGCCGGCAAGTATGGCGTCGATCCCGTATTGCCGTCGAACCCCGGTAGCGAAGGTGTTGGCCGAGTGTTGGAAGTGTCTCCAGAAGTGAAGCATTTGGTAGTGGGCCAAATGGTACTGCTTGCTAGTGGTAGCACTTGGCGCGAAGAAATAGTCGCTCCAGCAGCAGGCTTTCTTCCTCTGCCGGATCTCGGTCCAGTGGGTCCTGAGGTGATTGAACAGTTGGCCATGTCAGCGGTTAACCCCCTGACTGCATTGCTCATGCTGAACAGTTTTACCGACCTTAAAGAGGGGCAGTGGATTGTTCAGAGCGCGGCCAATTCAGCGGTGGGCGGCTATGTGATTCAACTGGCAAAGCAGCGTGGCATCAAGACCGTCAATGTTGTGCGTCGCGAAGGCCTGGCCGAGGACCTTATGGCCAAGGGTGCGGATGTAGTATTGATTGATGGACCGGATCTCGCTGCACAGATCGCTCTTGCAACAGACAATGCGCCGATTGTTCTAGCTCTGGATCCGGTCGGTGGTGAGACCTACACGCGACTGGCCGATAGCCTTGGCTATGGCGGCACTCTGGTGGCCTATGGTGTGCTTTCGGGACAGCCTGCAACCCTGAATACCGGCAAGATTATTTTTAACGATATTAGCCTGCGTGGCTTTTGGCTTTATAAGTGGTACCAGACTGCTGATATGAAAACGAAGCAGGCGGCTTTTGGACAGGTTATTCCGCTGGTTGCCCAGGGTATTTTAAAGGCCAATGTTGACTCGCGCTTTACTGTTGATCAGATCAAACAAGCGGTCTCTCGTGCTGCTGAGCGTGGAAGAGAAGGCAAGGTGCTGATTGTGCCAAAGGCGCTCTAATGCTCTTTTTTGGAGGCTAAATAGCCTCTTATAATAAGGTTTAAGCGTTTTGAATGGGGTATTCAGCAGTCTGGCTGAGTATCCCATTTTTCTTTTTTGGTACGGGGGAGGCTACTTGAGCCTCAGCTGGTTGAAAAACGTGCGACCAAAAAATCCACCGCGACTTTCACTTTCGGCATCAGATACTGCTGCTTTTGATAGAGCAGGTATATCGCCAGATCCGGGTTTTGACTGACTCTCAGTGTTGGCTCGATAAACAATTCCTGCAATTCACCGCTGTCTAAATAGCCCTGCACCGACCATCTGGGTGCCATTGTAATTCCACGTCCAGCAATGGCCTGTTGACCCAACCAGTTGCCATTATTAGAGATGGCGAGGGGAACGGCTGAAACATCCAACCACTGACCATCCAATTTGCAGAGCCAGGGGCTGGGTCCGGCTGGTGTGCGGAAAAATAACCCCTGATGTTGTTTTAATTCAGTGGCCTTTATCGGTGTACCCATGGCGGCTAAATAGCTGGCTGCTGCCACCGGTATAAACTCGTTCTCCATTAGGCGCACTGCCTGTACCCGCTCATTGGGTGCATAGCCGCCGCGGATGGCAATATCGACATCGTCACGCGACAATGTCGATAGCTCATCGCTGAGACTGACATCCAAAATAATCTCTGGGTAGAGGGTTTTAAATTCTTCCAGTAGGGGTAGCAGCAGGCGCTCACCAAAACTGACCATAGCGCTGATGCGCAGAAACCCTGTGGGCTTAGCCTGATAGCTGCGCACGGTTTCATCACTTTGCTCTAGCTGGGCGAGAATTTCCTGTACCTGCTTAAAGTACAGCTGACCAATCTCAGTTACCTGAACCACTCGAGTGCTGCGTTTTAGTAGGTTCGCACCGAGGGTTTTTTCAAGGTCGGCAATGCGTCTAGAAAGGGAAGAGGGGGGTACTGAAAAGGCTTCGGCGGCCCGGGTAAAGCTGCCGGTTTCGACAACCTTAATGAAATATCTCAGTGCTCTTAGCTGGTCCATGTTGAGATATTCCTCTAGCTCTGCGGCTATTGTTGTCGTAAAGACAATAGAATAGCGCACTTGAGCCTGTATACCTATCCGATAAGTAGAGGAATAGGTAGGGGAATAGACAGCGGAATAGATAGCGGAATAGATAG
>Ga0307488_10004979_pt1 | contig 11024 bp, 14 predicted proteins | sample SB02metaG_FD_202248 | JGI IMG/M metagenome (GOLD analysis project Ga0307488, IMG submission 202248) | Sea-ice brine microbial communities from Beaufort Sea near Barrow, Alaska, United States - SB 0.2 | ecosystem: Environmental > Aquatic > Marine > Coastal | place: USA: Alaska | collected...
CGTTCCACTCGCCTTCTCCTTCCGCTTTAATGCCTGTGCTATCGCTTAGGAGGTTCCATGGCCCTGTGGAGCCACAATGCGGCAGGCTCACGTTCAGTGTTTTCTGACGTCGGCATAAGGTGCTGAAATCCGGCGTGGCCCAGTCCAATCCGACCAGTCGCAGCATGCTCTGGACGAACCCAATTGTCTGCCGAAGCGGCAGGCCAAACAGAACTTTCAGGATCAAGCAGGTCTGAATGGCGGCATCACTGAATTGCTGCTGCCGACCGCGCTTGCCGCTTGGAGGCAGTGTCCAAGCCATCTCTGGATCAAACCAGATCGACAACGACCCACGCCGCTTCAAGCTGTCATTGTAAGACGACCGATTCTTGGTCTTGTACTTCGTAGGGGCCCAACTGCTCGTCACCCTCAGCTATCACGCTGGATTCATAAAGTGAAACCCAGAAGACCATTTGTTCAACAACGCCGTGAGATGAGGTGTAGTTAGGACCAAACTGTGGTAATTTTCGGCTATGGAAGCTGTGTCCGTGGCAAAGTTTTGTCGAACCAAACGGTCTTGCCATCTTTTGCATTTCGGATCTGCCGGACCCCGAAACGCTGTAGAAGGATTGGTCCAGCGATGTTTGTATGTGAAGCGCCCACACAAACTACAGCAAACCCATAACGGTCAAAGAAAGGCACCATGTCCAAGTGACGTGTTATGAACACGATACGTGCAAAAGGTGTTGCATGAAGTTCGTGTAGGAGCGCAATCAAGCTGATGACGGTCTCAGGGCTGCGGATTTCTATCAAAATAGCTATAACCGGCAAGCTGTTTGGCTCGGCATGCCACGCTATCCTGCTTAAGGGGACATTCAATTGTGGCAACCCCAGTACATCTACTGCAAATGAAAAAGAATCGGGTGCGGCCCCTGACGCACTCGCATTTGCAACCGTAAATGCTGTGCCGTCAGCCAGCTCTGCTTTCATGGCTTGGAACTCAAACCGCGCGAGGCGCTGCGCATGTTCATTCCTTTCGCGCGTAATATCTTGCAGCAACTCCAGATTGGCAGCGGTCTTGCTTTTTTCAATCATTGACGCCCTCCTGATAGGTTTTTATGCAATGCATTATGGCTCTTGCCGCAATGTGCGCACCGTTTTCCCTGCTGGCAGGGCGGTCGATGGTCTGCTTATTGCGCAGTTTGAGGAAAAATGCTTCGGCACTTTGGGTGGGGTGGCGAGGATCAATAATATCCGCTAAACTGTTTTGTGCAGCGAACCTAGCCCTGGCCACTTGATCATCAAGCCCCCGTTTATCCACGGGCAGGAACATCACTGGACCTGAATACAGATGTATCAATTCGTGAAAACTATTGTATCCTGCTGTCGAGATAACACCATCAAAAGCAGCAAAATACTGCGCCATGGGATAGGCAGTTATTTGTTGTTGAAAGATTTTATCTTGGAGTGACGGACCTGCCAAAGGAGACCGTACCGACACCAGTTTGATCTTGTGTTTTTTTGCAGCAGTGATGATCGTCGCGATGTGTTGTTCGTGCTGGGCATCTTCCCACGCGCCAAGGCTGATAAGACAAATCCGACCGCGCCCAAGACCCAAAGCTTTCCGCGCTTTTGGTCGGCTTAGTGGAACCGTCGGCAGGGTAACCGGTGCCACATTGTGGACCTTCGCAAAACCATTCTCTAACGTCGCGATAACGTCGCTCGCCAGGTTTTCATGGAATGCCGCTAGCTCGTCTGGAATAATGATCGCGTCACAATGAAGTGCTCCAACATTCGCAAGGCGTAACCTATCCTTACGCCACATTTCGCGACGTATCCAGATCAGCGCCGTGTTTACTGCTGCAGGATGCGCCAACGTCTCGGCGATAAAAGGGTCGATGTTGCTGGCATCAACAATAACAGCTGAAGGCTGATTTGTGGTGATGTAATGGAGTAGATCGACCCTTTCCCAAGCGCGCCAATCATTTGAATTGGCATTGAGTGAGATTGCACTTTGCCGGTGGATCACATGATGTCCAGCTGCACCAACCAAATAGGCCGCCGCATTATAAACCAGAAAGTCGCATCTCATGCTGCCAAGCTGATGGGCCACAGCTAAACACCGCGACATGTGTCCCAATCCGGCACCGTGCGGCAGAATAAATAGTACCCTATCAGAAGACCTGGGCTGGTTCGATCTTGCAGAATTCGCCAATGCGACAACGCAATGACCGTCAGCGTTTTGAACTTCGTTGCAGACAAGATTATAGCGACGGGCCACGCGGGCAAGATTGGCTTTTCGAAGAGGGAGTGTCAGCGCCGGGTTGTCAGGGTGGCCGATGGTCATCTGGCTTGCGTCAACTAATAGTGATGCACGCGAGGCGGGGTCGTTAGGGCCAGCGCCGAGATACTGTACGTCGACCCCGTGTGTCGTAGAAAGATCTTCCGCCAAGTCCGATCGCAAAGCCCAAAACTGCGTGATGATGTCTGGATTGCTTTGGGCGAGCATAAACGCGAGAGATAGGTTGACAGGCTGTCGGTCTATCTCTTGGCCGGGCCGCAATAGAACGTGTCTGCGTGACGTTTGACCTTTAACTTGACTACTATACACCAGATAAGACACATGGTCAGCAAACCAAATGTCAGTGGTGTCGGCTGTGTGATCGGAAGCCGATGCGCCTAACCGCACTTTATTGCTTGCTTGCGACAGGAACTGTTGAAGAGGGCCGGTCATTAGATCGTTCTTGCGGCCAATTATAAGGTGCATACGATCTTTCATCGCCGATCCTTTGAGGGTTGAGAATAAAGATCAAGCAAAGTTTCGCCCAAGGTGGCGATAGAAAAATTCACTTTGATGAACGCATGGCGGTCAGCTCGTGGGGCTTTGAGGGCATTGGGCAGCCAAGCTGCCAGCATTTGAGCTGCCTCGTAAGGCGTAACATCTGGATCGAAGAGTAGCGAACCTGCATATGGCCCTTCTCCTGGATCGAACATCGCATCTTTTGTCCCGCCCACATTGCATCCAGCAACTGCAATTCCCTCAGCTTGCGCCTCAAGGAGGACATTTGGCGTACCTTCGATTTGTGACATTAGCAAAACCAGATCAGCGCCTCCATAGATGACTTGACGGTTTTTCTCGCCAATGACAATTCTCAAGTTTTTGATGCCGATTGAGGCCGCATGTTCGGTGATTTCCTGTTCAAGTGGCCCGTTACCGTAAAGTATGGGGGTAATCGGTACCGCACTGAGTTCTTGTAATCTCGCCACGGTGTCCAACCAAAGCAGAGGGCGCTTGGCTGGAGAAAAGCGAAACACCCCATGCACTCTAATCGTGTCAGGCGACGCTATACGCTTCTCCAAGCGGGCAGGAACCTCGAGCCCATTTGCAAGCACCTTGGCTGCGCCGTGGGGCAGATCAAGCCAGTCCTCGTAGTCTCGCGCTCCATCCGCTGAATTCACCGACAAGACTGTGTTAGGCAGCTTGGCAAGCATGCGCAGAGTGGTCTGGTCCACTTTGACTGGGGCGCCTACCCGTTTAGGGGGCGTCATATTGCGCTTGCTCAGCACCAGTCTTGGTACCATTTCAAGCGCCGCTACCCACCCGGCACTCAGGGAGGGGCGGTCTTGCCATGCATGAATTACTTTGGGCCGCAGGCGCTTTACTAGTGGGGTTAGCATCGCAACATCGCGTCGCATTGCTGCGGGCAATAGAGCAGTACGCGTGTCCATTTGATCCTCTGACATGCGCTGGGCAATTTCGGCACGCAAGTCGTGGACGGTCACGCCCTGCGCCTCAAGATCAGGTAAAAAATGCTTCTGGCCACGATCTCCCACTAATGAATAAAGCGCGACGTGGATTTGGCTCTGGGGCAAACCCTGTCTAAGCAAGGCCGAAACCATCGCGATCAACTGACGCTCAGCCCCGCCTGCAGTCATTGACGCATTCACAATCAGAACGGTGTCGCGATTGCGATCAAATGTGTAGTCTGGGCGCACCATTTTTGTTTCTGGTGGAAATGGCAGCAGGCAGGCTGGTGATTGCTGTGCTGTCGCAGCCGCTATCCTAGCAGACAGTGCAGGCCAATTGTTTTCAACCCGAGCTTGATCTAGTAAATCAGTCAGAACGCGACCGGCGGCACCGCGTTCGCGCACAACATAACGCGCCAGCCCGACATAACCGCTGTTTAACAATGCCGCGACCAGATCGGCGTCTTGGTTTGATTCTTGAGGTTGACGCGCGCAATGATTTTCTATGGCGACTTCGAGCAATCCCATGTCACCGATAATTTCAGATAGTTCGACATACGAGGTAACAGCTGGGCGAGCGCCAAGAAAACGAAGAATGCCTTTGTTGCGTTCGTCCCATCTTTGTAGGCGATTTCCAAGCCAGATAATCCTTAGCCAAAGATCGGGATCATCGAACGGTGAACTTGCGGCTAGTTTGGTGTATACATGCAAAGCGCCTTCCCAATCTTGTAGACCCTCAAGTACTCGTCCGTAGCGGCCGGACAAGCGTGGCGTCTTTCCGAATTTTGTAAGCGATTTCTGGCAGACACCCAAGGCATCCTGAAACCGATCGTTTCGGCGCAGGAAGTCAACAAAAATCAGGGCGTTTTCTTCGTTTTTCATAGCAATCGGCTTGATAAGTGCAAGGGCACGATCCGGATCATCGCGCTCGGTCGCACGGAAAAGCTGCAACTTGACTGATGGATTTGTCGGATTTGCTCCAGCGACAGCCTCAATCAACTGACTGGCACGTCCTCCATCACCCGAGAAAATCGCTTTGTTGGCCTCCTCCAGCGCAAATTCAGGTGGAAACAGTCCGTTCGAAGTCATGCGCGTCATTATTTCGCGCGCAAGGGCGTCTACGCCTGCGTCACGGGTTTGACGGTAGAGATAGCGCCAGACCGAGGGTGCCTCAGTAGGTCCAAGCCCATATTCTATCAATTTCATGAAGGCTTTTTGATATGCGGCATCACGGCAAAGCACCATAACGTCCGAGCGGAGCGTGGCTATAGAGGTCAAAAACTCTCCTTCAAGATCATTTGTGATTCTGCGCCTTGAGAAAGTCAGAGCAGTTTTTTTCTGTTTCCAGCTGAGCGATAATAGATCGCATTTTGTGCATTTGTCTTTTATCCATAAAATTCCATATAATCAAAAAAAACAATTAATACAGTAACATAAGTCACTTATATAACAATCTGCCTCCAAAATGCCCTAATGTTTGACAAAATTATGAAACAAGGGCATATTTGAGTCGAGTTACAGACTGCATTTTAAAGCTTTTTATAATTCTTCCTAGGTACTTTTTTGAGATTGAGAAGGAGTTAATTATGAGCAAGCTTGTGTTTTATGCCCTTAGAGCTTCTGTAGCAGAAACTGGCTTGATGGTAGTGGGTTAGCATAATGAAAAAAATCATTCTGTTCTTGATGGCCGGCCCGCTTCGAAAGGTGCTCGCCGGTTCAATAATTTTGACATCGACAAGCGTTGGGGCATTTATGGCCCCTGCGCCACAGGTAAATAACTGGATAGATGTCCGAAGCGAGTTTGAAAACGACAGCGCGATGCTCGACGTCACTGCCGAACTCAATGATGTTCTTGAACTTTATCACAACTCTCAGATTGATCTCAAAATGGCGATTCGATTGTCATATATCGGAGTTGCGTCTGGCCGACTGGGAGCCTTGGATAGATTCTGGACGGACCTTTTAACGTCGCAAGATACGTCTGTGTCGTTCGAGACCTTGATCGCCCTCCGCGATGAAGCGGTAGGTAGCAGAGTGAGCGAAGAAGATATCATGCGGGATTGGCTTTGGAAAGCGTCCGGTGGACGAGACTACGACTGCGTGGCAGGCGGAGGCAGCAGCAATTGCGGCACTGGCGAAGGCCTCGGTGGGGGCAATGGCACTGATAATGAAGGTGGGGGAAACGGATAATGAAGGTGTCTGAGGTGCGGGACTATCCGAAACTCTGTGTATGAGGGTCAGCCCATGCAGGTTTGACGGGTCATCTGTTGAACCGTTCTGGATATTGGATAGCGAACTGATTGCGGGCAGTAACTCATTCTCAGACGCATCTGCCAGCCTTCTCGAAACTGATGATCGCGAGATAGATTGGTTTGGTTGCGGCATCGTCTGTTAGAAAGCTGTTGCGCTTTTTGATGGTTGTTCTGATCACTTGATTCAAGCTTTCAATCGCATTTGTGGTGTAGATAATTTTCCGCACCGCTGGTGGGAAGGCAAAGAAGGGGATGACTTCCTGCCATGCCCGTCGCCATTAGGGTGAGATTGAGGGGTGTTACTGGGCCCATTCAGCCTCAAAATTATCAAGCGCTTTCTCGGCCTCTTTATTTTCAGTGGCCTAATAAATCCGCTTCAGGTCCTTGGTGACGTTCTTGCGATCCTTCCAGCCGCAGAAGTTCAGCGAGTGGCGCACCAGATGCACGATACGGGTCTGGACTGTGGTCTCCGGGAAGGCTGCGTTGATGGCGTCAGGAAAGCCCTTGAGGCCGTCCATTGCCCGGCAGTGTTTTGCTAGCAAACCATGAGATGGGACAACGGCGATCAGGATGTCTTCGACGCCGTGATTGCGCAGGTTGTTCATCACCGAGAGCCAGAACTTGGTCCCCTCATTGTTGGCAATCCACAGGCTCAGAACCTCACGTTCGCCCTCTGGGGTAATGCCCAGGGCCACGTAAACCGCTTTGTTTTTAACTTGCCGACTTCCCGCATCGCGGATTTTGACCCTGAGCGCATCGAGGAAAATAATCGGATACATCGATTCCAAGGGGCGGTTTTGCCAGTTAGACACCTCAGCCTGATGGAGCGTTGCCGTGGATTGTAGAAGCTGTTGATGTAATCGAAGATAGCCATCTCAGCCGACCGGCGTGTCTCCCAAGTATGACGCCAAATTAGTTTAGCCTTGATGGTTTTGAAGAACGTCTCAACAGTAGCGTTATCGTAGCAATTCCCTTTGCCGCTCATGGACACTTTGAAGCCGTGCTGGCGCAGTATTTTTTGATAATCATGCGAACAATATTGGCTCCCACGATCCGTGTGATGGATGCAGCCCTTGGGCGGCGCACGGAAAACAATCGCCATCTTCAGAGCACGGATTGCTAGGTCACGTTTCATCCGGTTGCTGACGGCCCAGCCAATGACACGGCGGGAATGTAGGTCCAAGATCACCGCAAGATACAGCCAGCCTTTGCGCGTCCAGATATAGGTAATGTCACAGGCCCATTTCTGGTTTGGACCATCTGCTGTAAAGTTCCGGTCCAACAGGTTGGGCGCGATGTTGAACTTGTGATTACTGTCCGTCGTGGCCTTATGTTTGCGCGTTCTGACCACTAATATGCCGTTCTGGCGCATCAAACGCCCCACGCAGCGGTGGTCAACGTTCAGACCTATCTCCTTCAGCTCTTCAGTCATCCGTGGACGGCCGTAGCTGCCCAGGCTGAGACGCGACTGCTCTTTGATATGCGCCTGAGTGACCAAATCAGATTGCTGCCTGCGGCTGGCGAGGCGACTACGAAATGCCTGGAGACCACGTAAACTGATGTTCATGACACGACACATCCGTCCAATAGAAAACGTGAACCGGTGTTCTTCGATGAACTTAAACCTCACGGCTTTTGGCTCGCGAAGAACACCGTGGCCTTTTTAAGATTTCCCTTTCCTCCTTAAGAATGCGGTTCTCGCGCCGAAGCCGATCATTCTCTTGGGCGAGGCCCAAATCCTCTCTCGACACCACGTCAGTATCTCGGTGCGCCGTGATCCATTTGTTCAGCGTCGACATTCCGACACCCAGATCATCAGCGACCTGCTTACGCGTTAGGCCACTGGTCAGCGCAATACGCACCGCATCCTTGCGGAATTCGTCCGTCCGTGTTCGTCCCATAGTTCATCTCCTTTGTTGCAGTAAATGCTATCAAAGGAGCGGCACCAAACCGCGACAGGTCCATTACTGGTGTTGGGTTTTTGATAGAGCACCATGAGACCCATCAACCGCATAAGGCGGCGAATGCGATTCTCATTTACGAGATGGCCCTTATTGCGCAAATGCCACGTCATTTGGCGAACTCCATAGAACGGCTCTTCAAGGAATTTCTTGTCGATCACGCGCATAAGATCTAATTTCTTCTCGGGCTCTCCTTTAGGCTCGTAGTAAAGCGACGACCGCGAGATCGACAGCAATGCGCATTGCCTGCCAACAGACAGGCCCCGGATGTTCGGCTCAATCATCTTGCACCTCAATTGCCGGTCCAAGGCTTGAGCTTTCTGGCCAAAGCTAGGGGGCGTGAGCCACCGTACCGTTGGCGAGGGTCAACTCCCCGATCTTGACGTGCAGGTCTTTTACCTGCTCTTCGTCGACCTCGGGTGCCTTACGGCTGGCGCGTTCGAACACACCAGACGCGCCCTCAAGCAAAGCCCGCTTCCATTGATGGATCATCGTCAGGTGAACCCCCAAACTTGGCCAGATCGCTCACCGTCTCCTCACACTTCAACGCCTCTAACGCGACCTTGGCCTTAAACTCTGGGTGATGTTGCTTCCGTTTCGACATATCTGATCTCCGTCGTATTGAAGATCAGCAAACTAAAAAATTGCAGCTTACGTCAGTGCACAAATTTCGGGGGGTAGCTCAGTCCAATGTGTGTCCCGTTCAAGGAACACCGGTGCTGTATCGCGCGCTTTCAACAAAGCGCTCAATAGGTCAGTCGCGTCGATCCCATTTTCCAGCATAAGCGCTGGGGCAGCCTCATATCTGCTGATCACGGGAGCAGGGCGGTTGCTGCTCAAGAATTCCAGATAAATGCGCGATCTATCGGGAATAAGTGAGACGACCAGATGGATGCTTAGCGCAGGCAAAGTTGCTTCGGTGTTGGCGATAGAGGTCATCGCCTTGGTAAAACATAGATCGCCTCCGATATCATACGCATACTCTTCCGCTGTGAATATCCAGCCAACATTGCCAAACATTGCCAGCAACGGCTCCCTCTGCAATTTCACGAAAAAAAACCAAAGTGCAGAGCATTCCAGAAAGAAAGAGATGCGCTGGGATGCGGCACGCTCTCTTCACAAGTCGTATACAAACCTTGCCGTGTGCTGCCGCCTTCGAAATCAGTGCCCAAATGGTAGAACTGTCGCGGTCCCTTTGGTGGCCACCACTGAAAGATAACTGTTGCACTGGGAATGGTTTTGAAAAACGTATTAATTTCCTAAAATAAAGCCAGCAACAGAATAGTCGTTGCTTGTCAAGAGTTCAGCCGAAAATACCAACTGATCCAAAGTGACGGGTGATTGCATATTAATGCCAACTTCACCGTTAGGGACGTCGGAGACGAGCCGTTGTCGTTGTGCTGCCGTGCGAACGCTGGCCAGAAGTACCTGTTGATTTAGCATTTGACCAATTTGAATGGCATTGCGCTCTCCAGAGACCAATACTGGCTCAAATTTGTTATTACCAAATAGGGTTGCTGCATCAATTTCCACAATGCTTACGCCTGCAAAGACATCAAGCTTTGTCGAGTCGATCTGACCAACCGTTGAGCGAATGATCCGATTAGCGAATTGGTCATTTTCGTCCAAAAGCAAAATTGATACTGCGCCGTCGTTTATTAAAACACGGTTTTGCAAGTCGCCGCCATCTTTGAAAGTGTCGCCACTGAAAGTGTTGAACGCGTCTTCAGGAATAATTACCTCACCGGTGACACGATGTTCCATCACTGTTTGGGCACCAAGAGTTCCAGTAACATCTGCCGCTTCCAAGTCGTCTTGCTCTTGAAAGAATGCTCCGTAGTTCGACTGCTCACTGATAAACATGTCCGAGAACCAAATGCCCGACACGTCGAGTGGCGTAGAAAGCGTAACAGTAAGGCGTTCGTTAAAGTCGATTTCGTCGTTTTGACCGCCGCCCATGATGCCAAAACCGTCGATTGGGTCCCAGTAAATTTCGGCTGGAACCCAGCCGTTAAGGAAGTCGCCGTCTTTCTCAGCGGCAATTGACAAGGTGACCTCCATGGTGCCGCCTGCTGTCGAGCCTGGCAATACCAAATCTACTTCGCACGATGTTTGGCCAAAGCACTCCGTAAATGCCAAACTGCGGAAATCGACGTTATTTTCTAGCTGACTATCAATTATTGTCGCCGCCACGTCTGCCATTACCGCTGTGCCGATTAGTCCGGACAACCCAGACGAAAAAACCAATATTAATGCTTTGAATCTAAACACGTGATACCCTCCAAAGGCTGTCGATTAATTTACTGATCCTAGATGAGAAAAAAATACCCATCCACTTACTGCCTTCATGCCAACAAAACATCGCCTTCGTCCTGCCTTATTTAGAATCATCTTAAATTTGCATTTTATTAATATTTAGTCAACAAAAACAGTTATTATGTGGTTTATGGTCCAACAGTACAGCCCTAATGAGAGCCATTGTTTCGTTTACGTTAACCGTGGGGTAGGATTATGCCGCATTCCGGTCGCATTTTTTATTCGACATTCCCCAAGTTAAATGTCGGCCCACCCCATATTTTGAAGAGACCCTGCGCACCGTTCAAGCATTTTGGCCGCGCCGAGGCCATATCTGAGTATCTTGCGGTTGATTTGTGTGCGGTTTCTGGCTCTGATGATTGTCTTGCTTCTTTTGTTGGTCTGATAGACGGTATTTTGAACAGACCCGTCGAGCCGCTTTTGTTTGGGTTTAGGCGCTGACATCCGCATGCGGGAACCGGTGGTGAGCGCAGCTGGTGGATCGCTTTGAGAATGCGGTGAAAGAGACTGCCGCTGACCGCGACCTCGCAAGCTGGAACGTGATGGCGCGGGCGTGATGGACTACCCGTGCACCGTATTTGATCAGCCGGGTTTGGAGCCTGGTCATCGACCAGTCGGCCATCTCCTTGGGCAAATCAGCGACCTTCAGGAAGACACCCAGATTGTAGGCCAAGGCATGAAGTTGCAGGCGGACCTCGTTCTGCGCCATCCCTTTGCAAGACAACCATGTCCAGTTGATCACCTGTTTACCCTCTTTGATATGCTGCTC
>Ga0307488_10004980_pt1 | contig 11023 bp, 11 predicted proteins | sample SB02metaG_FD_202248 | JGI IMG/M metagenome (GOLD analysis project Ga0307488, IMG submission 202248) | Sea-ice brine microbial communities from Beaufort Sea near Barrow, Alaska, United States - SB 0.2 | ecosystem: Environmental > Aquatic > Marine > Coastal | place: USA: Alaska | collected...
ATTCAATTGTGTATGATGTAAAGAATGTACTTAAAGAGGGGCATAAGGATAACGGATTGTAGGAGCGTTTTGTGAATTAGTAATTAGAATGGTTTCAATTATTAAAACGAGATGCGGACCCATTATCAAACAAGAAAAGGAACGTAAATTTTAAAATGACACGTTAAGAAAAAGAGCATTAAAACAAATAGCAGAAGAAAATGGCTGTAAACCAAATTTAATTTCTTTAGTAGAAGATGTAAATGATGCTCAGAAGTTAGTAATTGCTCAGAAAATTATAAAAAGGTTTGGAGGGGATTTAACAGGGTTCACTTTTGCTTTATGGAGTTTGGCTTTTAAACCAGTTGTGGATGATACGCTTGAAGCACCATCAATATATGTTATAAGAGAATTAGTAAAGAGAGGTGCTGAAGTAAAAGCTTACGATCCTAAGTCAGTTAAAGAAGCTAAGGATTTTTACTTGAAAGATGTAAAAGGTATAATTTATTGTAATTTTAAATATGAAGTATTAAAAGGTTCAGATGCATTAATTTTATTAACAGAATGGAAAGAGTTTAGATCTCCAGATTTTGAAGAAGTGAAATTAAGGTTAAAACATCCAGTAATATTTGATGGAAGAAATCAATACAATGCCTTTAACTTATTAGAAAAAGGATTTTGAATATTTTCAAATAGGGAAGAATAATTAAAATACTTAAAAGAAAATTACTTTTTATCTAGTACTAAAATAAAAAACTCGAATACCTTATATGAATGAAAATTTAAGACGTAGTGCTTTTTTGAATAGCATAACTAGTATTATTGATTATGTAGCAAAAATGGGAGTTGGATTTATTTTGAATCCAATTATGGTTGGTGTTTTAGGACCAATATATTTTGGTGCATGGCAAGTTATTAGTCAATTAAATTCTTATATGGCTACTGCCGACATTAGAGCTGCAACATCTTTAAAATTCATTTTATCTAGAGATCGAAGTGTAAAGAATGAGCTAGAATTAAAGCAAGCTGTCTCTGCTGCATTATATTCAAATTTAGTTTTTATACCTTTCTATTTATTGCTTGGTACATTCATTGTTTGGTTTGCTCCAATTCTTGCAGGTATAGAGCTCCCTTATTTTTATACTGTTAGAGTAGCTTCGGCCTTTTTAGTATTCTCATTTATTGTAACTCAATTTTTCTTCTTATTTGAGTCAACCCTTCATGGAATGAATTTATCTTATAAAAGAATTGGGATTAGAGCTATAATAATAATACTCGGTGGAATTGCGACGGCCGCAGTCTTATATCTTGATTATGGCATAATTGGAATGGCAATAGTACAAGTGATAATTGCTTCGGTTATAGGGTTGTCTTTTTGGTGGATAGTTAAAAAATATATACCGTGGTTCGAATTTGTAAAAGTGCACAAAAAAAAAGTAATAAGTTTTATAAAACTTAGTGTATGGTATATGCTGTTGAAACTATCAGATTTATTAAGTCAATCAATAGATATGATATTACTAGGTTTTCTTGCAGGACCAAAATATGTAGCAGTTTATGCAATTTCTAAATACTTTATGATGGCAACTTCAGGTATAGTTAGGACAGTTTCAAGTTCTGCTTTAATTGGTATTAGTAAATTTATTGGTGAAAAAAAACATGAAAAACTTATTGAAGCTAGATCGCAATTAGTTTCAATTCAATGGATATTAATTATAATTGGTGGTTCATTAGTTTGTTTGTATAATGAATCTTTTGTAAAGGTTTGGACTGAAGATAATTTTTTCGTTGGTCAAATAGAAACTTTATTCATAGTTCTCATAGCATTGGTAACAGTAATATGTCAAGTTGATAGTGGAATTATTAATGCTACTTTAAATGTGAAAAAGAAAATTGGTTTAACATTAATATCTGCACTTATTTCAATAGGATTATCTTTTATCTTAGTTCCTGAACTTAATACACTTGGAATGTTAATTAGTATATTGATTGGTATTTTATTTTTATCATTCTCTAATACCTTTTTAGTAATGAAAATTACAACTTACAAAGACGTTTTTAAAGATCTTTATCTTTCTAGAATTGCTTTAGTTGGTATTATAATAATTGTGACTTCAAGTGGATTTTCAAAATATATACACATAAACTCTTGGTTTACTCTTTTCTACAGTGTTTTAGTGGCAGTTATTATTTTAAGTATGCTTACATGGTTTATAGGAATGAATAGTAAGCAAAGGACTTTAATTTATAATACAATACAAAAGATTAAAAATAAATAAATATGAATTTTATAGAAAATAAATCAATCCTTATTACTGGGGGAACTGGATCACTAGGAAAAGCATTAACAGAGGATATTTTAACAAAATATCCTAATGTGAAAAAGCTAGTTATTTATTCAAGGGATGAGCAAAAGCAATTTCAAATGGCTCAAGAATTCCCTGTGTTTAAATATCCACAGATTCGTTTTTTGATAGGAGATGTTAGAGATGAAGAAAGACTTAAAAGAGCTTTTAAAGATATTGATTTTGTTATTCATGCCGCAGCTATGAAACATGTGCATATTGCAGAGTACAATCCAGACGAATGTGTTAAAACAAATATTCATGGAGCGCAGAACGTAATTAATGCTTGTCTTGAAACAGGTGTAGAACGAGTAGTAGCTTTATCAACTGACAAAGCTTGCGCTCCTATTAATCTGTATGGTGCTACAAAATTAGCCTCTGATAAATTATTTGTTGCGGCGAATAATATTACAGGATGGAATCCTATCCGTTTTTCTGTTGTAAGATATGGAAATGTTATGGGTTCAAATGGATCAGTAATACCATTTTTTATCAATAAAAAGAAAGATGGAGTATTACCGATAACTGAACCTTCAATGACGCGTTTTAATATATCTCTACAAGGTGGTGTAGATATGGTGATGCATGCATTAGAATATGCTTGGGGTGGAGAAATATTTGTTCCAAAAATCCCATCTTACAAAATTATGGATGTTGCAAAAGCGGTTGGCCCTGAATGCGAGCATAAAGTTGTAGGAATTAGACCAGGTGAAAAAGTTCATGAAGAAATGATTACACCATCAGACTCATTTACCACTTATGACCTTGGTAAATACTACACAATACTACCAACACAACCTAAGTGGAATTTGAAAAAATTTATAGAAGAATTCAAAGCAACTAAAGTTAAAATTGGATTTGCTTATAATTCTGAAACTAATGATGAATGGGAAACTGTTGAATCATTGAGGAATTTAATTATTGAACACGTTGACGCTAACTTTAAAGCTTAACTAATGAATAAGATACCTTACGGGAGACAAAATATAGACCAAAATGATATTGATGCTGTAGTAACAGCGCTTCAATCTGATTACCTTACGCAAGGACCAAAGGTAAAAGATTTTGAGATTAAATTTGCAGAATATGTAGGTGCTAACTACGCCGTAGCAGTTAACAATGCTACCTCTGGTTTGCATCTATCTATATTAGCTTTAAATCTTTCTAAAGGGGATAGGGTGATTACAACCCCTATTACTTTTGCTGCTACAGCAAACTGTGTTCGATATGCAGGTGGTAAAGTTTGGTTCGCAGATATTGATCCAAATACCTATTTGTTGGATATTAATTCTGTACAAGAATTGATTGAATCCAAACCAAAAGGTTTTTTTAAGGGAATTATGCCAGTTGATTTTGCTGGGCTGCCTGTAAATATGGAAGAATTTCGAGCCTTGGCAGATATGCATGATCTATGGATAATAGAAGACGCTTGTCATGCACCTGGTGGGTATTTTATAGATAGCAAATCAGAAAAAAACTTTTGTGGAAATGGAAATTATGCTGATATTGGAGTTTTTTCTTTTCATCCGGTAAAGCACATTGCTTGCGGTGAGGGCGGAATGCTTACCACCAATTCCAAAGAATTATACGAGAAGTTGATACTGCTAAGAACTCATGGAATTACCAAAGAGAACATGGAGGAAAACCATGGGAACTGGTATTATGAAATGATAGCGCTTGGCTTTAATTATAGGCTAACAGATTTTCAATCTGCTTTGGGAATCACTCAATTGGCAAAAAATGAAAAAGGGGTAGCACGTAGAAATGAAATTTCATCAACTTATAAAAAAGCATTTGAGGGAAAAATAAAATTTCAAGACTTGTCTCCCGGAACTTATAATGCACATCATCTCTTTATTATAGAGGTTGAACACAGAAAAGAGCTCTATGATTATTTGCATGAGAATGGGATTTTGGCACAAATTCATTATGTACCAGTGCATACATTGCCGTATTATAAAAAAATAGGGTATACGGAAGCTGATTTAAGTAATGCAGAAAACTACTATTCTAAATGCATTAGTTTACCAATGTTTCCTACTTTAACAAATGAAGAACAAAGTTTTGTAATAGATAATGTTTTAAAATTTATAGATGGCTAAATTATGTATAATTCCTGCTCGAGGAGGCAGTAAGCGTATCCCTAAAAAAAATATTAATTTTTTTTTAGGGAAGCCTATAATAGCCTATTCAATTGAAGCAGCATTAAATTCTGGTCTTTTTGATGCCGTGATGGTTTCTACAGATGATGCAGAAATTGCTGAAATTGCTAAAAATTATGGAGCAAAAGTCCCATTTATGAGGAGTAATAAAACAGCTGACGATTACGCTACTACATTTGAAGTTATTGAAGAAGTTTTATTGCAATACCAAAAGATCAATGAAGTGTTCGAGTATACCTGCTGTTTGTATGCTTGTGCCCCTTTTGTAACTGAAGTAAAGTTAAAAGAAGCATTTAATTTATTACAAAATAAAAAATTTGACAGCGTATTTCCTTTAATGCCTTTTGGATTTCCAATTCAAAGAGCTTTACAGAAGAAAGAAAATAAAGTATCTTTTTTTTATCCTGAATATAGCCTAACTAGGTCACAAGATTTAGAAACAAGCTTTCATGATGCAGGTCAGTTTTATTGGTTAAATACTGCGGTTTGTTTAGAACAAAGACAGATCCTTACAAATAACAGCGGTAGTATTGTATTGTCAGAATTAGAAGGTCAGGATATAGATACTGAAGTAGATTGGAAACTAGCAGAACTAAAATATGAGTTGTTACAAAGCATTAAATAAACAAGAATATTCTAATAATGAATTTTCCATCGTGCCAATTCGGTATGAAGATCGAATGGACATTATGAAATGGAGAAATGAGCAAATGTATCATTTACGTCAGAGTAAGCCGCTTACAATTGAAGATCAAGAAAATTATTTTACCAAAGTAGTTTCGAGTCTTTTTAAACAAGAGCAACCAAATCAAATTCTATTTTCTTATTTAGAAAATGGTGTATGTATTGGTTATGGAGGCCTGGTGCATATCAATTGGATTGATAAAAACGCAGAAATATCTTTTATCATGAATACAGATTTGGAAGCCAACAGATTTAGTGAAGTTTGGTGTGCCTATTTGGGTTTATTGGAACAAATAGCCTTTAGAGATTTAAGTTTACACAAAATATATACCTACGCTTTTGATTTAAGACCGCATTTATATAAAGCTTTGGAGAATTCAGGTTTTATCGAGGATGCTAGGTTAAAAGAACATTGTTCTTTTGATAATAGGTATTTAGATGTTGTTATACATTCAAAAATTAATGTTAAATGTTAAGTTATAGAAAACCAGATGAAAGTGATAGTTTGCTCTATTTTCATTGGGCAAATGATTTAAATGTAAGAAAACAATCATTTGATTCAAAATTAATTAATCTTGAAAATCATAAACAATGGTTCAGCGCTAAAATAAAAGATGAGACATGTTTGATGTTGATTTTTCAAAACGAAGAAAAATGTGATATTGGACAAATTCGAATTCAAAAAGAAAATAAAAATGAGGCTTTAATTGGAATATCTATTGATGAAGAATATAGAGGAAAAGGGTATGCAGTAGAAATGTTGCAAATTTCTATTAAATATTTTTTTGAAGAACATAAAAATTTTATAATTAAAGCATTAATTAAAAAAGAGAATTCAAATTCGAAGTATACTTTTGAAAAAGCAGGTTTTGAATATGAATCTGAAGTAATACACGAAAATATAGAGAGTTTACTTTACACAAAAAAAGTAGGATGAAAATAGATGATTTTGATATAAATAGTAAGGTTTTTATAATTGCAGAATTGTCGGCAAATCATAACGGAAGTATAAATACTGCAATTGAAACGATTAGAGCTGCGAAGAGAGCAGGTGCAGATTGTATAAAGTTACAAACCTATACAGCCGATACAATTACGATAGATTGTGATAAAGATGATTTTATTATAAAAGGTACAATTTGGGAAGGAAGAAATTTGTATTCACTTTATAAAGAAGCATACACCCCTTGGGAATGGCACGAAGAATTGTTTAAAGTAGCCAAAGAAGAAGGATTGATTTGTTTTTCATCTCCTTTCGATAAAACGGCAGTAGATTTTTTAGAAACTTTAGAGGTACCCGCTTATAAGATTGCTTCATTTGAAATCACAGATATTCCTTTGATTGAGTATGTTGCTTCAAAAGGAAAACCGATTATTTTATCAACAGGTATTGCTGAAAAAGAAGATATAGAGTTGGCATTAGATGCTTGTAAAAGAATGGGGAATACTAATATTGCCTTATTAAAATGTACCTCTAGTTATCCAGCACCCATAGAAGAAGCTAATATGTGCATGGTAAAAGATTTAGCCGAAAGATATGGCGTAATAACTGGTTTGTCGGATCATACAATTGGAAGTACAGTACCCATTGTTGCAACATGTTTTGGAGCTAAAATCATTGAAAAGCATTTTATCTTAAATCATTCAATTGGAGGGCCAGATGCTTCTTTTTCTATGGATGAACAAGAGTTTACTGAAATGGTGAAAGCAGTACGTGAAGCTGAAAAAGCAATCGGAAAAGTGGATTATACACTTACCGAAAAACAAGTAAAAGGGAAAGCATTTTCGCGTTCCTTGTATGTTGCTGAAGATATTAAGGAAGGAGAATTAATAACGGAAAAAAATGTACGCTCAGTTAGACCAGGTTTTGGAATGCATCCTAAATTTTATAAGAATATATTGGGTAAGAGAGTGAATACTACTATAGAAAAAGGAGATCGTCTTTCTTTTGAACATATATATAAATAAAAATGAGACATATTTTATTAGATCCTGGTATGTTACCATTAGATAGGTTAAAAAGTTCCTTTAAAGCTTTCTCGCAAAACAATACGTTAACTCTTATTATTGATGAGAGACTTGAAAAAAAAATTACGAAAGCTAATTTTGGGTGTGAAATTTTGTATTACGATGATTTTACCTCTATGAAAAATAACGATTTAAATGATACGTACTCATTAAAATATTCAGAAGTCTTAAATATAGTTTTAAATGATCAACGCACGTCTCTAATTGCGGAGCGGGTTCATAATATATTTGCATGGAATAGTTTATTTTCTTTAACTTCAATTATAGAGAAAATAGTGTTTAATAGTTTAGTTTATTTTCAAGAGAATAAAATAGATTCTATGTTTTTTCAGGCCACACCACACAACTTACCTAATTGGGTAATGGCTAAGGTTGCTGAAGTTTTAGGGATACCTGTAAGAATGATACAAACTTCACCATTGCCCTGGCGTTATTGGGTTGTAGAGGGCTTAGATGCCCAAAAACAAATTTTCCCTCTAGAAGTTGCCATTAAAGATTTTGATATTAACTTATTAAATAATTTTATTAAGCTGAATGAGGCTGATTATACAAAAGCATTACCTGAGTATGAGAAAAAGCGTTTAGAGAGTAGAAAGGGGAAACTTTGGTCATGGAAGAAAGAGATTAAGGATGCATTAAGACATCCAAAGTTTGCTGTAAACTTACCTACCAAAAGAAAACTTTTTAAACTATACGACAGCTTGTCTGTAAAACCAGATTTAAATAAAAAATACCTTGTTTTCTTTTTACATTTTCAACCAGAAAGAACATCACTTCCAGAAGGTTTGGGTTTTTCTAATCAATGGTTTATAATTCGTATGATTTCCAAAACATTACCAAAAGGATGGAAATTGATTGTTAAGGAACATCCTTCAACATATTTGAATTATTTGGATTTTAGATACAGGAGCTCTAAGTTTTATAAAGATATTAGTGTATTAGGAAACGTTGAATTAGCTAAATTAGATTTTGATACGTTTAATTTAATTGATAAAAGCCAAGGAATTGTAACGATAACAGGTACCGTTGGTGTACAAGCATTAATTCGAAATAAACCTGTATTGGTTTTTGGTGTTGCTTCATATCGTAATAATGAGAGTGTGTATTTTATTAAGTCTATGAAAGATCTCATAGACGTATTTTTACAAATATCAGATAAAGATAATAGTGAATTTTCTAATAAAAATGCAGAATGGCTTCATCAAGTTAATTCATTCTCTATAAACGGTATTTTACATAAGGATGTTGATGAAAAGATCAATTTTTATAAGCAAGAGTATAGGGTTGAAGGGCATTTAAGATTAATTAAATTATTATTGAAATCTAATCTTTAATGAGTAAGTCTAGGATGTCTTTTAAATGGAACGCACTTAGGTATGTCTTATACTTTTTGCTAATACCAATAGGGTATTTAAATCCAATTTTAAATTGGCTAGTTATAATAATTGGTCCTTTTTTATTGTTTAAATCATCTTATAATCCGATTTTTAAAGAACAAAAAAAATATTTATTAAATCTCAGTTTATTTTTGATAGTTGTTGTGTTTACCGGGTTTATCTCAGAGGACCCTCAATACCCTATAAAAAATGCCTTAAATATATTATCTATAATTCTAGCAAGCTATTTTATTACTATCCGCTTGCAAAGTAAAAGAGAATTAATTTCTTTTATTAACGGTGTGTTTTTAGCTAGTTTAATTTATACATTGCTTTTGTACCTCGTAGCTTTCAATGGGTTTACATTTGATTTTGTAGATTCTGATACATTTGGTAAAAACTCATCTGCACTTATTTTGTTTATAGGCTTGGTTGCTCTTATGTTAAAAATGAAATTAACGAAGTCTAGTTTTTTTTTAAAGATTATAGTTTTCGTCTTCTATTTATCAATATTTTTTACAGGTTCCATAAAAATTATTTTAGTGTCATTAATTCTACTTTTCATATTTATTTTTTTTAAGTATGGTTTTAAAATTAAACCAATTTTACTTGGTTTAATAGGCCTTTTTATTTTTATTTTTATTGTAGATTTTATTACTACTAAGAATAGTTATTTTGATAATTATGCAGTAATGAGAATTACCTCTAGAATTTCTGTGCTTTTTGGAGGAGAGTCTGATATTGCTTATATCGATTCAGATTATATGACAGAAGTGCGAACTAATCTTATAAATGAAGGTATTGAACTTTTTTATAGAAACCCTATTTTAGGGATAGGGTTAGAAAATTCAAGACTGTATTTGGGTACCTACACTCATAACAATTTTGTAGAAATTTTAGCAGGAACTGGTATCATAGGTTTTTATTTTTTTATGAATGCCTTATTTATTGTAGTTAAAGCCATATTAGGTGTTAAAAAGAATCAAATAAAAATTATTTTATTGGCTAGCTTTATGTGTTTTATATTAATTGCAAATGCTCAAAGAATCTATGATAATAGATATTTATTGGTTTTTTTAGTAAGTTTTATATCAATCCAAAAGATTTTAAATAATGAAAAATAATGAAAAAATCGCTATTTTTTTACCTTCATTTCTTGGAGGCGGTGTTGAAAAAATGATGGTTTACTTAGCAAATAATTTTAGTGAACGCGGTTTTACTGTAGATTATGTTGTTATTAAAAACTATGGGCCTTATAAAGAATTACTTTCAGAAAAAGTAAACCTGATAGATTTAAATAAAAAGAGAGTTATAACATCAATCTTTGCACTAGCAAGTTATTTAAGAAAGAATAAACCAGACGTGCTTTTGACAGCAATGAATTATGTTAATATAGTTGCGTACATAGCAAATAAACTTTCTTTAACAAATACCAAATTAGTGGTCAGTGAAAGAGCTATTCCTTCTAAACGTTTAGAAAGAAATTTAAAGGCTTTAGTGTTTAAAAAAACGTTGAGTCATGTTTATTCAAAATCTTCTCAAGTTATTGCTATATCTAATGATGTTAAAACTGACTTAATCAATAATTTTAAAGTTAAATCTCAAGGCATAACAGTAGTGCATAATATGGTTGATTTAAATAACATAAGATTAATTAATAATGATAAAAAATTACAACTTTATAACAAATATTTTAATCAAGACGAAAATATTCCTCCTATAATTATCGCAGCTGGTCGCTTAGTGGAATATAAAAATTTTTCTTACTTGATAGATGCATTTTATTTATTGAGTAAATCTAACTTAAAGGTAAAGTTAATTATATTGGGAGAAGGGGGGGAGCGTGCAAGGTTAGAGAAACAAATAGAAACATATAATTTAGAAAATAGAATTAAATTACCAGGTTTTGTTACTAACCCAAACGATTTTTATCAAATTTCATCTTTATTTGTATCAACTTCAAAGCATGAAGGTTTTGGCAATGTAATTGCAGAGGCAATGGCATTAGGTTTACCTATAATTGTTTCAGATTGTAAAGGAGGTCCAAAAGAGATTGTAGGATATGGAAAATATGGTGATATAGTGCCATTAAATGATGTAAATCTGTTAGCTTTAAAAATTACTACTAAAATTACGGAAAAATATGATGCTTCTATTAGTGTTAACCGTTCAAAAGATTTTGGTGTTGATAAAATTTCCCAACAATATTTACAAGTTTTATTAGATGAATAAGCATTTTGAAAAGTATAAAATTTTAAGTTTTTTCAATCCATTAGTCATTAAAGAGCCAAATAATATTGAAATTGAAAATGATTTCGATAGAATTATAAAATTTATCACAATAGGCAGGTTAAGTGAAGAAAAAGGATATATTAGAATACTTAATAGTTTGTCAAAAATTAGAGACTATGATTTCACCTACACTATTGTAGGTTCGGGATTAATGGAT
>Ga0307488_10004981_pt1 | contig 11022 bp, 5 predicted proteins | sample SB02metaG_FD_202248 | JGI IMG/M metagenome (GOLD analysis project Ga0307488, IMG submission 202248) | Sea-ice brine microbial communities from Beaufort Sea near Barrow, Alaska, United States - SB 0.2 | ecosystem: Environmental > Aquatic > Marine > Coastal | place: USA: Alaska | collected 2017-05-06
AATTGGTCGCTATTGCGCACCCCGATCTGGTCGATCCAGCGGCTGTGCAGTGAAACCGGGTGGTGGTGAAAGGTTACCAGGACATGGCGGTCGGCATATTGGATCAGGGCCTGTTCCAGAATGGCCAGTTGATCGTCAGCCAGTGTACCGTAGACCCGTTTAGAGACCGTCGAGTCGAGCAGCACAACGACCCACTCACCCAGGTCGACAATGGCCTCGGCGTGGTCGAGGTGCGCACAGGCCGTGGCCATATGCTCACGGTTATCGTGATTGCCGGGTATCCAGCGCATCGGTGCGCTAAACACGGTCATAAAAGACAAAAAGTTTTTGTAGGCCTGTAAACTGCTGTCCTGAGCGATATCGCCGGTGGCGATAATCAGATCGATATCGGTTACCTCGGCTTGGACGCGTTCCAGTATAAGCTTTAGGCTTCTCTCGGTATTCATGCCCAATAGGGTGCCTTCCGCATGGCTGTGCAGGTGCGGGTCGGTAATCTGGACTAGAGTGTGCGCTCTCGGCATCAGCTTATTCTTCCGTGTAAGGCAGCAGGTTAGAGTCTGTTATACAAAAGAGTGTAGCGAATGTCACCTAAAGAACCTAGCATAACCGTTATTTAGTGACACAGTGTGCAAATATACCGGTAAAATTGGCACGTAATCGATTTTTCTATTTTGGGACCCAGAGTTCCCGCACCGTACCGTGGGTCAGCAGATGACCTAGCCATTCCGCCAGATAGCGATTGACCTGCTGTTTTTCATCGATTTGGTACATTTGCTCGTTCGGGTAACGGTACACCCCGGCCAGTTGCTGGCCTTGACTGACGCCCACGACCTCAGCCATGCGCGCATCGGAATACATCCGTACCGTTAGTTCGACCGTGTCCATTGGGGCGGGAAACGAATGCACCTGCTTAAGCAGTTGCAGGGTCGTGGTGTATTTAAAGCGCTCGGTCACCTGAATATCCACGTCGACCCGGTTACCACCGTTTTCCTGCCAGCTGAACTGATACTGCGAATCGGACTGATCCTGCAGTAGGCGCTCTAACCTAAGGTAATTGGCTTCACATAGGGCTGCGTGTTGGGCAATATCTGGAACGTATTTTTTCATGCCCACCGATCACAAAGAGACGTTTCATTGAGCTGCAACCACTGCAGCGCGATAATGGCCGCGGCATTGTTAATGGTGCCGTCGCGGACCCAAGCATAGGCCTCGGCGAAGGGCACAGTGAGCACCCGTATATCTTCACCTTCTTCGGCCAGGCCATGCACACCCGAGGCCTGGCGGCTGTCGACCTCACCAACAAAGAGGTCGATGCGCTCATTGGAGCCACCCGAAGACGGCCAGTAACGACTGATCGAATGTACCCGACCGATATCGACCCCGGCCTCTTCAATGGCTTCACGACGAGCCACTGCTTCAGGTACCTCGTCCTTATCGATCAGACCGGCTACCAGTTCGATTTGCCAGGGATTGCTGTCCTGCAGGGTGCCGACCCTAAATTGCTCGATTAACACCACAGCCTGACAACTCAAATCGACCAACAGCACGCAGACTGCATCATGGCGATCCATCAGTTCGCGCGAAATAGTCTGGCTACCGCCATCGAAACGCTGATGCGTCACAGTCAGCTGATCCATTTGGTAAAAACCGCGGTATAATGAAGATTGATGATCGATGCTATAGTGAAAATGGTCTGTTTCACGTTTCATTGTTGGTTTCCTGCGCTTTTTGCACCTTTTTTGTGCAACACTAATGACTTTTGGCGCTGGTGATCGGGCCTCTAAATTGTGAATAATTGGCCGTCAACAGACAGTAAAGCTCTAGGCAACTCATGGAGACGTCAGCCGTGCAGCGGCATAATGAATCCAGTCCCCCATTCATTGCAAGTTTCGAGACAATCGCATGCTTATAAAACCCTTGATCGCCGGCCTGGTTTTGGCCGCAGTTACTGCCCACGTATCAGCATCGCCGTCGCTGCTCGAAACCTATGACCAGGCACTGGCCAATGACCCCCAACTGGCGATCGCCCGCCTGACTGCTGAGAATGCCCAGCAGGATGTGACAACCGGCTATGCCAATGTGCTACCCGATGTGACGGCCAAAGCCAGTTACGGAATCACCAGCGATCGAGGTACCGAATCGCTGTTTCCCAGTTTCGGTGCCCAAACGCTGGGCGGATCCATTACCGTAAGCCAAAACATCTTCGTGTTGGCCGCCTTTACGGCCTATGAGGCCGTCAAGGTCAATGCTTCTATCAGTGAAATCGAAGCGGCCTATGCCGAACAGGAGCTCATGGTTCGCGTGTCCGAAGGTTATATCACGGCACTGCGGGCTAAAAATGCCTTAGCGGTATTGCAGGCGCAGCTCGAGGCTGTAGCCCGTCAGTATGACCAGACCAAGCAACGCTATGATGTCGGCCTGGTCACCATTACCGACGTCTTGGATGCCAGCGCAACCCTTGATCAAACTAAGGTTAGCCTGATTCGAGCAGAATCCCAGTACGATATCGCCTTGCAGAATATATCGGTTATTACCGGTTCTATCCCTGAAGGTGTGCAAAGTATCAGCGAGTCGATCCCGATCAATGCACCCTCTGAAGACGGCCAGCAGCAGTGGGTCGATTATGCTATTACCCAGCACCCGGAAATTATCGCCGCGCAACGCGGTCTGGAAGTGGGTCGCCTGTCGTTAAAGGCCGAGCGTGAAAATCTGCTACCGAGTGTCAGTGGCAGCGCTACCTTTGGCTATTCCGATACCTTCGACAATTCGTTCTTTAATAACGATGATGAAACCAACTGGAGCGCGAGTTATGGCATTGTAGTTTCGGTACCGCTCTATGCCGGCGGTGCCAATCAGGTCGCCGTGGTCAAACGCGGTTTGGCAAACAATATCGCCGAACAGCAGGTCCTACTGCTCAAGCGTGGCAAGGCGGTTGCTGTAGCCAACCTGTATCGAACGGTGCGCGCCGATGCTCAGAATGTCGACGCGCAGATCCAGGCATTGAAGTCGCGCGACAGCGCCTTGCAGGCGACCAGCGTCGGTTATGAAGTGGGTACACGCAATATAGTCGAGGTGCTCAATTCTCAACTGGCCGTCTTTAATGCGCAAAACGCGCTCAACAATGCCCGCTATGACTATTTGCTTGACTTGCTCAAGCTGAAAAAAGAAGCCGGTCAATTGACGTTGAAAGATCTGGAAAGTATTGAACAGTATCTGATCGCCGACTAAGCACAAGTCTGGCCGCCCCTCTGGCATTGGCTGTGGGGCCATATCGATTCGAACAGCAGCGCTGCAAGGGCGCTGTGAACGCCCCGTCAACTAGCCCAAGCCCTAACGCCCCCTGACAGCCTAACTTTGCTCAGACGTGGCATTAGCGATCCTGTTCGCTTGGGTGTGAATTGAGTTTCACGGAGGCTCGCGGATAGTACTAGCAAGATAACCCAGCCTAGGACGGCCGAGCCGCTAGCGGCCTGACTCAGTCGACCGTGTAGGGTGGCGCGATCATCTCTTCGATGATGCCTTCACGAATGGCCTTGTTGGAGATACGCATCTCCTTGATATCGAACAGATGAAAGATCCGGTGCATGATGATATAGCCTGCGCCGAATACGGCGATCCGACGCGGGTTCAGTTCCAGTAGATGCGATAACTGTTGCTGATTGCCGGCCTGGGTTAGGACCGGTAGCAAGCGATCGAGCTGCTTGCGCTTGATAATGCCCTCTTCGGCAATACCCAGATTGTGCATGGCCCAACTGACCGCCTTGATGGTGCCAGACGAGCCCATGGCATCATCCCAATCCAGACCCTTGAAGCGGTCGGAGATGGTCGCCAATTGGCTGTCGACAAAGTCCATACAGGCATTGAGTTGACTCTGGGGCAGGCTGTCGTAGTCGAGAAATTCTGAGGTTAGGGTCACACAACCCAGTTCCAGACTGGCCACGGCCAGGGGTTCCCGGCCGACGCCGACGATCATTTCGGTGCTGCCACCGCCGATGTCGAGAACGAAACGACTCTGTTCCGGCTGCCCTTGGGAGACGCCGCGATAGATATAGAGCGCCTCATCTTCGCCGGTCAGGATGCGGATCGGTTGCCCCAGAGCCGATTCGGCCAGGCGCAAAAAATTCTGATCCTGATAGAGCATGCGGAAGGCACTGGTACCGACGGCTGACACGGCCACATTGGGGTAAGCTTTGAGCAATTCACTAAAATGCGTCAGGCAGCGCAAAGCCCGACCACGGGTCTCATGATTGATTCGCCCAGCATCCACACCGGCCGCCAACCTTACCAGTTCACGCCGACAGTCGACCGATACCAGCCTGTTGTTCTCGTTTTTCATCAAAACGAGATGAAAACTGTTAGAGCCTAAGTCTACGGCTGCAACATACTGTGGTTCGTTCATGAGTCAAAGTCTTTTTATTTGACTCAGAATATAGCTGTAAATGCCCTACAAAGCCAAACAAAGGGTGTCTAGTGGCGTTAAAAAGCGGGTTAGGACTGGGCCGTAAAGATGCGCATTCGACATTTGGGCCCCCAAGTTGAACCGGTACTGCACAAAACGGAAAAGAGTCTGGCATAAATATCACCTTATAGACTCCCGCCAGAGTCGACTCTGGCCAAACCCCAAAGCGGGTCTTGAAGCGTAACCTCGGCTCGGGTGCAGAGGCAGGTAAAATCAGGCTTAGGACCCAATAGCCCCGCTATACCTGACCCTGCGGTCAGGCTTGGGGTGGATACCATGCCGCGCCAAAGGACACTCTTTGCTGACTTGAGTGCGCTCAGTGCCGATTCTTACGTTGCTACCAAGCGCTGAATCATTAGTATGGCTCTTTCGAGTATGTACTGCGCATTTTCACGTTTGCGACATATTGCACCGCTATCCCGAAGGTTGCCGGCAATCGCGATCATTTTGATCTGCTTTTGCGGGCCATTAGGGATATGACAGAACTGAACTGGAAAATTGACATGAAAAAGCTTCACCCAGGATTGTATCGCCCCGAATTTGAGCACGATGCTTGCGGCATCGGTTTTGTGGCCAACCTAAAGGGGCGCAAATCGCATGGCATCATCGAAAACGCACTGACCATGCTGGCCGCTATGGAACACCGAGGCGGTACCGGGGTTGATATCAATAGTGGTGACGGTGCTGGGGTGTTGATTCAGATTCCCCATGACTATTTGGCCGAAGAGACGCTTGCGCTTGGTATGAGTCTGCCCGAGAGCGGCGAATATGGTGTCGGCATGGTGTTTTTCCCGGCCGATGAAACCCGGCGTGAAGAATGTCGCGCCATTGTCGAGCGCAATATCCGTAAATTGGGCTTGGAATTGCTCGGCTATCGACCGGTACCGACCGATAACAGCATGATCGGCAAGACTGCCCTGGATACCGAACCGCGTATCGAGCAGGTCTTTATCCAGAACACCAATTGCAAAACGCAGCAACAGTTTGAACGTAAACTCTATGTGCTGCGCAACTACTGCTCTCATCTGATCTATGACACGGTGGCCGGCATCGGCGAAGACTTCTATGTCGCGTCGATGTCTTCGCGTACCCTAGTCTACAAAGGCCAACTGACCACGGCGCAGGTACGACAATACTACCTCGACCTGCAGAGTGAGCGCTGTGTATCGGCTCTGGCGATGTTTCACAGCCGCTTTGCCACCAACACCATTCCCCATTGGCGGCGTGCTCAGCCGTTCCGCTATCTGTCGCACAATGGCGAGATCAATACCGTCAATGGCAACATTAACTGGCTGACCGCGCGTCAGGCCCTGTTCGAGTCGGTTAACTTTACCTCCGAAGAGATGGATATGTTATTGCCGATCTATGATCGCAGCATGTCCGATTCAGCCAACCTCGATATGATGGTGGAACTGCTCGTCTTATCCGGTCGGCCACTGGCCCAGGCGATGATGATGGTGGTGCCAGAAGCCTGGCAGACGCAAGGCGATATGGACGCGGCTAAGCGGGCCTTCTACGAATATTACGCCTGCATCATGGAACCCTGGGATGGCCCGGCCTCGATCTCCTTTACCGACGGCAATGTGATCGGCGCAACCCTAGACCGCAATGGTTTACGCCCATCCCGTTATCTGGTGACCAATGACGACATGGTGGTCATGGGTTCCGAGACCGGTGCTCTAATGGTCGACCAGTCGACGGTGATCGAAAAGGGCCGTCTGCAGCCCGGTAAGATCTTTATTTGCGACCTCGACAAAGGCCGCATTATCTCCGACAGCGAAGTAAAGTCGGAAATATGCGCCAGTCAGAACTACCTCGACTGGGTCGCCGACGAGAAGATTGTTCTGGATCACCTACCGACTCCCGAGGTGACGGTTGAGCACCCAGTGCTCGGCAATCTGCGCAAACGCCAGCGTGCCTTCGGCTATACCGATGAAGACCTGCGCCTGATCCTAGCCGATATGGTCGGTACCAAAAAGGAGCCGCTTGGCTCGATGGGCACCGATACTCCCTTCGCAATCCTGTCCGATCGGCCACAACATTTGTCGCACTATTTTAAGCAGCTCTTTGCTCAGGTTACCAACCCGCCGATCGATCCGATCCGCGAAGAGATGGTGATGTCATTGCGTACCTATATAGGTGGCGATCTGAACCTGTTGGCCGAGACGGCCAAGCATTGCCATAAGCTCGAAGTTAAGCGACCGGTGCTCAACAACGAACAGCTGATGAAGTTGCGTTATATCGATCACGCGCACTTCCAGACCCGCACCATTCCCACCACTTTCCGGGCAACCGGTAACAGCGGTGAACTGGAACGCGCCCTGGAGCGAATCTGCCGCTATGCCGTCGATGCGGTAAACGATGGTTTCCAGATTATTTTGCTCAGCGACCGTGACATCGATACCGATCACGTCGCCATTCCCTCGGTACTGGCCACAGCGGCCGTGCATCACCATCTGATCCGCGCGGGCTTGCGTGCCGTCTGCGATATAGTCGGCGAGTTTGGCGATGTGCGTGAGACGCATCATCTGGCCACTGTGCTCGGCTTTGGGGCCTCCGCAGTGAATCCTTACATCGCCATCGAAACCCTAATGGAGCTGCGCAATGACAGTGTGATCGACGCCGAGTTGACCGATCAGCAGGTCTTTGCCCGCTATGCTGACGCCATCGATTCTGGCCTGTTGAAAATATTTTCCAAGATGGGCATCTCGACGCTGCAGTCCTATCAGGGCGCACAGATCTTTGAAGCCCTGGGCATCAAGCAAGACGTGATCGACCGATATTTTACCGGTACCGTATCGCGTATTGAGGGTATCGGCCTGGATGAGATCGCGCGTGAGTCACTCACTAAACATCGCGCCGGCTATCCGCTGGAAGATCAGATTTTTATGGAATCGACCCTGCCCTCCGGTGGCGACTACGCCTGGCGCCACGATGGCGAACGGCATCTGTTTAACCCGACCACCATCCGGCTGCTGCAGCACGCCACGGAGCAGAACAATCAACAGCTGTTTAAGGAATACTGCCGCAATATCGATGATCAATCGAATTCGCTCTATACCTTGCGCGGCCTATTGAAGTTCCGTTCGGATCGACCGGCGGTGCCACTGGCCGAAGTGGAATCGATCGAGCAGATTTTCAAACGCTTTGCCACCGGCGCCATGTCGTTCGGCTCCATTTCCTGGGAAGCCCATACCACCTTAGCGATTGCGATGAATCGCATCGGCGGCAAGTCGAATTCCGGTGAGGGCGGTGAAGATCCGATCCGCTTTACGCCGCTGGAAAACGGCGACAACATGGTGTCGAAAATCAAGCAGGTCGCCTCGGGCCGTTTTGGTGTGACCAGTCACTATCTGACCAACGCCGAAGAATTGCAGATCAAGATGGCCCAAGGTGCCAAGCCGGGTGAAGGCGGTCAGCTGCCCGGTCACAAGGTGGATGCCTGGATCGGTCGGACCCGTGGCTCGACCCCAGGGGTCGGCCTGATCTCACCGCCGCCGCATCACGATATCTACTCAATCGAAGATTTGGCACAACTTATTTTTGACCTGAAAAACGCCAACCGCGCTGCGCGGATCAACGTCAAGCTGGTCTCGGAAGCGGGTGTGGGCACCATCGCCTCCGGCGTCTGCAAGGCCTACGCCGATGTGGTATTGATTGCCGGCCACGATGGCGGCACCGGTGCGTCACCCCTGAGTTCACTGAAACACGCCGGCCTGCCGTGGGAGCTCGGCTTGGCCGAGACCCATCAGACCCTGGTACAAAACGGCTTGCGTTCGCGCATCACCGTCCAGGCCGATGGCCAGATGAAAACGCCGCGCGACTTGGCCATTGCGACCCTGCTCGGTGCCGAAGAATGGGGCGTGGCCACGGCCGCATTGGTCGTGGAAGGCTGTATTATGATGCGCAAATGCCATCTCAATACCTGCCCGGCCGGTATCGCGACGCAGGATAAACGACTGCGCGAACGCTATAAGGGCAAGGTTGATAACGTGGTGAACTTCTTCACCTTTATGGCCGAAGGTCTGCGTGAAGTGATGGCCGAACTGGGCTTTCGTTCAATCAATGAGATGGTCGGTCAGACTCAGTGTTTAACTGCCCGGACCGATGTTGACCATTGGAAATTCAAAGCAGTCGATCTGGCCCCGGTGCTCTACAAGGCCATGCCGATGTTCGACACCGACACCCTCTATCAGTCGATACCGCAACAACATCGCATCGATGATGTGCTCGACCGTCAGTTGATTATCGATGCCGCTGCGGCGCTGGAGCGCAGTGAGCCGGTGAGCCTGTCTTACCCGATTCGCAATGTGAACCGAGCCGTCGGGGCTATGTTGTCAAATGAGATTTCCAAGCGTTACCACGCCGCAGGTTTACCAGATCATACCATTAGGGTGAAGTTCCACGGTTCTGCCGGTCAGAGTTTTGCCGCCTTTACTGCCAAGGGCGTGAGCTTTGAACTGGAGGGCGATGCCAATGACTATTTTGGCAAGGGCTTGTCCGGTGGCCAGGTCGTGGTCTACCCCGACAAAAGCGCACGCTTTGCGCCGAGTGAAAATATTGTTATCGGTAACGTTGCCTTTTTCGGCGGCACCAGTGGCCAAGCCTTTATTCGTGGCCGCGCCGGGGAGCGCTTTTGCGTGCGTAACTCCGGCGTCAGTGCTGTCGTCGAAGGCGTCGGTGATCACGGTTGTGAATATATGACCGGCGGTTGTGCGGTGATTCTCGGTAAAACCGGTCGTAACTTTGCCGCAGGCATGTCCGGTGGCATCGCCTTTGTGCTCGACCGCGAGCGTACCTTTGCGGCCAACTGTAATATGGAAATGGTTGCCCTCGAAGCGCTAACTGAGGCCGATGCGGTGCAGTTGCATACCTTAGTGCAACAGCACTTTGAACTGACCGAATCGGATGTTGCCCAAGCACTGCTCGCCGACTGGGCAGAGGCCCTGACGCACTTTATCAAGGTGATGCCGGTCGATTACAAGCAGATTCAGCTTTATATGCAGGCCGCGCGTGACACCGGTAAGTACCAAACCGAAGACGAGGTCACCGAGGCAGCATTTGAAATGCACATCGAATATTTGAAAGCGCCGAAAAAACCCGCGCAAGCTACGGCATAAGGAAACAGACATGGGAAATCCAACGGGATTTATCGACATTGCACGTAAGTTACCGGAAGACCGTGATGCCAAGAGCCGGCTGATCGACTGGCAGGAAGTGCATGAGCATCTGCCCGAAGCCGAGATCAAGGAACAGGCGTCGCGTTGCATGGATTGCGGCGTGCCGTTTTGTATGTCGGGCAAGTCCGAATATGCGCCAGTCGTGGCCGGATGCCCGGTGAATAATCTGATCCCAGAATGGAACGACCTGATCTATCGTGGCCGCTGGAAGGAAGCCTTACAGCGGTTACACAAGACCAATAACTTTCCCGAATTTACCGGGCGAGTCTGTCCGGCACCCTGTGAAGGCTCTTGCGTCCTGGGTATCAATGCCGACCCGGTAACCATCAAGTTGCACGAAGTGTCGATTATCGAACGGGGTTTTAGCGAAGGCTGGGTAACTGCCCAGCCGCCGACCCAGCGTACCGGTAAAACGGTTGCCGTGATCGGTTCCGGCCCGGCCGGATTAGCCGCCGCCGCGCAACTCAATTCGGCCGGCCATAAGGTCACCGTATTTGAACGGGCCGATCGGATCGGTGGCCTGTTGATGTATGGCATCCCGAACATGAAGTTGCAGAAGGAGATAGTGGAACGCCGGGTGCAACTGATGTTCGAAGAAGGCGTCACCTTTGTCACCGATACCGAGGTGGGCAAAGATATCAGCCTAACGCAGATCCACAGTGACTTCAGTGCCGTGGTCTTGGCCACCGGAGCCACGGTCCCGCGCGACCTGGTCGTTGACGGCCGATCGGCGCAGGGTGTGCATTTTGCCATGGAATTTCTCGGTAAAAACACCAAGAGCCTGCAGGACTCAAAACATACTGATGGCCAGTACATCAGTGCCCAGGGCAAAAATGTCGTGGTGATCGGCGGCGGTGATACCGGCACCGACTGTGTCGGTACCTCGTTGCGGCACGGCTGTAAAACCGTCGTCCAACTGGAAATCATGCCCCAGCCCGCGGATACGCGCCAGGCCAACAACCCTTGGCCGCAGTGGCCCAAACAACTGTTGGTTGACTACGGTCAGCAGGAGTCTGTTGCCGTGCAGGGTCAGGACCCGCGTATCTATGAAGTCATGACCCAGCAGATCGAACAGGACGCCCAGGGTCAGGTGGTGGCTGTGCACACCGTGAAGATCGAATGGCAGAAAAACGCCACCGGTCAGATGGCGCCCGTGGAGGTCGCCGGCAGTGCAACCCGCTACCCCGCCGAGCTGGTTCTATTAGCGATGGGCTTTATGGGTCCGGAAGCGACCATACTGCAGGAATTGGGTATCGAACAGGATGCCCGCACCAATGCCCAGGCCGCCTATGGTGCGTTTAACACCAACGTCGAGGGTGTGTTCGCCTGCGGCGACGCTCGGCGCGGTCAGAGCCTGATTGTCTGGGCCATTAACGAAGGCCG
>Ga0307488_10004982_pt1 | contig 11021 bp, 10 predicted proteins | sample SB02metaG_FD_202248 | JGI IMG/M metagenome (GOLD analysis project Ga0307488, IMG submission 202248) | Sea-ice brine microbial communities from Beaufort Sea near Barrow, Alaska, United States - SB 0.2 | ecosystem: Environmental > Aquatic > Marine > Coastal | place: USA: Alaska | collected...
TAAAGACAACTGTCCCCACGGAACAAATCGAGGCTATGCCTGTCCAAACGAGTGATACTCAAGCAGAAAGACGTGCTGCAGCAAAGGCAAGACAGGCCGAACGAAGAGCAAAACAAAGAGCAGAAAATGCACAAAAAAAGGCAGCAGACGAAGTTGAACGTCAAAAAAATAAGCTAACAGCAAATCCAAAAGCGACAACCCATGTAGCAGCAGATAATGCAGAAGCAGCAGCAGCAGAAAAAACAGGAAGAGCTGCTAAAACAGCGGAAAATACTAGAAGAGCTAAATTAGTAGCAGCACGCAATAATAAAAATAAATTTATGAGTTTAATGCTGCCAGAAATGAAGGAAAGTCTTAACAACATACCAGACTCAAAATTAATAAACTTAGCGAAGAGTCTTAATGTTAACGGCTTGATGACTGATAAAGGTACGTGGAAAAAGGCAATAATAAAAAAGGTATTGGATAAAAGGACGGGCAATGGTTCATCATATATAGACTTATCCGGCGACGTGCCAAGTGGGACGCCCCCCGAGCAAGTAATAAATACGGGCAGCTATCTTCAAGAGGGCGAGGTCCCTATCGGCCTTTACCACGCCGGCGTGGTAAAGACAACTGTCCCCACGGAACAAATCGAGGCTATGCCTGTCCAAACGAGTGATACTCAAGCAGAAAGACGTGCTGCAGCAAAGGCAAGACAGGCCGAACGAAGAGCAAAACAAAGAGCAGAAAAATCACAAAAAAATGCAGCAGACAAAGATGAACGTCAAAAAAAGATTCTAACAGAGAATCCAAAAGCGACAAACCATGTAGCAGCAGATAATGCAGAAGCAGTAGCAGCAACAAATGCAGCAAAAGATGCTAAAGCAGCGAGAAATACTAGAAGAGCTGAATTAGTAGCAGCACGCAATAATAAAAATAAATTTATGAATTTAAGGGAGTCAGAAATGAAGGAAAGTCTTATCAACATACCAGACTCAAAATTAAAACACTTAGCGAATCTGTTTGATTGTGATAGTACTAAGGAAGACTTGACCACATTGGGACAAAATATAATAAAAAAGGCATTGGATGAAAAGAGCAAAAAGAGCAAAGAATATAAAAAAGAAATTTTATTTCTGAATCCTATAAATGACCATTTAGAACAAGAAATGGGTAAATCAATTTCGTTAACTAGTGGTAATATATTTAATCCGAAATTTCAACATTTTGATTTCAAGTGGTTTAATAATAATAATTTTATAGAATGTTGTGTATTATATAAAAAAACTTCAGAAGCAGTCACTCAATTAGGAATTCTGACTAAAATAAATATGGACTCTACTGCAGAGGCGAATTATATAACAATAAAGTTATTTGCTGACTGTTTGTCAAATGGTGACTGTTTGTCAAATGGTGGTGTTTCTAAAATATACAATCAATATAAAGAAATTAAACTAACTCACAAAGAACTTGAAGAATACGATACTGATATTGTTACACCTAGATCTAAAGTATTAGATTCCTCTAATAATAATGTGTTAACATTAATTACTGATAAACCAACAACAGGCAACGAAGAATTAAATAGTCGTAGATGTAATAACCCATTCCGTATTAGCATTTCAAATACAAAACTCACTGAAGTTACAGGTACAGATATTGAAGAATTAAGCACTGATTTATTTAAATGTTATGGATACAAAACATATAGAATATATGGTAAATATTATGTTTTTAAAATAGAAGAATGTATTAAAGAAACCTTACCTGAATCTTTTTATAAGAATTATATATTACTTAAGATAACAGATACCGGTTCTGGATTAAAAGGTGTTTTTGAAGCTCACTTAATCCATTATAATGACTGGTGGCCCCTGAAAATACAGTTAGACTCAGCGCGAGATGACTTAGAATTAAAAAAAAGAGAGTCTTCAACAGAAGAGGTAATTAAAGCACACCAAGACATAGTTGACAGATTGTTGAGTGATCTTCAAAAAAAGGATACTATTACTAGAAAATTGGAAATGCTGTTATTAAGTAGCAGCAAATTTAAAAGAGGAGTCCCAATTGGTCCCAATATTGAAACTAAAGGCCCTAATATTGCGGCAAGTATCAAAGCGGCGATAAATGCACTCGGCAATATTGAATCTCAACCCAATGTAGAACGTATAGATTATAGTAAATTTCTCAATAAACTTCGCAAAACCCTTAAAACTAAACAAAACAGTGGTAATACAAATATACAAGGAGATCAAGCAAGGATTTTAGAATTAGAAAGATTAGATAAAGAACAACAGGCACAACTAGCAAACGAAAAAAAAAAGCAAAACAACAAAATAGCAGAAAATGACAGATTACGTGTTAAAAAAGAAGCTGAAATAAAAACAGATAAAGATGCGATTAAAAGAGATAGCAAGCAGTTTTCGAAAGACATGCGCAAGAAAATAGAAGATTGGATGAAAAGTATAGAAGATGAAGAAGAGCTTATTGGATGTCTCGATGGCTTCCCAGAAGGTGACACAATTAAAAGAATGGAAGAAACAAGACAAATAATAGAATACATAGAACAAGAAAATGAACATGGTATAACAAACAAGAATAGAACAAAAAAATTAAGACATAATGCATATGATGAGTATAAAAAAATAGGTAAACTCAATACCAATGTTCAAAGAATTTGGAGAAGAAGATATGCAATAAAAACTATAGTATCTGACAATAAAGCAAAGATAAAAGCACATATTGATGTAATACCGCTTAAGTCATTTTATCGAAAAAATAAATTACAAAAGGCATTAAAAGAATTTGAGAAAGATGAATATAAACGTGAATATAAATTATATCAAGCTTTTAAGTTTAAATTTGTTAATTTATCGAACTTTAGTACAGATATTGAACATATAGGATATATTCAAAATATTAGTTCTTCAAATGGCAAAATAACTATTGATTTAGTATATTTAAATATCGAACCCAATGCAGGGGACGCTAATAAGAAAGGTAAGCTCATATTTTCTGATCCAGTAACAGTAGATATAAGTGGATATTATGATTCAAGTAATATGCAAAAATATGGTATTAATATTACAAAATACTATGGAAGATTAAAAAATGAATCATTGAATCAAGAGTCGATATCATATCCAGGAGATGTGGATATAATATCCTATTTTTATCGCATCTATAATTTCAATGACGAATTATACACTATGGAAAACGTTGAATATTATATAAATAAAGAAGATGAAAATGAAAATAAAATCAATATTTTGAAATTTGAAGAAGAATTAGAGATACCAGAAAAAGATATACTACAATCAGAACAGGGAGTTCTAGCAGTTGGTGGTAAAAAAATTTATAAAAAAAAGAGATTAATAAAGCAAACAATTAAAAAGAAAAAATTAAAAATACAAGGGAAAATGCGAAATATATATACAGGAACAAGAGGTGGTAGATATTATATTAAAAATAAAAGAAAAGTATATATTTAATTAATATTAAATTATATTAAATGATATTAAGTAATATTAAATGATATTAAATGATATTAAATTAATAATTCGTATTAAATAAATAATTTATATATACTATTTTAAAAATGAATAAAATGAATAATTATAAGAAATTCTATGAAATGTTATTTATTTATAATGCTGTATTAAATGGATGGACCGTTAAAAAATTACAGAATTGTAAATTCAAATTTACAAATAATAAAAGAAACTTAAAAATTAATTTAAAAGATGTAAATATTAATACTTTTGTAAAAGATAATTTAACATTAGATATATTTTAATTTATTTCGGAAAATACATCGTAATTGTATCCTTATCTTTAGTATATGTATCTAATTCAAAATTAATTTTTTTATAATTATCAATTATATCATTTTGAATAGTGTTATTTTTATTAATAATATCTTCTTGAATTATAATTCCTCTTTTATCAGATAACATATATGTTATATTTTTATATGAATACTTAGGATATAAATATAATTTCTTTTCATATAATTTATTATTTTTATATGTAAATGATATTAATCCTTCTTTCCAATACTTTTCAGTTTTATAATCTTTTAATATTTTATTAATTTTTTTCTTATCATTCTTTTTAATTTCATTAATAATATGTAAGCTATCTTTATTTTTTATAAAATTAGAATTTAAACATCTAAAATATACTTTGAATAAATCTTTATTAAAATCCCAACCTAATCCTCCAAATATATAATTTTTTTTAAATAAATAATTCGATAATATAATCCTCCTTTCTTTTAGAATATCTAAAGCATAAAATAATGACAAATTAGGTAACATTATACTACCAATCGCAAATCTCTTTGATATAACATCATTATCTTTTAATTGATGACTATAAGTTATAAAAGAAAGTCTCTTTCCATCCATAGTTTTATTAAGTAATTCAATAGGTGATAAATTAAAAATATTATAGATATATTTTAATTCATTCTTAGTCAATTTGTCTTCTAAATTATAATATTTTTTACAATACCAATTAAATAAAAAATATTGTTTTTTTATAACTCTATTAATAAATGTTATTATAAATAATACAATAATAATAAATACTTGAAATAATATCATATTACTTTTGAAACATATAAATTTAAATATAATTTAACAAATTCATAAAATAAATATATCAAATTTATTTTGACATATTTATTTTAATAAATTTGAAAACATTTTTTTTAAAATTATTATTCACTTCACTATCTGTAGATAGATTGGTATAAATTAAAGTCAGTATTAATAAAACATATTCAGTTTCACACATAATATATAAACTATCTAATAATCTTTTAGTTTCTCTGGCGATTTCATATAATTGAACATTACTGAATAATTCTTCTTGTGTTAATGTTTTAAGTATTTCTAATAATTTATATAGATGACTTCTATATCCATCCTGTAATTTTCTGGCCCTTGTAATATACATTTGAGATAGTGCAGAGTTACCACTTTTGATTTTTGATTTGTGATTCACATTTAATTCCCAATAATCATTACAATTAGAATTATTTATATGAATATATTTTATTAATTCTTTTAATAATTCTTCTGGTTTTAATTTACTATTTCTTAAATTTTTAGGGATACAGAATTTTAAATTTTCAATATTAAATAATCTAAAACTACAGAATGAATGATGTCTTATTTGTCTTGTTTCAATATCATACTTCGGTATAGTATTCAATATAGCAGATATTATATTTAACTTAACATTTAAATGCCACACAAGAGCTTTTGATATTTCATTTTTATTCATTAAACATTCATTTGAATTAGCTTTACAATTCTTAAAAAATTCATGATTCGTAGTAACTTCTTCTGATTTTTCTTGTTGATTCTGTTGTCTTTGTTGATTTTCTAATCTTTTTTGTTCATTTAAATTTTTTTGTTGATTTACCGAAATTTTTTGTCTATTCTGTTGATTCTGTTCTCTTTGTTCGATCTGCTGATCCTTCCTTTGTTGATTCTTCATTTGTTGATTCTTTCTTTGTTGATTCTTTCTTTGTTGATTCTTTCTTTGTTGATTCTTTCTTTGTTGATTCTTTCTTTGTTGATTCTTTCTTTTTTCTTCATTATTTTCTTCTTCATTATCTTCTTCATTATTAATAAACATTCTATTAAAATCTGATTCTTCTCCATTATCTCCATTATCTCCATTATCTCCATTATCTCCATTATCTCCATTATCTCCATTATCTCCATTATCTCCATTATCTCCATTATTATCTTCTGTATTGCGTTCTTCATTGGGTTCTTCATTAGATTCATTATTCGCTTCATCATAATTGTCTTCATCATAATTGTCTTCATCTGATGAAGAACTGTTAGAATCTGTATTATTTCCATTTATACCGCCTTTATGTAATTTTCTTTCAACAACAAATACATTTTTTTTATTATTTTGTTGTCGAACATTCGGCTGTCGAACATTCGGCTGTCGAACATTCGGCTGTGTTTTTTTTTGTGGTAAGTAATTAAATTTCATTAAATTAATTCCTTTAAAATTAATTTGAGTTTCTCCTTGTTTTATTTGTTTTGCTAATTTCTGCAATTCATTATTCATTTTAAGAGATGAAATATTTAATTTTTTATTAGTATTATTTTTAACATAAACATTATATGATAATTTAGTATTTAAATCTATTAATTTTTGTAATGGTAGTTTTTTTAAAGAGTTTTCAAGAACTATTGCCAGTCTTTTACTATTCTTAGTATCTAATAAAAAATCGTTATATTTATTAGATAGGGTTAAACAGTATGCATTTAGTTCTTCAAATAATTTAAAAATATCTTGATCATAATTTTTTATTTCTTGTTCGACTTTCTCTACAGATAAATTAGTATTTGTAGAATTAATATTAGAATTATTATTTCCCATTAATATAATAATAATAAATATTATTTCATATTAATAAAGAAATCATATTTCTCTAAAGTATTCTTGAAATTATTATGTTGATTAAAAGCATTTGAATATTTATTTTGAATTGATTGAATAATATTTTCTAAATTTATTTTAGAAAATTGAATCATATATGAACACATAATCATTGGAGAACATTGAGTTCCAGAATTACAGTAAATTAATACACCCATATTATTTAATAAATGATAGTTAATTTTATTATTTAATTTAAATAGATAATCATTGCTGATATCGGATGTATCATTTATTTTAACACGGATTTTTTTACTATTTGACATTACTTTTAAGAAAGGCGAATCAATAGTACAATTTATTATAAGTTGGATATTTTTATCTTTATAAAAATCTTTAGATCTAACTTCTTTTAAAGTTCCAATCCATAAATTACTAATAATTTCAGTAGGCATATAATTATTAATTATCAAATTAATAGATAAAAAAAACAATTTGAAATAAACAATTAATTTTTTGGATTTCTTTAATAATTATATTTAACTACATTAATTTACTTATTATAACATTCTCTACAAGTTGGAACATAAGATTCGAAACTTCCTATTAATATTTTTTCACTTGAATTAACAATTCTTTTTGAAAAAGAGGCTTTTTTACCACATTTACAATCAGACTTTAGATAATATATTTCGTCGGCTTCTCCTATTAATCGAGTAATTTGTTCAAATGGTTTTTTATTAAAATCACCATTTAATCCAGAACATATAACTATTTTATTATCTTTATTAACACAATTTATTATAAAATCATAACCATCTGGATAAAACTGAAGTTCATCAATTACAATAACATCATATGCTTTATATAATGAATAGAATTCACCTAATATTATATTATTTAAATGAGAAACAGATAATTCAGTATCAAAATTAAATGTTTCTTTATCATGTGTGATTATTCTTTGGGTATTATATCTAGAATTTTTATTAAAATTTATACCCATTATTTTTTTACCAGCATCTTTATATTTTTTAGAGATTGATAGAAGCAATGTAGTTTTACCGGAAAACATACAACCAGTAATTAAAGTTATACTCATTATTTAAATATAATATTTAATATTTAAATAAATTCATTTTTAATAAATTCATTTTTAATAAATTCATTTTTAATAAATTCAAAAGATCTTAATAAATTTAAAAATTCTTTAAATTATTTTTGACGAATTATAATGTGAATAATTCATCAACTCCTGGTGCATCTTCACCATATTCACCATCTTCATTATCTTCACCATATTCACCATCTTCATCATCTTCATCATCTTCATGAACACTAGTAAAATGTTCTTCATTTTTCGCATATTTATTATAAAAATCAGCTAATCCAGGTAGATTTCTAGATCCATTGAAATCTACTGTTCCATCAGTATTATAAACTCCTCGTGGGCAATATTTAATAGTAGGATATCCATTAACACCATGTAATTTCACCAATGATTTATCTTCATCGCTTTCAATCTTAACGACATTTATTCCTTTTTTACCATGATAAGCTTTTTCAAATTTCATCCATTCAGGCATTAATTTTTTACAATGACCACACCAATTAGCATGAAACATTACAACTACAGGTGTAGTATCATTTTCACTAATTTGAAAGTGTTCTTGTCCTTTATTAAATACAGACATCAGAATAATAATAATACATAAAAATATTATTATTCTACACGAATATTTTTTTATAAATTTACAAATATCGTTCATTATATTTATAACATACTTTTTATATTTTGTAAAATACTTTTTATAAAATACTTTTTATAAAAATATAGATTATTTTCTAAAATAATCTATAGAATGAATATTTCAAAGAATGATATACAAAAATACTATGATGACAAACAAATTAAAAAAAAAAAAACTTATAATAAAATCATTTTACGAGTTATGAGATTAATGAAAGAGACTGCTGAAAAAGGCAAAAGTATGTGTATGTATGTTGTCCCTGATATTATTTTAGGAATGCCATTATATAATATAAATGAATGTGTTTTATATATTCAAAATATATTAAAAGATAAAGGATTCGAATCAGCCTATGCTGAACCTAATATAATTCTAATATTTTGGCAATTAGAAAATAAATTAATTAAACAAAAGATAAATCAACCAAGACTTGAAAATAAGATTCCTCAGATGTATGAACAAAATAATGTATCTAAACAGGATAATACTAAAACTGTAGAGTATAATTCTATAAGGAATATAAGTGTTCCACAAACATTTTTTTTTAATCATTAAAAATCATTAAAAATCATTAAAAATTTATTTTTTGTCAAGAATGAAAATAATAAATAGTCCTAATAAAATTAGAAATAATATATCAATATTACGATTTTCAGAATGATTTGGTCTATAATAATTATTCTGAAAATCTTCGCGTATATCAATATTAGGACGATGTTCATATTTAATTGAATCTATCGCACCTGATATCTTATTAATTAGAATACGTTTAGTTGCTTCATCAATATTTAGTGTCATTATAAAATTATGTAAATCCTTATTTTCATTATTCATTTTATTATATAAAGGGTCTTGATTTACAATCTTCTCATTACTATGATAATTAACTAACGATTTTCCTTGATATCCTGTTAATGTTTCTTTTTTATGAGTTTCAGGTTCTTGACTTAAAGAACATTCATAATTTATATTTGGAGTATTTATGGGGTTGTCTGTTTTAAATTTTTTCTTATGATCTAAATAAACCTGATTTCCTTTTGATGTATCTGCTCCCCATGCTTCTTCTAATGAACAATAATTAATCATATATATTTTAATAGATTAAAATAAATAAAAATAAATAAATAGATTAAAATAAATAAAAGTAACTTAGATAAGTTATTTTCTAAAAAGAATTTATATGAAAGATATTAATATTTTAATATTAGTATGTTGTGTATTATTTTTATTAATGTATTTTAAATTTATAAATATAAATTTGAACTTGTCTAAAGATTTAGTGATGTTATTTAATAATCCATTTTTTAGACTATTTTCCTTATTTATTATAATCTTAATAGCGCATGATTTTGATTTCTTAGTAGGTATATTGCTTAGTATAATATATATATTAATAATAGAACAATGTATGAAGGCGAATGATATGGAATAATTAATTATTATCTTCATTATTACTGTCATTATTTAATTTATTTTCTCCTGATATGTTCTGTTTAACATATGATGCGATTGAAGTTCCATATCCTGGAACAGCATTTTTGTCTTTAACACCTTTATTTACTGTGGCATATTTAGTAACTAAATTTTTATTCTGTGGAATATTAGCAACAGTATTTCCTTGTAATATATCACCAGATAAGTAGTTATTTCCGTTACCATTTGATGCTACTAAAGGACATACATCACATTTTTCATCTCTTAATTCTTTAGGGACAACTAATGCATTATCTCTAGGTAGTTGCCATTTAGATGGAGGAAAGTAAGAATATCCTGGTAAATAGTATTTATCCCAGGATTTATACATATTATCATCTTCAATTACTGAATAATCTGTTTGAACCTGGTCGACTGGATTACCTGATAAATTTTGTAATAATGTTGTATCATAATATACTACTCTTTCATTAGAGGGTAATTGTCCAGGTGGTGGAGGATAAGAGATATTAATATTTATTGGTCTATCATCTTTTTCATTAATTACTTCTTTAGTCACATTACGAATTTTGTCAACAGATGGTGATGCATTATAGGTATATTTATAATCATAATATGGCTCTTTATCAGTTAAAATTTCTTCTCCCGCATTTAAGTGTTCAACATTACTACACGATGTCATTATAATAACTACTATTAATAAGATTCCTACAATTATAATTTTATCCATATAAATTAAATAAATATAAAAAAGATTATTTATTATAGATATATTATTTTTTTATATGTGTGTATTTTTTTATATGTGTGTATTTTTTTATATGTGTGTATTTTTTTATATGTGTGTATTTTTTATATGTGTATCTATATATTCACAGTAGGGTTGTGTTTCAGACCAATCATGTGTTTTAGCATATCCACATCTATCTTCCATCAATGATACGCGTTTCCCAGATTCTAAATTAGGATATTTAAATTCGCCATTCTTTTGAAGAGTATTAAACAATATTTCATCATCAGAATTTATAGATTTACAAAAATCTTTATAATTTTTTTCAGATATTCTACCATTAAAATTAGAATTTGAATAAGTTTTATTTGCCCAATTAAGTGGTTGACAATCTTGATCTGGATTATTTGTATCATTTTCAACTATTACACATTGTTGATCGTTAAAGTCATCTGTTCTACCATCTATAAAATTAGAACACTTAGTAGGATCACTTATAATAGTATGACATCCAATATTATTATCTAATTTAGTTCTCTTCTCAATTGGATTTATATCTGTTTTATCATACATATAATTATTTGGACATATTAATCTGTATGTATTAGACGGTTCGTCTTGAGCTGGATCGATATCATAATCATATCTTGAAAAATTATTAAGTCGTTTTGTTTGATATAGAAAATATAAAAATACTATTACCACTACTA
>Ga0307488_10004984_pt1 | contig 11018 bp, 9 predicted proteins | sample SB02metaG_FD_202248 | JGI IMG/M metagenome (GOLD analysis project Ga0307488, IMG submission 202248) | Sea-ice brine microbial communities from Beaufort Sea near Barrow, Alaska, United States - SB 0.2 | ecosystem: Environmental > Aquatic > Marine > Coastal | place: USA: Alaska | collected 2017-05-06
CTACAGCCAAGGCCTGGTTAGAACAGTGCATGCATCCGATGATTCGTTCGGAGATCAATCGCAGGCTGGCCGAGTCGGCCAATGATTCGCCCTATCAAATTCTCGAGGCGCCGCTGCTGTATGAAAATCGACTGGAAACCCTCTGCGCCGCAACTATCTTAGTCGATACCGACCTTGACTTGCAGATGGCGCGAGCACTGCAGCGCGATGGTTCAACCCCTGATACAATAGCCGCGATCATCGCCAGCCAAATGCCGGCAGATCAGAAGCGACTTAGAGCCGATTATATTATTCAAAACAGCGGCGATCTAACCGACCTGAACGAGGGGGTGACACGCTTACACCGTCACCTTATCGACAATCCAATAGCCTGACTCGAGAATGCATGACTACTATTCTTTGCCCGACCTGCCAGAAAAAAACCCAATACGACGCGACCAATGCCTTTCGACCCTTCTGTTCCGAGCGCTGCAGGCTAATCGATTTGGGCGAATGGGCCAGTGGCGGCCACAAGCTTCCCGCCGCCCTGAGTGAGGATGACTTCTTCTCCGAAGAGATGGAAAACCTGATCAATAGGGGCTTGGACGACGCTTAATAGCGGTCCATAAAAAAAGGCAAACCCTGGGGTTTGCCTTTTTTTATGGCTGAGAACGACTAAGAACGATACTCTGCGTTGATGCGCACATATTCATGGGACAGATCCGAGGTCCAGACCGATTCGTTAAAATCCCCGCGATTCAAGACAATCCGCACGCTTATGTCCGCTTCGGCAACCACTGCGGCACCCTGCGCTTCGGTGTAGCCTTGCGCACGTTGTCCGGCCCGGACAATTTGCACGGCACCGAGATAGACATCGACCAGGTTGACATCGAGCCGCTCCATCTTAGTTTTGCCAACCGCCATCAAAATCCGACCCCAGTTAGCATCCGAGGCCGACATAGCGGTTTTAAACAGCGGACTGTCGGCGACCGAAAAGGCCACGGCCAGGGCTTCATCGGTATCTTGTGCGCCCTCCACCCGAACCTCGATAAACTTACTCGCGCCTTCACCATCACGGATAATTTGCTGTGCCAACGACAGCATCAACTCTTTAATCGTTTTTAGCAGATAGAGGTAAAGTGGATCCGTCGCGCTGGTTACCCGAGGCACCTGGGCCTTGCCCGTTGCGATGACGACACAAGCGTCATTAGTCGAGGTATCGCTGTCAACGGTAATGCGATTGAACGACGCCGTGGCGGCCTCGCGGGTAATTTTCTGTAACAGGTCTTGGTCGATGGCGGCATCGGTGCCGATAAAGGCCAGCATGGTCGCCATATTCGGCTTGATCATGCCCGAACCCTTGGCGATACCGGTCACGCTAATGGTTTCATTGCCATATTCGAACTGTCGACTGGCACCCTTATGGCGTGTGTCGGTCGTTAAGATACCTTGTGCTGCATCGTGCCAGTTGTCTGTGGCTAGTGTGGCTAGGGCATTAGGCAAGCCATTGGCCAGAGCAGTCATGGGCAGGTATTCACCGATCACACCGGTTGAAAAGGGCAATACCTGTTCGGGGTCAACCGATTTGTGCGCCGCCAAACGGGTACAGGTTTCCCGAGCGTCATCGAGACCCTGTTGACCCGTGCCGGCGTTCGCGTTGCCCGTATTGATCACCAAAAAACGAGTAGCCTTGTCGGTGCTTAAATGCTCTTTACAGATTTGCACCGGGGCCGCACAGAAGGCGTTTTGGGTAAAGACCGCCCCGATTGTTGAACCCGGTGACAATTCAAAAATCACCAGATCGCGCCGACCGACGACCTTGATCCCGGCGCAGCCGACACCAATGGTAATGCCCGCTATGGGCGCTAACGTGCCCGTAAATCCTTCACCTACCGCCATATCCGCTACCGCCCTAATGGGACTAAAGTGGGTACTAGACCCGGCCTAATTCAATTTGCCATGGCATTGCTTGTACTTTTTGCCAGACCCGCAAGGGCAGGCCTCGTTGCGACCGACCTTCTGAGTGCTACGCACCGGCTCGAGGCTCGATTGAGCACGGGCCTTGTCGGCGCTAAGCGCAGACGCCTGGGCGTTATCGAACTTCATCCGAGCTTTAGCAGCCTCTTGGCGCCGTGCGGCTTCCTCTTGCACCTCTTCCGGCGAGCGGACCTGCACCAAAGACAGATATTTCACTGTTTGGAACTTCACTTCGGACAACATGTTCTGAAACAACTCGAAGGATTCACGCTTGTACTCTTGTTTCGGGTTCTTCTGAGCATAGCCGCGCAAATGAATACCCTGGCGTAAGTGATCCATATTGTAGAGGTGTTCTTTCCAATGCTGATCGAGTACCTGCAACATGACCTGTTTTTCAAACTGGCGGAAGTTGCTCTCCCCGACAACCGTTTCCTTGTTCTGGTAGGCCTTGGTCAATTCGCTGATTATGCGCTCACGGATGGCGCCCTCAAGCAAATTTTCGTCTTCATCTAGCCAGGTCTGAATGGCCAAACGAGAACCGAGCTCGGCTTCTAGCTCCCGCTCCAGCCCCTCAATATCCCACTGCTCAGGAATACTACTGGGCTCAATATGGTTATCGATCAGCTGATTGGTCACATCGAGCCGGATCTTTTCGATGATTTCCCGGATATCTTCGGCGATCATTAGTTCATCGCGCTGCTGGTAGATGACGGTACGCTGATCGTTGGCCACATCGTCATATTCGAGTAACTGTTTGCGAATATCAAAGTTACGGTTTTCCACCTTGCGTTGGGCTTTTTCGATGGCGTTGGAGACCATCTTAGCTTCAATCGGCTCACCTTCGCCCATGCCCAACTTACTGAACATGTTTTTCATACTCGGTGGCATAAAGATGCGCATCAGATTGTCATCGAGTGACAAGAAGAAACGGGATGAGCCCGGATCGCCTTGGCGACCGGCGCGTCCGCGCAGTTGATTATCGATACGGCGAGATTCGTGCCGCTCCGTGCCGATAATATGCAAGCCACCTGAATCCTTAACCGCCTGCTGACGAGCCGCCCATTCTTGCCGCGCGGTAGCCAGTTCCGCCTCGCTGGCGCCCTCCAGCTTCGCCAGTGCCGCGTCGAGGTTGCCGCCTAAAACGATATCGGTGCCTCGGCCAGCCATGTTGGTGGCGATAGTCACAGAACCGGCCATACCGGCCTGAGCGATAACTTCAGCCTCGCTTGCATGCTGTTTGGCATTAAGCACGTTGTGCTTCATACCGGCTTTGTCCAGGGCGAGAGAAATACGCTCCGATGCCTCGACCGAGGCAGTACCGACCAAGACCGGACGTTGCTCGACAACGATCTTTTTAATTTCTTCGATAACCGCGGCGTATTTATCAACCTCACTGAGGTAGACCAGGTCATTGGCGTCTTTACGCACCACGGTCTGATTGGTCGGGATAACCACAACATCCAAGCCGTAAATTTCTCGCAACTCGAACGCCTCGGTATCGGCGGTGCCGGTCATGCCCGACAACTTTTCGTAGAGACGGAAATAGTTCTGAAAGGTGGTGGAGGCCAGGGTCTGGTTCTCTTTTTGAACCGACAAGTCTTCTTTGGCTTCGACCGCCTGGTGCAAACCCTCACTCCAGCGCCGCCCGGGCATGGTACGACCGGTGTGTTCATCGACAATAACAACCTGGTCTTCCTGGACGATGTAATCGACGTCCTTATGAAACACATGATGAGCGCGAACGCCCGCCATGACGTGATGGAATAGAATGAGGTTGGTGGGCGAGTAGAGACTTTCGCCCTCAGGTAACAAGCCGGCTTTGATCAACAGCGCTTCAACCTTCTCGTGGCCGGCTTCGGTCAATTCGACACTGCGTTGCTTCTCATCGATGATAAAATCGCCGGCGACTTCCGGCTGACTCTCAACCTCGGCGTAGCCGCGCGTCAATTCGGGGATTAACTTGTTTACTTCAATGTAGCGAGCACTGGAATCCTCTGCGGCACCCGAAATGATCAACGGGGTCCGGGCTTCATCGATCAAAATCGAATCCACTTCATCGACGACTGCAAATCCGTGACCACGTTGAAACTTGTCTTCCATGCGAAAAGCCATGTTATCGCGTAGATAATCGAAGCCAAATTCGTTATTAGTACCGTAAGTGATGTCGGCGAGATAGGCCTGACGCTTTTCGACCGGGTCTTGCTGATTAACCACCACACCGACACTTAGGCCGAGGGCGTTGTAGAGCGGGGTCATCCACTGGGAATCGCGCCGTGCCAAGTAATCATTAACCGTAATGATGTGCACGCCCTTACTGGGCAAGGCATTGAGGTAGGCCGCTAGGGTGGCGACCAGGGTCTTACCTTCACCGGTCTTCATTTCAGAGACCTTGCCCTGGTGCAGAACCATGCCGCCGATCATTTGAACGTCGAAGTGGCGCATGCCCATGGCGCGTTTGCTGGCTTCACGCACCAATGCAAAGGCTTCGGGAATGAGCAGGTCGAGGGCTTCGCCCTGGCTGTGTCGATCGCGGAATTCGACCGTCTTGGCCTTGATACCATCCTCAGTCAATTCCGCATAGGAGGCTTCATATTCGTTAATCTTAGCGACGATCTTATTGAGTCGCTTAACTTCGCGATCGTTTTTACTTCCGATCACTTTACGGGCAATTTTAGTGAACATAGAGGCTGATTTCTGTTGAGTTTTCAGGCATTTAGGGTTGGGGTAACTATACAGATCACAAGGGGGGATGTCTTTGAAATTGTCTTGAATTGATCACCGGATCTTGAAAATCGGGCTCACAAGCCACCCCAATTGGGGTGGATTCTTCTGCGCAATTAGAACCGGGCAACCCGGTTAATATATTTGGCGGGATCCACTGCCTTGCCATCAAGAAGCACCTCGAAATGAACATGAGGACCGGTCGACCGACCAGTACTGCCCATTAGAGATATTACATCGCCCTTGGTGACAACATCGCCGAGCTCGACAAGAATTTCATCACAGTGAGCGTAACGGGTTACGAAGCCGTTGCCATGATTTATTTCGACCAACTTACCGTAACCTGAACGCGCTCCAGCCCAGGTAACGACACCCGAGGCGACTGAAACAATATTGGAGCCGTTTTTGCCGGCGAAATCGACACCCTCGTGCCAGGCTAAGTTGCCGGAAAATGGGTCATTGCGATAGCCATAGCGAGAACTCATCCAACCGCGTTTTATCGGCCGGCCGGCAACAAAGGTTTCGTTCTGAATTTTTCGGTCGCCCAACAGGGAGTTCAACACCCGCAACTGTTGCTCTCGGTTAGCAATCTGATCGGCCAATTCATCTAGGATATTGACGAAATCGGGGGCTTGGTAGTCAACTATTTCGGATTCGGGGCCGCCCACTGCTGGGGGAAGCGAGAAATCAAACTCGCCCTGATCGAGACTGGCAACGTCAACCAACCGCTCACCAAGTGCGTCCAGTCGGGTCAGTCGGGCCTGCAACTGAGCCAACCGTATCCGCAAAGCATTAATCTGCTCTTCGGTATAGACCCGCGTTTTTTCTACCTCTGCAGCCTGACTTTCGATGCGGTCGAGCCAAATCAGAGAGGTACCTTGGTTAACAATATCCGACGTTGTCGGTCGCATATGCTGAAAGCCAAGATACCCTGCGCCCGTAATGGTCGACAAGACAACGACCAACGCCGGAAGTAACATCCAGGGTGATATCGTGGTAGAACGACCGTGCTTACTGCTGACTAGGATGATCTTCATCAATCAGGTACCCACAGCAATAACCGGCGCAAAGGCGATTGGCATCTGCCCTTCGTTAGCATCGTCATAGGTTGCATACTCCCAGGCATCGGGATTCTGCAGCAGCTCCCGCAAAAGAATATTATTCAACCCATGTCCTGATTTATAGCCGACGAAGCGCCCAATCAAGCTGTGACCCAGCAGATATAAATCGCCAACTGCATCGAGTACCTTGTGTTTCACGAATTCATCTTCGTAGCGCAGGCCATCTTCATTGAGTACTCGATAGTCATCTACGGCAATTGCATTATTCACGCTGGCGCCAAGGGCCAGATTATTTGCTCGCAGGTACTCAAAATCACGCATAAAGCCAAAGGTTCGTGCGCGGGACACTTCTTTTACAAAAGCTGAGGTCGAGAACTCGAATTCGGTTACCTGTGAGCGATTTCGGAACACAGGATGATCAAAATCGATGGTGAACTTGATGTTGAAGCCATCATAAGGTTCGAACCGAGCGTACTTGTCGCCATCTTTAACACTAATAGGCTTCAATACGCGAATGAAACGCTTCGGCAGCTCCTGCTCTACTATGCCAGCTGACTGCAGCAAAAACACAAAGGGGCCTGCACTGCCGTCCATGATAGGGACTTCCGGGGCACTAACTTCTATATAGGCGTTGTCGATACCGAGTCCGGCACAGGCTGAAAGCAGGTGCTCGACGGTATCAACACTCACATCTCCATTCACCAGTGTCGTAGACAGCGTTGTATCGCCTACGTTCAGGGCGTGGGCTTTAATTTCGACCGGGACCGTTAAATCGGTCCGCACGAAAACAATACCAGTATCAACTGGTGCTGGCTTCAAGGTTAAATAGACTTTCTTGCCCGAATGTAAACCTACACCCGTGGCTTTAATCATGTTTTTCAGGGTTCTTTGATTGACCATTGGGTGACTAATTACCACATTTAAAACTCATAGGCTTTGTATTCTAGCAGAACAGTTGCTATGAACAAAATAATTACCGCCGATTGCACTCAATCGGCCTGGCGACGCAAAAAGGCCGGAATATCAAGATAATCCAAGTCTTTGAGCGTTTTAACCGGCTGGGCCACGGAGGGTTCATCGGTTTGTCGACTAGAAGCCGCTACACGAGCAGCTGTTGGCCGATCGAGCTGTTTGTAATCGATTGAACCATCGCTACGCCGGGTGTTATCGATTGCAACCTTTGGTTTTGCCGCCACCTTGGCGGGGGCTTCACCAATTCCGGTCGCGACAACCGTGACGCGTATCTCATCTTCCAGACTTGGATCGATTACGGTACCCACTACAATAATAGCGTCCTCGGAGGCAAATTCTTCTATGGTATTACCCACCTCAGTAAACTCGTCTAAACCCAGGTCAACCCCGGCCGACACATTCACCAAAATGCCACGCGCACCTCTTAGGTCGACATCTTCCAACAACGGACTGCGAATCGCCATTTCGGCGGCACGTTGGGCGCGATTTTCACCAGAAGCCCGACCACTGCCCATCATGGCCATTCCCATCTCAGCCATGACCGTTCGTACATCGGCGAAATCCACGTTGATCATACCGGGGCGGACGATGAGATCGGCGACCCCTTGAACCGCGTTCAACAGGACATTATTCGCTTCGCCAAAGGCCTCGATTAGCGTTACATTTTTACCCAATACGCTCAGTAACTTGTCATTTGGAATAGTAATTAGCGAATCCACATGCTGGCGCAATTCTTCCATGCCCTCGTTGGCAACCCTCATGCGTCGCCGGCCCTCAAAAGGAAACGGCTTGGTGACAACGGCAACCGTCAATATCCCCAACTCTTTCGCAATTTCGGCCACCACCGGTGCTGCGCCCGTGCCAGTACCACCACCCATGCCGGCGGTAATAAAGACCATATCTGCACCTTTGAGGATTTCCTCAATCTGCTCACGATCTTCAAGTGCAGACTGGCGACCAACTTCCGGGTTGGCGCCAGCACCCAGGCCACGGGTTATACTATTACCCAGTTGCAGCGAGGTACCTGCGTTCACACTGCGTAAGGCCTGAGCATCGGTGTTAGCGCAAATAAACTCAACACCCTCCACCTTACGTTCGAGCATATGCTTAACGGCATTACCGCCGCCGCCGCCGCAGCCAAACACTTTGATAATTGCATTTTGCGGCTGTTCATCTACCAACGTAAACATATCACTGTTTTTAGTATCGGTATCGTATATTGACATTGTGTGGCTCCCCTTAAGATTATCAGTGCCGCCTACCCGGCACACCCTGATTTTTTAAAAATTTTCTGAAATCATCTGCTTAAATTTCTGCCAACCTGACAGTTTGGCTCTGGATTTTTTATGATTACCGCTGTGCAATTGCCGTAATGCATATTGCAACAGGCCAACTCCAGTCGCATGAATCGGATTATTGACAACATCAGACAGTCCCGATATGCCATATGGCGTGGCCAGTCGCACCGGAACATGGAACACTTCTTCGGCCAACTCTACCGCGCCTTCCATTTTTGACGTCCCACCAGTTAATACAATGCCGGCAGGAATCATGTCTTCAAAACCGCTGCGTCTGAGTTCGGCCTTAATTAGCGAAAATAACTCCTCATATCGTGGCTCAACAACCTCAGCCAAAGCCTGCCGAGTTAATTCTCGCGCACCCCGATCACCAACACTCGGCACTTTGATCGTTTCATGTTCGCCCGCCAGTTGTGACAAAGCGCAGGCATATTTAATCTTTATGTCTTCGGCGTGCTGGGTCGGCGTGGCAAAGGCCATGGCGATATCATTAGTAACCTGATCACCAGCAATCGGTATAACAGCGGTATGCCGGATAGAGCCTTCGGTAAATATCGCCATATCGGTGGTACCCCCCCCGATATCGACCATGCAAACACCTAATTCTTTTTCATCATCCGTCAAAACCGATTGAGCAGACGCCAGCTGTTCGAGAATTATTTGATCGACTTCCAAACCGCACCGTCGCACGCATTTCTCAATATTTTGCACCGCGTTTTGAGCGCCCGTGACAATATGAACCTTTGCCTCTAAACGCACACCACACATACCAAGCGGCTCCTTGATGCCCTCTTGGCTGTCGATAATGTATTCCTGAGGCAGAACATGCAAAATATGCTGATCGGCTGGTATCGCAACGGCCTTAGCCGCGTCGGTTACTCGAACCAGATCTGCTTCGGCTACTTCCTTATCTTTTATAGCGACAATACCATTACTGTTTAAGCTGTTGATATGACTGCCAGCAATACCTACATAAACTGAGTGAATGTCGCACCCAGACATTAATTCTGCTTCCTCTATTGCGCGCTGAATACTCTGGATCGTTGACTCAATATTGACTACAACACCCTTCTTTAAACCGCGTGATGGATGAGATCCAAGACCGATAATTTCTAACCCACCCGCAGCGGTTACGCTGCCAACAATTGCCACTACCTTGGACGTACCAATGTCCAAGCCAACGAGCATTTTTCCTTTATGGGGCGATGTCATACTCAACCTCTGTTGCCAATTAACTCGCAATTCGTATCGCGATTCCGTTTGGATACCGCGCATCAATATATTCTATTTTTTCTCTGGCATAGGCTTTTGATTGCAATAATCGAACCACTCGCCGACTTCTTTCCAATACATTCCGCTCACCTAGGGCGATGGTCACACCATCGTCCATTTGAACGTACCATGACCCTCGAGCCTGCATGCTAACCTGAACCAACTGAGCCCCTAACTGTGCAAAAATTTGCGTGAATTGCAGATACTGTTCCATCACTCGAGCCGCGCTGTTTTCAGGTCCTCTCAGACTTGCCAAATTCAAATTAACCATCGGCCTGTCCAAGGGTACGCCTTTGCTATTCAATACTTGTTGACCGTTCCATAATGCAATCGGTTCGTGCTCAACCAATGCCACGGAGATAGTACCGGGCCAACTTTTAATAACACTCGCCTGCGCGATCCATGGCAAGCTTTCTAAATCGCGTTGCACATCGAACAAATCTAAAAACAACAAACTGCGTGTCATATACCCCTGTAACACGCCCTCGACAACTAAACTATTTTGAAACTTTAATGGCTCTGCAACAACATAAGCCTGCACCGGCATCGGCTCCCATTTAAGCCCCGAAAGCCAATTAACCGCCAACACACAAGCAGTCAAGACGAAACCAGCGACTACGGCCTTTGCACCGAATAGAGCCCACTTTCGTATTGGCAACGACGCCTTCCGTCGTGTCGCGCCATTGGATTTCTTTTTGGCCGCCACTACAATCTACTTCCTATTCAACCGTCGCTAACAACTTGTGCATCAATTCCGGCAAATCCCAACCGTATGCTAGGGCCGCTTTCGGCACCAGACTGTGGTCGGTCATACCGGGTATGGTATTTACCTCAAGAACTTGCAACGCACCTTGGGCATCGAGCATTAGATCGACCCGACCCCAACCCGAACAATCCAGTGCATCGAAGGCCTGTAACGCCATGGCTTGCACTGCGCCTTCCAACTCGACACTTAGGCCGCTGGGCAAGTGATATTCGGTGTCGTCACTCACATACTTGGCATCATAATCGTAGAACCGTGCATGAGGTTTCAGGCCAATAACAGGCAATACCTCGGTACCGATAATGCCCACTGTGTATTCGGGCCCATCGACGAACTGTTCCACCAATACCTCAAAGTCAAAATTCAATGCCTGGATCACCGCTGCCATAAATTCACTCTGGTTGTCGGCACGGCCAATGCCAATACTCGAGCCTTCACGCACCGGCTTGACGAACACCGGGTAACACAGTCGAGCCTGTTGATTCAGAGCATCGGCCTCGCTGCGCACGACGACAAAGTCTGGCGTTGGCACTCCATTGGCCTTAAAAATCATCTTGCTGCGCAGCTTGTCCATCGCGATCGCAGAACCCATTACGCCACTGCCTACGAATGGTAAACCCAACCATTCGAGCAACCCTTGCAAGACTCCATCCTCACCCATCCGGCCGTGCAGGACGGGGAACACTACGTCGGGTTTATGCTCGGCCAACCAAGGCAGCAGCAAACTTCGATCCACCAAGTCTAGTTCGACCACCTCATAACCCGCCGCCAGTAGCGCATTGATTACGGTTCGGCCGCCAAGCAAAGCCACCTCACGTTCGGCCGACAGACCGCCGAACAATACGGCAACTTTTTTGAATCTCAAACTCATCAGGCTTTAAACCCCAGACCTTGCTTTGCAATTTCCAACGACAGCGCGCCAATGTCACCGGCACCTTGGGTCAGTAATAAATCTCCATCCTGCAAAATATCAGG
>Ga0307488_10004985_pt1 | contig 11017 bp, 8 predicted proteins | sample SB02metaG_FD_202248 | JGI IMG/M metagenome (GOLD analysis project Ga0307488, IMG submission 202248) | Sea-ice brine microbial communities from Beaufort Sea near Barrow, Alaska, United States - SB 0.2 | ecosystem: Environmental > Aquatic > Marine > Coastal | place: USA: Alaska | collected 2017-05-06
ATTTTCCCGTATTCCTGAAGAAATAACAGATATTTGGTAGGGTTTAATAATGTATCAGGCACATTATTACCTTTTAGCCATCTAAGGTTGCTATGTGTTCCTTTTCTATATACTTCAAAATGAAGCATACTGCTTGCATACATTCTCCCCGCAAAGCCAATGACTTGACCTGCACTCACGCTATCTCCTCTTTTAAGATCATTCGCTTTTAGTGAATCTTTATGCACCTCGCCATAATTAATTACCACATTTTCGTGTTCCACAATAAGAGCATAAGTACTGCGATAAAAGTGATAAAAATTGATGATGACGCCAGCTTCGCAAGCTACAATCTTGTCTTTATAATTTGCATATAAATCTATCCCAACATGGTACCTTGCACCGTTTGATCTACTGGCTAAAAAGCACCTAGTCTTATTACCTATATATTTAGAAGGTTGAGTTTGGTATTGATATGCAACATCTTTCCCTTTTTTATGAGTAGATATCAATGGCCAATAACTACCCATAGGTGGCTGGGGAGCAAAAGGAACAGGTTTATTAATGGGAATAGGAAGTGGTGCCTTGTTATCAGTTTCTTCAAATTCAACAGGGGAGGATGTTTCCAAATTATATCTATCTAACTCTGCAGATTCGTCTCCCAAAACGGTTTCACGCTCGGGATAAAAACCTTCCTCTAAATCATCTATATTTCCTTCCCCTTCTCCTTCTAGCTCCTCGTTAAACGCATCATCATTTTGAACAGTCTCATGCCCATTGCTTTCAAAAAACTCGTTGTCATCCAAGGCTTCCTCACCTTCAAATAAAAATGCCTCATTATTCAGCGGCTCATCATCCTCTATTAGATACTCACTATCTGATTCCTCAAGTATTACTTCATCTTCTCTCAGTCCTTCTTCAGTATCCTCATCCTCTAGAAAGTCTTCAAAGTCAAATTCATCATATTTAAAAAAATCAGTCGTTTCTTCATCAGGCGTATCAGCACAACCCTCATCATCAACGTCATCCAAAAAATCTTCATTATCTTGAGTACTAGCAGCATCCAAACCCAATTCAACATTTCCAAACACGTTAAGAAAGGGACTTTCCTGCAAAAACATCTCAGACGGAGTTTGAAGGTTTTGTAGTTCCGGCAATGGTGCTTCAGTCAAGACTTCTCCAAGAAATTCAGAGACTAACTCATTGTCGGAAGAGCGTTTGAAAAGTGAATTTTCCGGGTATCTATTTTTTGGATCCATAACCAGTCTTCTCTCAATATTTTCAAGATCTATATTGGATAAATACAAATCATCAATTTGCTGATACTTTTTTAGATTTTAAATCATGCCCAGTCGTTATTGACCAATGGGTAATTATGGTTTTGATATCTTGTATTGGACCACCCGGAATATTCGTATATAGCGCGGGCACAGCTGCAGGATTTTTGTAGATATTCGTCTCAATCTGGCTCAGTATTCTGGAACTAGCATCAGCCATATCAAAAAAGTTTTTCGATAAAGCATGCGCTGGTTTACCTACACGTTGAGCGATTTTGTGTAGCCTTTCCTCAGGGCTTGGTCCTTCTGCTCTAAGGGACATGACTATAGGCGAATCGAATTCTATTGTAAGCTGAAACCAAGACATCATCGAAACAAAATAAAATTCCTCCCTAGCCAAATTTCCTCCTATTCGACGAGCAATCAGCATGTCATGGAGTTTTTCCGCCAGATTCGCTATTTCCGCATCATCGGTACGATTCTCGCCGCTACTGTTTCCAACATTAATAATGCCCACCCACACTTTCCTAAGAAATTCTTCTAAGGTATTCACAAACTCATTATTGGCTGCCTTGGCCTTTACGTAATTTATTTGATCTTCCTTATGATGGTTCAGCTCCATACCGAACATGCGGTAATAAGCATTACAACGGATAGAATTAAGATCGGGACGAATAAAACTGTTTAGTGATGCAATCGAAAATGATGGCGGTTGCCTATAAAATAACTCTTCGGTATTACGCAGCCAATGATCCGCCCCATCCAATGGAACGCCTAATGCTTCGCCGTGTCGAAATTCATGTAATACTCGACGAAAAATCTCATAAATCCCCGTATTTTCTATCATATAGGCGTAAATAAGGTGATTCCAAGTGACACAACTTGGCAAATTTCTAGGCTCGCGACACGGATCTATAGGCGGAGCATTAGCCGAATCAGGCGTGGCTCCGACCACTTTAGGAAGCGGGCAAACATTATCAATATTTGCCTCAGAACAGGCAAAAAACCTCAGTAAATAATGTGGTAAGCCAGGTAAGTTACTGCGCCGATTAGGGTGCCCCTGATCTACTTTTTGGTCGCCAATATCATCATGTTTTCTAAGTTCCCATGCCTGCTCTAGCAAGGACGAAAGCTCTACTGGGTGTAAACGAAACAAATTTTCAGCCCTCTCACTATTTACCTTTGGTATTGATCCTGCAAATTGTCTAAACATTATTTTTTTGCCTCTAATTTTTTAAAACATTCCCAACTCAAATAGGTTTGTTAAGTTAGAATGCATCTTACTTTTACTTAAAAAGCTCTGGGACTCACAGGCGGTATTTTCCATCTAGGTTCGGCTTCACTAGCATCACCATTTGGAAAGCCTCTTAGAGATTTTGCTATTTTTATATATTCATCGATTGCTACTTGAGCATCTCCGTCTAAAGTGTTCGACTTCGTTCCATTAAGTGCGTCGGTCAATAACTTCACCAAGGTCTCAAGGGATGCGGGATCTTTTGTGTTAACTTTTGATTTGTCCATTATTTAGCTCCTACTTTAATTATAAATATTGAAATCAAGCCACTTTTAACGCAGTGCCTAATTGCAGCATCCAGTCTTTTTGCTGTTGCATAGCGTCAGCTGATTTTTCAGGTACTGTGGTGGCCTTGAGGCTGCTTAATGCCAGTAACCGCAAAGACTCTGTCCACACCCAATGCATTGACGTATATAAAGCAGGGCCAATTTTTTTTTCAAGAAGTAATAAAGATCTTGGACTGACCCGCATGGGGTCGACTAAAGTACTGAGCGTTCTCCCCCCGAAAGACAGCATGGGTTTCTTCATTATAATATCTACCACTTGAGGTAATATTGGTATTGAACGCTCAATGAGTCTTCGGGTATCGGCACTAGCTTGTTGTAATGGATAAGTATTTTTCCACACTCTAGCCATATCGTCCCATGGGCCTTTTCCATAAAATTGTTTGCACATCTCTATACCCAGTAAGACGCGGATATAACTGATAGGATGAGGATCACCAATTCGATGTTGAAAAACAAATCGAACGCTCCCCGACAAAACATCATGAAGTCCAACTACCGATGCATAACCGGTATGCACAAAGGCAAAAGCATCAGCTGCAATTTCACTCGACCAACTTCCCCAAAGCTGGCCTAAGTCGTTAGAATGTTCTGATAATCCGCTTTCCAAGGCTGTGGATAGTTCATCATTCCAGCCAGTGATATGTGCCATTTGGTGACCCGTCTCATGAATAAGAGCGGTCGGTCGATACAAATTATGATTAACAATCTTGATGACTGCAGCAGGATTTTGTACATTTTGATCCCACAAACGAAGACCCGCTTTCAAAATTGAAGCCCCCAACCCCTTATCAACATAAGTGAGTACTAAGGGTGTTCGCTTGTCTAATTGATCGAGTACAGACTTCAGACTTTTATAGGCCATACAATCACAAGCACGTAACAAAGGTTCCAATTTAGGGTTTGACCGAACAATAATGGCATCGGCATAAAAATCTAAAGTGATTTCAGTACGCAAATAATCTTTACGAAAAACCGTTAATTGCTGCTGAATATGCTGTAATTTTGCTTCGTTTTGGGCGTTTCTCAACGCAGCTCTAAGCGCATCTATTTTAAACTGCAATCTAGAGACAGCAGATTTCAGTACCCCCCTTATGGTAATGCCAAGATATCTTTCCAAGCCATTCCATGCGCTGGGTGAAGCTAGATTATCAAAATCACCTAATCGTGATGTCGCAAGACCCCAGTGTTCAATCTGTCGAACCAGTTGATTACGTGTGGCGATAATCGACTCATTCATGGTAATTACCCGCAACTGATTTTATTTGCGTTTGTGATATGCCCGCAGCAAAATTTATATCGTTTGTCGATACCAAAGTCCCACACAGAGTTTTTGCTAACAAAGCAAAACTGGGTGGATTGTATAAGGTGATAATCAAACTTACGCCATTGTTTAGATCTTCAGCTGAAATAATAAAATTTTCAGCATTTTGACGGAAGTAGTCGCTCATCCCCCTACCTAACCAATTGAGTAAATGAGTCGTCAACTTAGATTTTAATTTTTGCGACAGATTTAACAAGGCATGGGTCGTTTGTTGTGGTGGGATAGCAGGATGAATTATTTTTATGTTGCCACCACTACCCGACAATAACACCTTCCTTAAGCCCGCTATCAAGGCAGATTGCACAACAGTCATTACACTGCCAATGGGCATTTTTTGACGAAGTTTGATGGCAATATTCTGAGCACTAGACTCGCTCAAAAACAGAGAAGCTCTAATTTGTTGTTGTGAAAAATCCAAGATTAGTTTTAACCCATCGATATGCGACAATTGGGACGCCATGCCTGCCATAGGTGGCATGCGTAGTTCTGCACTGGGTATTTCCAGATAATAAAAACGTTGACCCACTCCAATTCTACGGCGATTGACTAGATATTTATTGGGCATTGAACGACCCAGTCCAGGCTCTCCAAATAAGATAGCCGCAGCCTGAGGTGTTAACGGGTGTAACTGAGTATAAGCTTGCTTACCCGATGCCCCTAAACCTAGGGATTTATTTTCATCACGGCAAATTTGGGGCAGAGTCGTGCCAGGAATGGCTTCATAGAGATGTACAATAACGTCTAGATCAGCTCCGTTTGGAAGACCATATTGATCTAATAAAACTGCCGATAATGGCACATCTCCAAATGATTTTATGGCTCGAAGTTTGTGGTAATCGAGCTTGGTTTTTATTGCCTTAGTAAATTTTTTATAGGAATTTTTTCTTTTGTTTAGCTTGCGGATCCATGTGGCTTTGAGCCCTTTTGATTCCCGTAATCTCGGTCTTTTAATATAGGTCTCTTCGGGTAAGATTTCAGGCAGATTCCGAGTGGCTGCTTTCTCAAAAGCTTCTAATACGAATCCGTCTAACAATTCTTCATCATCAAGGATATATTCAGGTAAATTAGCCACTTCATATAGCGTATCTTCTACCATTGATGCGACGACGCCACCTGCAGCGTGCATAGTCTCATGTTCAGTCACTTCAAGGTTCACTAGGCGCAAACCTGCGTCAACAATCACCTTTGATAGGGGTATTGCATGCCGTTTACCAACATAACGTCGGATCAGTTTTGCCAAATATCTTGCGAGATAATTAACCAGCTTCGGTCTACCATAAAATTTTAAACCGATCTTTACTGCCCACATAACAGCAGGAAGAAAATTTTCAACTAGTGGAGTAGGATCTTCCCCCTCTTTTAGGTTCAAAATTCCTTCTATAAAGTGTTCGCGTGCATTATCCAAGTCATTGAGGGCATCGGGGATAGGTTGTTCCGATTCATAGATTATCTCTGCCAAGATAAGTTGGTGTGTGGTTTCATCATCGCTGTACAATAAATTGGCTAAATATAAATCAAATTCTTGCTGGATATAATCAATTTCCCCAGTTGTGTCTTGATCCCCTTTAAATATTGTTTCTTCCTCGATTTCATATCCCAACTTTTTACGCAATAAATTAGCCATGCTTTGGTATTTTTTGGGTAATTTACCGATAGCAAAAGTAAGGATTTTTTTAAGCAAAGGCTTTAAGTAACCCTTCATTTTTTTCAGTGCACCTTTGAATGCTTTAGCAGCAAGACCCTTAGCTTTTTTCTTAGCCCATTTCGCTGCTTTTTTGATCTTCTTTTTAAACCATCCTCCAAAGTTTTCAAAGTTTGGTGAGAGCTCTCTAGTTGGATGAAAAGAATCGATAAAAGTGTCAACCTCTGCATCTGTCATGGCCTCGAAATCATGTTTCTCCATATCATCAGCTAGGTTATCCAAAAGTGTTTCCAATTCATGCTTTAATGGTGAAAAGTGTTGCTGAAGAAAACGTTCTGCTTCCGTGGACTGGGAAGATGTGTCTTGATACTCATGAATAAATCTGTCTTCATAAAGCGCAGAGGCCTCATTGACTAATTCAAAGACAGCATCATCAAACGCCTCATCGTGAAGTTCCCCCAAAAACTGAATAAATTCCTGTGATTCAGGATCAACTCTTTCTGCACCCCCTTCCATTTCGTAAACAGAAACAAATGGGCTAGATGGGGAAATGGGTGCGGAACGCGTTATATTTTCTTCAAGTATTTCTAGTTGCTGCCTTGGAAAGCTTGTTACATCAAGAAATGGCGATTGAATTTTTTCAGCAGATTGAGACATGAATAACTCCGTATACCGTAATCACATGTATGATAATTTTGTGTATTGATCCTTGGTTAATCCATGCTCATTTAAAGGAACAAAAGCACCAAGTAAACTCAGCAACCATTAATAAAAACTGGCATTCTAGTCACTTCGTTTATTGATTCTCATTCATGTAAAAAGATTAAAGAGTACAACGTAATTTTTACAGAAAATAGAGCTCCGTAAAAACGAAGTCTTAGGCAAGGTACTTTTAAATACGTCTTGGGATACCCTATCTAGCTCAATTTTATTAATATTTTTAAACAATGATAATGCGAGAATGCATTGTATTAGGAAGGAACAGATTTGAGCCTTCAGCCAGCTTTTTTAACGTAACTAAGGTATAGACTTAAGCTTTAACATTAGTCAAATTTTATTATCATTAGGCCCATTGGAATTGACCAGAACAGCCATCCATGAAGAGAATAAAGAAGGGCAGGAATAAAAAGGGTTAGTGTCAAATAAAGCTAAGCTTCCAGCTTTCCCCTATGCGTTTTTCTGCATCCTGGAGGCCTACCTTTTTTTACATCCCTCAAGCCCTTACCAGTAACGGCTTCAATATTGGCTATCAAGTGTTCGTTACCTAATGCCAATCCTTTATTACTCGCTTGCCTAATACCCTCCAAAAATTTGCCTTCGACATGCTGAGTAAATAACGCACGTTAAGATAACATCCTCTGTTTTTCTGCCTTGTCTAATGTCATAAATAAGAGATGAGGTTGATTAAAGTACACAACATACATACGCCCCAATGACTGCATCATTTGTGAAATACCGGTGGCAGTCGAAGGTGAGCATAATGGGTCATTAATACTCATGCGTGAATAGATACCTGATATATATTGGCGTACTGTTTTAATTTTGCCCCATTTTATTTTGTTGAGGCGAGTGATTTACCAGCGCTATATTTTGTCTATGACAGGTTTGCCATTACGGAAGTAAATAAAAGGCCCCTCAACATCTGGCGAGTCATCATCGACTAAGCGTTGTTCAACTTCTTTGAGTATCATCCGCGTGATAATGGGTAGTTCGAGGTGCTTGGCATCTTCCAGCGAGACCCAATGCAGTGCTAATAATTCGCCGGATCCCACCGCTGCAGCGTGCACATCTCCCTGTATAAGATCGGCTTCAACCATAAAAAACCGCGTATCAAAGCGACGGTTTCTATACGGTGGCGTAATGGCTCTGGCGATGACATTGAGGGTATCCAGACGTGGATTAATACCGTGTTGTAAAAACGCGCCCCACTGAGGCGAGCGGCTGGTAATGATTACAGACTCCGCTTCGCCGAGTATTAGTCCGGTTTCTTCAAACGTTTCACGAATGGCCGCCAGTGCCAGAGACCTAGCGCGCGTCTCAGAACATCCTTTCATTAAACGTTTCAGCACGCTTGGATGCAGATCATGAGGTGGCCGAATACGACTATCTCCCGCATCCACTTTACCACCGGGGAAAACATACTTATTAGGCATAAACTTGTGTCCGGCAGCGCGTTTACCCATAAGGATTTTAGGTTGCTCGCTATCCCGTCGAACAATAATAAGAGTTGCCGCGTCTTTGGGTTTTACCGCACGCCCTTTCAAGCGCATTTCACTGGCTGGAGTAGTGTTAGGCTCATGTAGTGCTTTGATGGCCATTTTATCCCTCTGTAAATCACGACTATTGGCTGTTTCGTCAGCGGCTGACGTCTTATAAATTTAACGCGTATTCAGCCTTTGATCCAAACAGTGTTAGCTTCAGCGTGCTTGGCGACTTTAAATTAGACTACCCAATTATGTTTTAAAGGACAATGTCTGGACCAGTTCTGCCCGCTGCTGAGAGAGACAGATTGTTGACCATTGCCGATATTATGGGTAGGCCTTTCACGTCGCTTTGAAATTAATATAGGTGCTTTAGCGACATTAATGAATTTATACCATAACTGAGAAGAAACAAAATACACATACAAAAGATCACAAAGATATCTATGTAGGCAAAATCAACGTCACTGCCCTCCTAGATTCGTCACTCTTTTCGAAATAATCGCCAAAGTGTAGCTTGATCAGGAAACCCCGTTTTATCGAAACGAATGTCCGACTGAAAGGCGATCAATGCGGATTTAGTTCCGTCATTGTAGCGCCCATCAACCTCACCTTTGTATAAACCGCGTCGGGTTAGCTCCAGCTGTATTCGCCGCACAGTATCCCGATACAAAGAAGTCTTACGTTCTTTGTCTGAAACTCTAACCAGTTCGTTTTCTGTTAAGGTTCTGTGCGGTGCCAGCTTGACAAGCACGCCGTCTAAAACACCATGTAAACGGTCACTAGGGTGGGATTCGCAATGGTTTTTAATCAATAAGAGCATCAGTTCCAGTGACTCAAATGAGGTAATGTCAAACGTGTCAGCAGTATGCTTATTATACGCACTCATGTAGCCCTCAATCCAACCACCAATAAGATAATACACCTTGGACTCGCTCTCACGTTCGGTGATATACACCGAGCAAGGTAAGAGACCCGCCCCTTTCATTGCGAATTTGCCGGCATGGTCAGTGGCCGAGGCGTTTGCAACGTATATGAAAACACAGGTGACGATTGGTAATAGGTATTTCATAGATATTCCTTTCTACAAGACCAAATCGATGTTTGACTGTTATGTGTCAGGCACCCAAGTCTATGCATATTATCCAGCAGTGAAAAGTTGCTACCAGAGTCATATTGTCTGTGTTTCGATGACATGTGAATGCCAAGCAATGCCAACACAAATATTAAGAGGGTTGCTGGCTCCGGAATCGACTGACCACCCGGTAAAACAATCGGATTGAATGCGCTTAACGCGGATGAGTTTTGCGGACCTTTCGAACCAAAAAGAAAATCGATCACAAAACTGTCGCCAATTTGCAGGTCAAATCCTGCCAGGGCGAACGCCTTACTATAAAGATTTGGGGATTCAAATAAGTCTACACTCTTATCAAACACGTTGCCTATGCCTAAGGACCCCTGACCCAAGAGGCCGAAGTCATAACCAATCTGCAGCAAATCAATACCAAAATCGAGGTCGAAATCCAAAAAGGTCTGGTTTGTGAGTAAGGTTTCTAAGAAAAAGGTGGGGGTAACAGTGGTAATGTCATCGATGAAGGTTATTGATGGCAACAGATCCCACGCGCTGACCAGCTCAGTAACCAGGTTTCCACCTATTTCCACCGCCTTGTCGAATGCCAGTGACACAAATAGAGTGGGATCAAGTTCGAAATCCTGTTTCAGATCTATTGTTGGACCCATTGCAACGTTAATGATGTCATAGCCTATACTGCCCAGAGCGGGGATATCGGTTGAACTTCCGAACAGTCCGGGAACCCCAGCCGACGTCGCAACTATATTATCTACGTCAAGTATAAAATCAAACAAGTCATCATGCCCGCTAGCCTTAAGGGTTTTGGTCGTATTATCAAGTCCACCACTGGCGTTAGGTTGAGTTAAATGAAGGGTCGCCGCGGCAAGTCCTGCGATATCCAAGTCAAGGGGGAAACCATTGGCAATAGGGTCTACTCCCAAATCGGATGGCGTTTGCCCTAACAACAATATCCCACCCTGACCGTCTTCGTTAAATGATAAGACCGACGCAGTCTCATCGATATTGAAACTATCTCCGCCGGTCACACATCCGCTAGGTATGAAGCATCCCTCAGCGGTAACTGCACCCGACAATTCCATAATGGCATTGACTGAAGCGGAGAGGCTGGAAAACGAAGTGCTGAGCGTATTTGTGCCAGCCAACACGCTGTTGGCATTGAAGTTAATAGGGTTTTCCTTATCAAGCAAAGTAGTATCAGGGATGTCGAGTGCTACTTCGTAGGACACTATAGCGTCGACTGAACCACTGTCAACCGACAACCCGAGCTCTAAACCAACACGACCATCAGTTGACCCATTCAGAGCAAAACCAGTACGGGTGTCAACATTCAGAAATTGAGGGGGTGCCGTACCCAACGCGACCACGGGTGCCAGGAACGATTGTCCATTGATACAAGTGCTGGTCGACGCCCCCAACTTGCAGGTTGCTAATGCCACATCATAGGCCGCCCGTTGGCTAATATCCCCCAGACGTGCGATCTTACAGGTCACAGCAAATCTGCTGCAAGAGCGTACCGAAGGGCGAGAGCCAAGTGCAGGTATACCCACTTGCGCGGTCTGGCCGTTGATACAGGCGTTGGCAGAGAACAAAGCGTTGCAGGTGGAGAACGCAGCATCGTAAGTCAGCCTGAGTGGATTGGGCACATTGTTGCTCTCAGTGCCGGTAATAGCATCAATGCTGACTGACTGGTTTTGCCACTGAACACCCAGAAATTTGGTCTCATCTAGTCTAAGAGAATTACCCGTGTCCCATATACTTTGGCCACTGGTTGCAAATCTTAAATCGTAATTGACCAAGCTGCCGTGGGCGGTGTTTATACTACAGAGTAATGTGGTAATCAGTCCCAAGTTGATGCAAAGAGCTGGGGAATAGAATTTCATTTGTTTCGTCCTAAAAATAATGAAAGTAAATACTACTCTCAGA
>Ga0307488_10004986_pt1 | contig 11017 bp, 19 predicted proteins | sample SB02metaG_FD_202248 | JGI IMG/M metagenome (GOLD analysis project Ga0307488, IMG submission 202248) | Sea-ice brine microbial communities from Beaufort Sea near Barrow, Alaska, United States - SB 0.2 | ecosystem: Environmental > Aquatic > Marine > Coastal | place: USA: Alaska | collected...
CGTTTATCAGCTAGGTTTTTTTTTATTTCCTGCATTTTCTTTCTCTTTTCAGCTGCTGTTAGTGCCATTTTACTTACTCCTTAGTTTTTTTGTTATACGAAAAGGTTTAAATACATCTACTATCTTTTTCTTTATCTTCTTACCATACTGTTGCTTATTAATAAAAGCTTGTGTGTTAGATGTAAGCATTAGTATTTTTTAAACCTAGTTAAAGTAGGTTTCCTCCCATAGTCTGGATATGATATTCCATTCTTAATTTTCCAAGCCTCTTGACTCATTCGTCTTTTTTGAGACACAGAACTTTGTTCAGCTTTTTGATTAGCCATTTGTTTAAGTGTTAAGAAACAAGTTGATTTAGCTTCATTTAATAAATAACTAAACATTTGAACAGGTAAGTCAGGAGTAAATGCATCTTCCATTGTAAAAGGAACTGACTTCTTTCCCCAACATTGAGTTTGACTATTTTGTAGATTATCTTCTAAAGTAGCTAAATAAGAATCAAAAACTAAGGACTCATCATCAAAAGAAGTAAAGTACTCAGGAGGTTTATCATTAAGTATATTTAAACTAATACCTGTACTTGTTCCATACCTAGCTGAGTCAACTACAACTTTAATATTTGTTGCAGAACTATCTCTATTATCTATAAGTTCCATAAATTCTTCTGGAGTTTTATAAACTATTTTTTTATAATAATTTTTAGCTGTACTTTTTAAACGACAGTTATATTTAATCCATGATAAATCTATAACTGTGTCAGGTAGATTCATATGAGTAGGTCTATCTAGTGTCCCACTTGTAAACATTCTAAACATTTCATATAAAAAAGGATAGTCTTTACCATCAATAATATTATAATAGGATGTTTTAACTATTTGAGCTATTTGTAAAGACTCAGGAGTAGTTGCAATAGAGTTTACTTCATCTGAATCCATATCAGATAAAATATCTTGTACAATTTCTAATAAGGTCATTTTAGCCATAATTTATCCTATGTACTTGTTAGTGTTAAACCAACTTTATAAAAACTCATAGTTCCTGCACCATCTGTATTAAATGCATAGATTTCAAAGTAATCATTAGTTGCTGCTGTTACAATAGTTGAACCTGTAGCAACATGAATCTCGCTTGAAGTAGTACTTACAAACTGTTCAGAACCTGCTATAACAGCTCCATTTTTATGTATTGCTATTGTTAAATCTTTATTAGAACCTGTAGATTGTCCTAAAGACACATCAAAGTCAAGCTTAACAACTGTAGTTAGTGCTCCTGTATATGTTAATCTTGCTGATGTTGCTTCAGTAACTAAACTACCTAGTCCACTAGCTATAGTTGTAGGAGCTACTTTTTGAGTAGCAGCACCATATGTTAAATTATAAGCAGAAGATATATTATAAAACCAAAACTTTCCTTTTGGTAAAGCCATAGTGCTTGTAGTCAGTGTTGACCAAGCTCCTGATGCTGAACCATTTGCTACATAAACTTTATTAGCAGCAGCTGCAGCCACACCTTTAGGCTCATGTAGGTCAGTACCAGTAATAAGATTATGTTGTATTGTCATTTTGTTTCCTATATTAAATTAGGGAAGGAAGACACTTCCGTGAAAAAGTGTCCTCTCTTCGGGGTATTACTTATTTATCGTAAGCATATTCTACGATAAGTCTTGCTTCACCTGTTAATAAATCACTTGCACTTCCAAGAACAATTACTTGTCCAGGATTTGCTCCAATTGATTTACCAATTAAAGCACCAGCACCAGTAACAATATTACCAGCTGTACCGATAGCTGTTTGAGTTGCCTCATCAGCTTCGATTAGTCCGTTAATATCAATATCAGTACCATCTTTCTGCTCAAGACCAACTGTTAAGTCAGTAGTAGTAGAGGTAGATGTAAATGCTTTATCAATGATTAATTTAGCAGATACAATAGATGCAAGTGCTGGAATAACCATAGGTAAGTTACTGTTAAGTGCAGCAGGAAGGTCATTATATTTAAAATGCCATTCTGCTGATTTTACTGCTCCTACAGAGTTCTCTTGTCCACCATATTTATTCTTGGCAGTGCGAACACCATAGTTTACTGCTACGCCTCTTTTAGAGGCAATTGCGATAGTCATATCTTATCTCCTAGTAGTCTGTTGGATGAGTAAGAATCACACCAAGAGTATCAACTCTTTGTGCACCGAATCCGAATCTAGAAGTAACCTGATACTTATCGGCTCTTTCTTCTTCAGCTCTCCAACCTTCTGTTGATGGAGCTCGTCTCCAAGCATGCATAACTGGTTTAGTTGAATCATCAGCAATACACATAAAGACATTAGCTTTATCACCAACTGCTGCTGTTTCTGAGGTTAAACCATAATCAGAAGCATTAATAGCTTCTGCTGCAGTTAGTGTAGGAAGGAAGTTAGAAGTGTATATATCCCAACCAAATACATTCTTAACGAATTTATGGTCACGAGCAAAACCTTCTGTAACAATTCCTTCAAACATCGGATTACTATCTACTTGAACTAAGTTAGTAAGACTATTTAAACTAGCCTCAACAACTGGGTCAACGATTGCAATACGACCTCCTGCAGGTGCTCCTGCTTTATCAAAAGCTAATTTCATACCAACAAAATCTGCCATTGTAATTGTACGAGCATTAGCTGCTGCTGAACCTACCCAACGATGAGGTCTTGCATTCACCAAGTTAAGGTCTGCTCCTGTTTGTGCTGCATTAGCTACGGCTAAGAATCGTCCTTCATGGTTTTCACCTAAAGCACGAGTAGATTCCATAGCTCGCATAGCCATTAATGTATCTACTTGAGAACCATCTTCACGAAGGTCATCAGATACTTTCCAAGCATCACCAATATAATCAGTGATAGCAAGATTAATTGTACCTGTGTCGATATTTGTAAAATTTAGTGGTGTATCTTCAGCTGCATCTTGTAGAGTAACTGTACCAACTGTTTTAATGTTTAGTGTTGTGCCTGAACCAAAGTCAGATACATCACGATACATACCTTCTGGAAGAAGGAAGTCGTGTAGGTTATCAAGAATAAACTGAGAATACTGTTGAGCCTCTACAAAGGCTGTAGTATTACTAGTTAATTGTGACATTTAAGTCTCCTTTATATTACTATTATTGTGATTTTACTTTTTCACCTGCATTTTTCCATGCCTTTACTAAATCTTTAGTACTTGCTCCTCTAGGTACTCTTGCTGAGATAGTTCCAGCAGGTCCACCTTGTAAGGTTTCAGTGTTTACAGAACCTGATGATGGAGAAGTGGTAGCTACTTTATCATCTAATCCTGCTAGTTTTAGTACAGCATTTGGAGAAGTTGCAGCCAAATTATGTAATTGTTGAACATTTAATCCACTTTCTATAGCAATTTGATTATAAGCACTTTCAGCATTAGCACCAAACTTCATAGTAAACTTTTCAGCTACTACTTTAGCATTGGCTCTAGCACTTTGTGCATTTTCTCTTTTGTCTATAGTACTTTGAACTAACTGTTCTAAGGTATCTTGATTAACATCAACACTCTGAGTGGTATTCTCAACTGGTTGTGTACCAGACTTTATTTCATCTAAAAGTTCTTGAGCTGTTTTACGCTTAGTTAGTTCTTCTTTTACTTCAGCTAATTCAGACTCTAAAGTTTGAATATGTTGTTGTGCATGAGGAACTGCTTTAAGGGCATCTTCAGGACTCTTATACTTTTTACCTTCACCTACGAACTCTTGAGCCTCTGTCGGAATTTCAAATGCTTTAGGTGGAGTATCTGTCTGTGTTGCTTCGTTGGTACTCTGCACTACAGGTTGTTCGGTTGTTTCTTGAACTACTTCGTTTGTTGTTTCTTCACTCATTTCTTATCTCCTTGGTCAGGTATAAGATTTAAAACTTTAGTAAACGCTTTTTGTAGTCCAAGATTGAATGCTTGTTGTTCAGACCATGAAGGATTAGTAAAATTTTCTTCATCCATACATTTTCTTTGTGACAAATCAATCTGTTCTTTAAAATACTTATTCAGTTCTTCAAAGACCTGTTTCTTGGTCAGACTCTTAGCCTTTTCTGATTTTAAATCCATAGTTTATAAAACTTCTTTAATTAAAAATACTATTAAATAATAACTTACTTAATTAATAATACTACTATTATAGCATAGATTTCTTTAAAAGTCAAGTAATATCTTAGATTTCTTCAGGAGGCATATCTTCAGGATTACCTCCCATAGCTTCTTCAGGGTTTCCTGCTAAAGCTTGTTCTTGTTGCATAAGCATTTGCTCTTCCATTCCTGGAGCAGATTGCTCTGCTTGCATTGACTGTTGTACTTGTTGCTGTAACTTAGCAGTTTCTGCTTGTTCAAATATTGCAGCATTATCTTTAATAAATTGATACTGCTCAAAGCCCATATATTCTTCTACCATACCTGCTAGTCTTTTAGCAGAAATATGAGGAGCTATCAGTTGACCCATAGGACTATTAAATAGACCCATCATGTTCTGTATAAGCTGTGCTCTAGCTGCATAGTGTCTTGCTCCAATAGGTCTTAACTTACCTTTAGCTGTTATATCTTCTTTAGTAATTGATATAAAATCTGCTACACCTAAGTCATCATCCATTGTTCTAGCAACTTCAGCTACATCCATGTTTCTCTTAGAAAATTCTAACATAGTATTAAGAATAGGCTCTAAAAATTCAATTTCAAATCTATTAACTTTATGTTGAAAAATTCTACCTGCTGCATTTTGTAAAGATTGTACTTCAAAAGCAGTTTTTTCACCAGGAGAACGAATACCCATTGCTTCTCTTGGAGCTCCTGCCATCTCTTCCATTTGATTTAATAATACTTGTATTTCATTATTAACTTGAAAAGCTGCAGGATTAGGAGGCATCATAGTGACATCTCCATCTTCTGGTATATGTATAGTTGCTTCTGGATGCCATTCAAAAGGTTCTACATCACCTTTAATTTTTAATGGTGGATGTATTGTTAAATCTAATGCATCTGCTTTAAGATTTTCTAAGTGGTCTACACGATACTGCATACCTACTAGATTATCCATCGGACCCATGGCATATAGATTATCTGGTCTGCTTCTCCATCCTACATGATGTTTATTGTCTCTTCCTAAGTATGAAGGATTAGCATCATTACGAATAACATAACTTCTATCAATAATTGTTATGATTCTTTTCTCTAATAATTTATCATTAACTTCATCATATATATCACCTTCAAACTCTATTATTTCTACCATTCCAGATTGATAATATTCTTGTAATGAACCAAAACCATCTACTAAGAAGGCTTCAGCTTTATTAACATCTTCTACTCTAAAAGAACTTATAGTTTTACGAAACTCTGTTGCTTTTTTAAACATAGCTTTATCATAGTTTAAATCAGGTCTTTGTTCCATATCTTTTTTAAGTTCTCCTAAAGTTTTAACATATCTTGTAAACTTAGGAGTTTCAGCAAAAGTAGCTGCTGTCGGGTTAAATATAATATCAAATGGAGAAATTCTTCTTAATTTAGGACCTCTATATGTTGAAACTTCTTCTTCAGTAAAAGAATCTATATGTTTTTCATCTACATAAGTAACTTCACTAAAAGCATTACCATAATCAATGTAGTCAAATACAAGGTCTGAGACTGTTTCTCTAAATCCTGATTCTCTAATTTTGGTTTGTAGATAGGCTTCAATTGCTTTTCGTTTTTTAACTGTAGAATCTTTATAATTAAACCCTTCCCATTTCATCCAATTATCATTTGGAAATAGAGCATCCATATAATTAGCATGTAGGTTATCTCTAATTTGAGTAAGTTTAGGTATAGTTGTTTTATTTTTCCAAGGTAACTTAGAATTAGAAGTCTTAGTTGTATCAGTAGCAAACAGATAGTTTCTTAGTTCTCTCCATTCTCCTTCTTTAGGTTGTCTTTGAGTCCACCATTGATTATATAAACCAGTAAGCTGACGAGCCATTCCATTTCTTTCTTCAAAAAGTTCTCTAATTTGTGCGACAGTTCCAGCCATTATATTTTCCTTGTAGTGTTAATAAGACATTCCACCAAAACGAGAATGAGTCATTATATTTTTTCCTATACTAAATGCACCTGCTCTTCTTTGTTTAGGAATAATTGCAATATTAATTGCATTTGATAAAGCATCTTTTATATCATCATGTGGTGGATGAACCATTACTAGTTCTTCTTCTAATGATTGACAATTACCACCTTTATAATGCCATACTTGTAAATTATCATACTTAGGTTCTAGAACAGAGCTTACTCTTTCAAACTTATCTCCTAAACTTCTAGTAGGTCTAAATTCATCTATTGATAAAGGTATTCCATTAGGTTTAAGATAACTCTCTTTTAGTTCTCTAACAATTGTTTGTTGAGCTACTGTTGTTTCTGCTCGTAGTTTTCTAAATCCCCATTTTTCCCAAGCAGTAAGAATATGTTCATAATAATCTACAATTCTTTCTGTTTTAAATCTATCTATATCTAGTATATAAAAGTTACCTTGGTGGTCAACTCCTATAGTTACTAAAGCAGTGTAATCTGCTTTTTTTCTTAAAGAGAAAGCAAAATCAATAGCAGCATAAACATTTAATTTTCTATCTTTAAAATACCAATCCCCTTCATTATTTATTAGAACAGACTTCTCATAGTATTGAAAGTTTTCTGCTTTAATTCTAGCAGTCTCTGTATTATTTGGGTTATTATAATACTGAGCATAAAACTGAGTAGAGTCTACATACTTAGCTTTTATTCTAGCTAGTTCTCTAGAATCAAACCCAAACTTTTTACCATCAGGTCTTGTTTTTTTAGCCCAAAGAAACTCTCCATCTGTTTCTACTACTCTTTGAAAAAGTTCGTAGACTTCTTCTTCTGTTTCTAAATCTCCACCATCATCATAGTGTTGTTCTTTCATATTAATCATTGTATCGTATATATCACGAGGATGATACCTAGTTCCTACAACCCATTCCTGTGCTCCTGGGTTCTCAATAGAAGCTAACTGTGAATAAGCACTTGCAACTTTTTCTCTACCTTCATTTGTATAGGCATTTCCTGGTACAACAATATCATCAAGTACGACAATATCAGCGTGGAAGCCTGTAGTATTACTAGTAAGACCAACAGCTTTACAAGTAGCATCTCTTATTCCTTCTAGTTTTCGTTGAGGGTGGTCAACAGATATTTCAGCTACTGCCCACTTTTCTCGTTTACCTTCTTCTGGGTGAATCATTTCTGCCCAGTATCTATGATAGATTGGTGAATCTATTATCTGTTTTATTGCATATAATTGTTTTTCTGCTAAGTCAGCTGTAGCTGATACATAAAGAACTGTAGTCTCAGGATGTTTAGTTATCCACCAAGCAGTTCTATAAGCAGCTAGTTTACTCTTCATGTGTCCACGAGGTAGTAAGACTAATTGATTTTCTTTGGCTTCTTGTCTATTCCACCATTGAATTAATTCTTCATGAATAGCACCAAATAATATATGAGGAGCTACTAATTTTATAAATGTAAGTAAGTCTGCCTCTGCAGCATTTCTTATTTCTTCTACTTTACTCATTATGATTTCTTATGTCTTTGACAAAAGTTTCTAGCTGCCTCTACAGAACCAAATCCCCATACTTTTAAAGCTAATGCTTTTCTAGTTGGTTTACCTTTACTATCTTTCATTGGTCCTTTCATGCCTGCAAATCTACAAGCAAATGATACTCTTCTTGGATTAACTCCAGATTTAACTGGTGCTTTTAAATTAGAACCCTGTGCTTTTGCACTAGCTCTACCTTTAGCATTTAATCCACCTTTAGGATTTTTACCTTCTTTACGAGTCCATGCTGGAGTCTTTGCCATATAGTCTAATTCCTTTTTTGTCTATTTCATATATTCTATAACTAGGTGCAGCTCCTTTTTTAGGAAATGCAATATGAATCCATGAGTTAAATTCTAATATTAAAGTATCAAATTCTACTGAAGAAGAAGATAGTACTTCCATAACCTCTTTAACACTAGCATACCTATTACAAGAAAAATCTGCTGCTAGTCCAAGTACATGTGCTGAAGTATCTTTTGATTTTAGAAGTCTATTTAATTCTAAACATCTATACCCACTTGAGATAGTAATAGGAGTTCCATTAAGTGTAGAACGAACTTCCTCTAACCCTTCTGCTAAAATCTTTAAATTATTTTTAGCTGCTTTTGTAGGTGTATTATCTATATCTAACCTTGTTGCTGTATCTGAATGTGTTAATTCATGTAAAGTAAAATGAGGAGTTAATTGCATTTATCCAACCTTTCTTCTTTTACCTGAAGAAGTAACATTCCATTTTTTAAGTTTAGAGCTTGTTTTCTTTTTAACCATAATTTTTTTTTCAGCAGCTGTCATTTTCTTTGCTACTTTCTTTGGTCTACAAGCTGGATAACCTCGTTTATCTTTTTTACCACTACGACCACAGGGCTTTCCTGTTTTTATATCTACCCATTCTTCTTTAAACCACTTACCTAATCCTTCTTTAGCCATTAAGCTTTAGCTTTTTTCTTAGCAGTAACAGATAAATCTTTCATATGTACTAACTTCTTTGAGGAAGCTGTATGAGTTTTACCAGTATGCATAGTACCATTTGCCATTTTATGAGATGCTCCTGTCCAAAGAACTCCTTTAGTTGTATAATGTTTTACACCTTTCATAGTTATCCTTTTCTTTTTTTAATATTTTTTTTAGAAGCTACTCGGTTATCTTTACCACTCCAAGAACCACCTTTACTTTTATATTCTTTAGATGCCCATGCATTTGCATAAGCACTAGGATATACTTTAAACTTTTTCTTTGCTGCTGTTTTTACTCTTGACCATAAAGTAGGATTATTTGGTTTAGGGCTTGACATTATTTTCCTACTCCTTTAACTCGTTCTATAGTTCTAAGACCACCTAGACCTAGCATACCCATAAGCACAGGCATCATAGTTGCTGTATCAGCTTGAGGCACTACGATTCCAAATGGTGATAGCAGTGGAGACACTAAAAAATTTACTGCAAAGCCTGCAACACAAACCCAAGCAACTGCTGGTCGCCAACCTGCTTGAAACAAATTTCCTTTTGCCTCTTCCTTGTTTACTTGTATTTGAGCAAGAGCTATTTCTTGAATATGTTTTTCAGACATAGTTGATATTTCATGTGCTAATTTATTCTTTACATCGGCATCGGGAATAAATTTATCTAGTAATTTTGATACTGCTGGTATAAGTGCTGTAATCATTAATTAGTCCATCCGTAAATTAAACATAAAACAATAGGTGTAATAGGAAGAGCTACTAATAAACATAAAAATAAAGATAGTTTTTTCATTGCATCCAATTCCTAATAGCTATAGATATTAAACCTCCAACAAAGGAAGCTATACCCATACCCATCCAAAAACCACCTTTAGATTTATTAGCTAAAGCCAACATTTCTTTCATGTCTTTTTGAAGTTCATCTTGACCTTTTTGTAATTGTTCAATCTGCTCTTTCATTTTGCCAAACTCTACTGGATTAATATCACTCACTACAGTATTTTAAACCAGTTAGCAAGTTTAATTTTTTGTTTATCCCAACGAATTTTATTTAGTAGTTTATACCAATAGACCTCTAGGTATTTTTCCCAAACATATAAGCCTACTACTATATATACTAAGTATTCCATTATTTTTCCTCTTTTTTAGGTGTTACTAAATTCTTTTCTATTAAACTTAAATGTAACTTATCAATAAAAGCTTGTTTACCTACATTAAGTTGGTCTAGATTAAACATTAATTGTTTAGTCTTTCTTTCTAAATCACCTATGTGTTGAAATATAGTTGTTTGTGATTCATTTAAATCTTCTACAAAGTACTCTTTGTCGTACAAATCAAATGGTGTTTTTTTGGTTTTTGCCATTTTTAGTTCTCCTTTAAGTTAAATTATTCTACCCACTCCTCTGGAGGTGCTGCAGGTATAGTTTCAATAGTAAAATATGAAGTTAGTTCTAACATTTCATCTCTTATTAAAGTTCTGTAGCTTTGCAAATTATTATAACTATCAAGAGTTAGTTTTTTAATTACATCTGCTAATTGACTATAGTCTGTTTCTACTAATTTATTTTTTAATGCTGCTTTATATTCTGGTGTCATTATGTTATATCTCCTACTATTATTTCTGTTGTTGAAATTGCTTTACCTACTCTAGTGGAAGTCGCTAATGCACCCCCTTCAGTCAAGTCACCATTCAATGTATTTTTAACAAAGTAATCTGCACCAACTGTTAAACCTGAATGACCAGAAGAAAGTCCACTAATAAGCACTGGGGTAGTGCCTGATGAAGCCGATGCAGTAGCAATTCCACCATAAGTAAACTGTGTTGTTGAATAAGCGTTTACTGTATATGTTTGGTTAGTATTGTAGCCACCTACAAGTTGAATCAGATTGAATAGATTTCCACTTTCATTTCTAGGTTGCATATTTTCACCAGTATCTTGAGCAATTGTCTGCAAAGGACTAAATCCAGTTATTGTATAATCTGATGCAAGTTCTATACTAAATATATGGTCAACTCCCCCACTAGGATTATTGAAAGAAGTAACTATCATCTTTTTTGTATCTGATAATTTTGGACAGATATTCCATCCTTTTGTAAAACCAACTGGAGCTAATTCAGTATCAATTAAAGTTGGAGTATCGCCAGAAATAGAGAAAGTTTTTAATGCATAACGATTACCTGTATTTTTATAATAAAATACAAAATGAGTGCTATCTAAAAATTGAGTTTTTCCATCACCTAAATAATCTGGACAAGGAATAGGTATATTTACCTTTGCTGCAGTTGTAATAAAATTAGAAGATATAGCGTATCTATTAAATGAATTAGCATGGTCAATAGCTGTAAAATACAATTTAGTACCATCAGCACTTAATTGTGTATAGCCTGGAGGATTGGCTACATTATAATATTGATAATTTGTAGTAAGTTTAGCAAGGTCTGCTTCTGCAGCAAC
>Ga0307488_10004987_pt1 | contig 11012 bp, 9 predicted proteins | sample SB02metaG_FD_202248 | JGI IMG/M metagenome (GOLD analysis project Ga0307488, IMG submission 202248) | Sea-ice brine microbial communities from Beaufort Sea near Barrow, Alaska, United States - SB 0.2 | ecosystem: Environmental > Aquatic > Marine > Coastal | place: USA: Alaska | collected 2017-05-06
TTTTCCCCTGATTTCATTGAACTACCTCATGCTTAGTAGTGTTAATATAGTATTTACGGAAGCAAGCCATTAATATGGCATAGATAAGCCTTAGATAAGTCATATTTAAGCCACAGGCAGAAAGGTAAAGTCACCCCGAAAGAGGCATTAACCTGCTTGGTCAGGTGGGGACATGTTGTTACTAAGAGGCGTGGTGATTAAACTATTTATTGTGCTGTTCATAGGGCTACAAACTAGACCAATAGTTATTAAAAAGCCGCATCTGCGGGAGGAGTTAGGTATGAAGCTATCAGCAAAAAAAATAATCAGACTAGCCAGTAGCTTTTCAATTGGAGCAATAGTACTTGCTAGTAATGCAGTTTATGGCGCGGATGCCGATGTCGCAGCTGCTTTATCTCATCCCGACCGCCCAAATGAAGATGCAGACCAAGACGCGCGCCGCATGCCCAGAGAAGTCTTGAAGTTCGCAGGGCTAGAAACCGGTATGGATGTTCTCGAGCTGGAGGCCGGCGGCGGTTACTATACGGAGATATTGAGTCGTGCGGTCGGATTAAACGGAAGCGTTATTCTGCAGCATCCCCCTGGCCTTATGAGTTTTGTTGGCGATGGAATAGAACTACGCACCGCCAATAATCGTCTTAGTAACGTAGAAGTCAGCGTTACTGATTTCGATGCCTTGGATGCAGCGGATAATTCTGTCGATATAGTTACCTGGATTCAGGGGCCTCACGAATTAGGATTTACGCCCGATGGCAATAGCTTGGGCGATCCAGCAGGAGCGTTTCGCGAGATTGCGAGAGTATTGAAACCGGGCGGTGTGCTGCTCGCATCAGATCATATTGCGCCAAACGGCGCTGGTCTGGAAGCCGGCAACTCCTTGCACCGCATCGAAGAGAGTTTAGTAACAAAGATGGCATTGGAGGCTGGACTTTCTGTCGCGGGCACGTCTGACTTACTTAAGAACTCAGACGACCCACTAAGCGAAGGCGTGTTCTCCCCATCGATAAGAGGAAAAACCAGCCAATTCATTTCCCTGTATAAAAAACAATAAAGCTGCACTAGCTAACGAAGAACTAGGGGGCTTTGCCTACATACTTTTACATCAGCCTGACTTTTGGAGAAGATAAAGCCCCTTCACATCTTTTTAAATTTATTTTGATAGGAAGAAGAGCTTAATTCTTTGGCATGATCCAAATTTGAGATACAACGCTAGGGCAAAGTGATTACGCTTAGCACAGCTCCAATTGAAGTAGAGGCTTAGGCCACACCCCATCGCTCCACAATCTCGTTAACTAAGTTGGAAGCGTTGTTTCTTCCAGCTTAGTTAACGAGAAATAGGACTAACTTCAGAGCACACCCTTCGACTGTTTGGCAGCTGCTTTAGCGGCCTTTTTTTCTTTAGGCGTTAAAGTCGCTTTCTTCTTAGTTTCCTTATTGCTTTTTTGTTCTTTACTCATAGTAGTTACTCCGTGTATTTAATGACAATCTATCATATTTTCGGTTAAAAAAATGGCTTTGGCTAGTACCAAACCTCTGAAATGAATGAATTAGACTGCTATTTTTTACCGCAACTGGCAAACCTAAATTCCGGCCCCTAGCTATCTATGCACCAACATTCTGCATTATCGGGCCGGATGGAGCGAGAAGATCGTAACGACCCTTTACAATCCCACTGTCTTTTTAAGTGAGAAAGGGCACCACAGCAACATTGCGAAACTTGCACCCAAGCCAGCACAGCCAGAGAGATACTGCAGGTCACTGCATGGCCCATCACTTTAACCTAGTTCGATATTTTATATGCACTAGTCATTAACGCAGCACAACAAAATTAGAACCAACGTTCTTTCAAAGGAATTAATTAGCTTATCGCACCTATAGGAACTCCCCATCTAGCAGGAATTCCCCACCAAATTTAAGGCAGCGACTTCCTGCACGATCTTCCGGGGATGCCGCACTATTTTCGACAAGACTGAATGCCTCCGCTAATTCTGTTGATAATATTTTTCTAACTAGAGTATGCTGCCTTGCTGTTTCCCTTTAATTAAACAAAAAATTCGGAGTGGCTTATGCTGCGTACAACGTCATTGATACTTCTTTTCTTGGGCCTCGTTCAAGCTACATTTGCTCAAGAAAAAGTCATCATCATTGGAGCGGGAATCTCCGGATTAGCGGCAGGGAAAGCATTACAAGAATCTGGATACGAGGCAGTCATCCTAGAGGCGAGAGATAGAGTCGGCGGCCGAATCTGGACCGACAGGTCAACTGGCAAGCCACTTGACTTAGGTGCTAGCTGGATTCATGCCATTACAGGAAATCCGATTACTGCACTGGCGAGAAAAATCAACACACCCCTTAGCGGACTAGTTGACTATGACGATATCAGCGCCTTCGATGCTAACGGCACAGAAGACCCCATTACCTCTGCTCAATACCAACAGTTTACTGACGTGTTTGCTCAATTCGCTGCCAGTGTTACAGCAAGTAATGCCAATGCTTCTGTGCAGGATGTACTGGATGCAGCCGTTAGCCAAGGCGCACTTGATGGCTTCAGCACTGCGGCATTAGATTCGATTATAAATACCGTTAAAGAGCATGAGTACGCGGGGGATGCCAGTGAGCTATCCCAAATTGGAACTGAAGAAGGCATGGACATGGGGGGCGGAGATGTATTGTTCCCGGATGGATTTGATGCGATCACTAACTTCTTAGCTATTGGACTAAACATACAAACTGAAACAATTGTTGAGACAATCAGCTATACCGAAACCGGTGTCACACTAAGCACAAACAAGGGTGAGTACAGAGGTGACAGGGTTATTGTAACCGTGCCTTTAGGTGTACTTAAAGCTGGAGATATCGCTTTTAGTCCAGCTCTTCCAAGCGACAAACTAAATGCAATTTCGGCACTGGGCTCCGGTGTATTAAACAAAGTCTGGCTAGAGTTTCCAAGCGTTTTCTGGGACAACACCACGATGCACAACTACTTCAGCAAACCGAAGGGCCATTTTAATGAATGGGTAAATTGGCATAAGACGACAGGAAACATGCATCTTTTGGGTTTCAACGCGGGCCAATATGGTTTAGAGATCGAAAGTAAAAGCGATGAAGAAATTGTGTCTGAAGCAATGGTTATTCTAAGAACTATGTGGGGCGAAGATATACCAGAGCCTATCAACAAAGTGATTACCCGTTGGAACAGCGACCCGTTTGCTAAAGGCGCTTACTCCTTCATCAAGGTCGGTTCCACTATTGAGGACAGAGCGACATTAGCCAAATCAGTTTCCAATAGAGTCTTTTTTGCAGGCGAAGCTACAAGCACTGACAATGCAGCGACCACCAACGGTGCCTACAACACTGGACTCCGTGAAGCACAAAAAATTTCCGAACTTGCTCCTATCACCACAGAGACAAATACTGCTGGCGCATTCAATATCAGCACCAGTCAATTAGTACTGCCACGATTAAAAGTTGTTGAGCAATATTATAAACTAACACTGTCTCTGGTCGACCCAACCAAGCTTATATTTCAGGTAGCAGGAGCAGAATTACTTCAAGGCACAGGCTTTACCGCTGCCGGTTTTGATACAACCACAGGCACCCTTAAATTGCCGGTAGTCAATGTAGGGGCTGCAAAATACAACCTAGAGTTGACGCTTATAGCGAATTCTAACCCCATTCAGTTTCAACTTTCTAAAGTTTCTCTACTGTAAATTTTCAACAGGATCTAAATTTAGTTGTCGTCCTAGTTATTTTACAGGGCAGCATCTGAGTTTAATTTAAAAGCAAAATAGCCCGAATGTTTCGGGCTTTTTTTAGACGGATAAACCCGGATCATTCCGCTTTTTAATCCGCCGTCGATATCGTTCAAACGATTGATCTTTTTGGGATAAACGGATGACATGCAGAATAAATTTTGGCCGGCTGGATTTTCCAAATATACGTCATTATCTGCCTAACAGAAAACATCCGTAAATGTGCTGCGTCCCCTTGCCAAAGGTGTATCGGACACATAAATAAAGGAACTTGAATTGAAGGGCGATTGCCCATCAGATGCAGCTTCGCACTGACTCCCTGATGACCAACTCATCCTACCTCCTCTTCAATATTAGCGACATCTAACCCGCTAGGCTACCCGATCGCGAAGGCGTAGCCACAGGCTATTAGTAGGAATATTATTGTGAGATGGAACAACTGGTTTTAGAACAAAGTCTAAGAAATCTGGCTAAGGAATTCTCCACTTAGCATTAAGTAAGAGCTTGAAAAAATCCAATTAAGAACGGCACCCATTGGACTGCCCAGTTAGTTTTCGTAAATATCTGGGCAGTCCTCGGACTGATTATTACTGCTAATTAACGGGGGACTTCAGCTCACCCATAGCACTTCAATTAGGATTAACTTCAACTTCTCGCTAAGACCTAGGAGTCCAAAAGTAGACTTCCCATTCACGTAGCGGCTCTGACCCAGAATAAAGTGGTTCGTCAAGAGATCTGCCAGATTTGGCTGCCCACTGCTCCATCATCACGAGGTGCTCAGGACCAACAACTTGAGTCGCAGTCATAGCGAAGGTTTCGTCACCTACGCGCAACCATCCATCACCACCTCGCTCCTTAACACGCTCGCCCCAGTAACCTGCGTCCGGGCGAGTAGCAGAAATAACCCCACCTGGCGCTCCAACGAAGGACAAATGGACAACCAATTCTGGGAAGCCCTTCTGCTTCATCTTCATTGGACCTGGGACACCGTTAAGGTAAGTGAAGTCATCAGGAGCATCAGTGGCCGTACCACCAATGATCAATCCGGGCAAACGGCCAAGACCTTGGTTACTGAGGTATGGAGCTGTAAACAGCCAACCCAATATTATCGCGAGTAGTATAACTCCGGCGGCGACCCCGGCTATCTTAGGTTTGCTCATTACGCATCCTCCTTATTGTTATTTTCAAAATACCAACAGTATATCCTACCCTGACTTTTGTCCAACTGTTCAGCCATAGGCAAAGACCAAGTGAAGCAACCGCGGGGTTCAAAAGACAAACACATTCCACCACCCCCGCCGTTTGAGCCCAATAGCACCCATCAGCGCCAGTGAAGCAAGTGTGGCAAGGTAGTAGGTGAGGATTGGGTGAGAAGTTGGGTAGAAGAAGACAGTTAGCAACCAGCCTGCTACGACCTCCCCTCCCAACCTCGAATTCTTGGGACTTACCGAGCCAATCCCTTGAAAAAAAGTGAACTGCCGATCTCAGGCAAATTTCGGACACACGCGCCACGATAAGCCCCTCCCGTGGTTTTTTAGAACCCCCTTAAACCGAGCAAGGTTTACGCTACCGGCATCCTGGGTCTAATGGACAGTCTCAATATCACTCCCAACATCACAATTAACCGCAGGATTATCCACCCTGTTAATCTCGTTGCTAACCCCGCTATTATGCCCAATACGCGCCTCGTTATTAAGATGAAGAATATTCACTAGTCTCTCAGCGGAATTAGCTTATAAAATGGCAAATTATTCGTGACCAGAATTATCGACGAGCAAATGGCCGTATATACACAATTATCAGAATTCGACATTAACGAATTACTTAGCAAATTTGACTTGAGCAGTTTGCAAAGCTTCCAAAACGCAGCTGATGGAATTCAAAACACCACCTACTTTTTGACGCTCTCAGACGGGCAGCAGCTAGTATTAACTCTTTTCGAAAATCGCAGTGGCAATGAACTGCCTTTTTATATCAACCTAACCCGAAATTTAAATAAAGCAGGGTTACCTGTACCCTGCCCTCTGCGCGACAAGAAAGGGGGCGAGACTCACGAAATATTTGGCAAGCCTGTCCTGCTGTTTCCATTGGTGAAGGGTCGCCATTTGGAGGAACCCAACTCCGCCGAACTTTACCAGATGGGCTCAATGTTGGCGAAATTTCACCTTCATAGCCTAGCGCTGCCCCATGAGCATGCTAATCCTTTGGGTATAGAGTGGATGCAGAAAACCTTGGCTTTGACTCAGGGATCTCTGTCCCAGAGCGATATAGAATTAGTCAAACAGCAGGTTGCCCTAAGACTAAAGTTGGAATCTCTAGGGCTGCCACGGGCAGTTATCCATGCCGATCTTTTTAGAGACAATGTGTTATTTCACGATGGAGAAATCGCAGCAGTCATAGATTTCTTTGACGCAGGTACCGACTGCTTAATACTCGACATTGCTGTTGTCATTAACGATTGGTGCCTGAATGACGAAGGCTTGGTGGATAAGGAGAAACGTAACGCATTTCTCAAGGCCTATGAGCATGAGCGCAAGCTAATTCAGCTTGAAAAAGAGCAACTGAATTCGGCTTTAAAGATCGCTGCAACTTGTGTTTGGCTTTCGCGCACAAAAGGGCAATTACTTGCTAGGCAGGGGTACAATCTAGAAACCAAAAACCCTGATTCCTGCAAGGAATTGCTAAAACAGCACTCCAGCGGTGATTGCTGAGCAGCAAATAAACGAAACCGAGGAATAAGGCAGTAGAATAAAACGGGGAGCAAGGAAGAGGGTGAACATCAGAGAAACGAAAGGAGTAAGGAGTAAGGACGAAAATAAATCACAGTACCAAACCCCACCACCCATACAACCAGCATCAGAAAAGGGCTTAAAGCTCAGCTAGAGCGTATTTTTACTCTACTCCAAAACCTCCTTCTAAGGATCAGCAAAGCCATCCTAAAACTTCAGTTCAAGTTTTCAGTTTTTCGTAAAATGCAGTCTTCATTAATCGAGGTAATTTGGTGCGTTAGGAAACCTAGACAGCTTAAAAATACTTTATGCTGAGGCGTACTAAAAACGCGGGTAAACTTCAGTCATTAGCCAAGGGCACAACCGGATCCAATCGAGATGCCTTCCTAGCGGGGGCGAATCCAAATATCAACCCGGTAGCAGCAGCGCAACTGAAAGCCAAAACTGCAGGTAAAGTGGTAAATTTTATAGATATACCAAGCATGGACATCAGATAGCCTACTCCCATACCTACATAGAGACGCTGCAACTGCCCGGAAACCTGCGCACCTACATCAACATAGTTACTGGGTTTAAGACTGCCAGCGGCGGCAATAGTATTTTCAATTGAACCAATTTCTATAGTTACTAAAAGTGGCTGGCTCTCGATGATGCTGGATTTATCACCAAAAAAAATAGTGTAGGCTCCCCCTACAAAAAGCAAAGCCACCACTAGAAAGACATAACCTCCTTTACTCTTTTTCTTTTTCGACATCTCGGATCCGATGAGTTGTTGTAATACTGAATTCAAGGAAGGTTTTAGTTGCACACCGACGATTACAAACAGGCAACGCGCAGGCAAAGTCTCCAGATACGCTCCAGCATAACCGAAGGCAGACTAGTGTAACGACTCTTTGCATTCAAGCTACTCTTCTTGCTAGTTTTTAACACTAGCTGCTTACAGAAATGGCGCCTGTAGCTATAAGTTCTATAAATAACTTACGCCACTTACGCCACGTAGAGTGAACCCATAAGGGTCTTCAGCAAAAAAGCCACATATGGAATTTTTACCACTGCATAACCTGATATTTAATTTTGAAGATTCACTCCCCAGCCCTAAACTCCTGACCAAAACTTGTACAGAGCCAAACTGATCTTACTGGCAAACATGAGCTGGAGATTGAGTTATCCTGCGCGCTACTCAACCAAGGTCAACTAACAATAATCTAGCTATATTTAGAGCTGATCTTAGTACGTATAAAGCACTCGTGAATAACAAGCTGTGGCAAAGGTTAAATGATGAGGGCACGGGGGTATTTTCTTTCTATTCAGAAGCCCTGTTTGGATTAAGCAGTAAACTTCTACCAACTTGTCTCTTGTACGAAGTCCTGTTGAATACCCTCCGATAGATTTTTACAAGACAACAAGTAGCGTCACAGCCAGCAACAAAATTTGTGTATTAGCACTATCTTCTTAAATTTATTTACTGTGCGCGAGGGATTAAGTGCTAGTTCTGGGAAATACAAAGCTAATTGCCCAAAAATAAAGTCTGGACAATCCGAGATGATTTCAAAGTTTTTCCGAAAGACTCACCAGGGGAATGAAACAACCAAGGCCTGAAGAGGACTAGTCTGTTGTACTTATAAGGAATTGTGAGTGTTTTTTCCCAAAGCGAATTATCAATTCCATCAACTTCTAAAAAATTTTTGATGTCCTGCTTAGATTTCAAACCGTGTTTTGCAAGCCCCTCTATCGATCTAGGAATCTCTTCGAGACCGGTTTCGAGATGTTTCCAAAACGAAGTGCCATCTACTTTAGGATGCTCTTTTGACAGATAGATAACACCTGACCAGTTGGTCTTCAGGCCACCGTCAAAATGAATATTCTGAGCAAACGTATCATTTTCTTTAGAGAACCTTATTTTGCCATTGAGTTCAGTAGATGCATCTATTGAAGGTTCGTTAAGCAATGTCTGAAAAAGATCTCTCTGCTGCAAGCCTAAATACGCTTTTGGCGTCATCACGCCAGCAAAATTTCCACGCAAAACCTCGCCATTCAGCGAGTCTCGAGCCACGTCTACCAGCTTATCGGGTTCATCATAGAAATTATCTATGACTAAATATCTATTAAGCATTTCCTTACTTCTTCAATAACTACAAACTACAATTGACTACTAGGAAAGTTTTATTCTCAGCGGGCCATTTAATACCAGGGCAGCATTGAGTAACCTGACAAAATACGTGCACCATAAAGAATGTATATCGAAGGAAGGTTAGTCTATTGAAGCTGATTTTGTCCTGCCCTGTCACGATTTATCACACTTTAGAACGTCGTCTTCCAAAATAAAGCGAGACACTGGGCCTGGAATATCAATGCCGTAATTTTTGCGATGGCAGTGCCAAACAGATAAAAAGATAGAAAAAGATAGAAAAAGATAGAAATGAGACATGAGACATGAGACATGAGGACGGGAAAAGGTGAACAAGAAGGAATCAGCCAGTAGCTGATGCAAGCAAACCTAATCCCTGCCCCTGAGTGCTGAGTGCTTAGTGCTTATTGCTTATTGCTTATTGCTTATTGCTTATTGCTTATTGTTCCTACAATCTAAAACCCACCGCCAGGAATACGTACCCAGCCTTCCATCAGCACTCTTGCACTGCGGCTCATAATCGCTTTCTTAGCTTGCCATTGCCCATCTACTAAAGCTGCTTGGGCACCGACTTTCAAGATGCCTGACGGATGACCGAAAGTTACTGCACTGCGCTCGCTGCCACCCGCGGCAAGGTTAACCAATGTACCCGGAATAGCCGCCGCTGTGCCTATTGCCACCGCGGCAGTTCCCATCATCGCATGATGTAACTTACCCATAGACAGCGCCCGAACACAAAGGTCTATATCACTTGTTGAAATTTGCTTGCCACTGGATGAAGTGTAGGCGGCAGGTTTTCCTACAAACGCTACTTTGGGAGTGTGCTGACGGTGCTGTGCCTCGGATACATCCTTAATCAATCCCATTTTGAGCGCACCATAAGCACGAATAGACTCAAACATAGCTAGGGCTTTTTCGTCATTATTTATTGCGTCCTGAAGCTCTGTTCCCAGATAAGAAATTTCATCAGCATTAACAAAAATGGTTGGTATTCCAGCATTTATTAGCGTTGCTTTCAGAGAGCCAACACCGGGAATATCTAAATCATCAACCAAGTTACCCGTTGGGAACATTGAGCCTACGCCGCCGGAGGGATCGATAAATTCCACCTGTATTTCCGCCGCAGGAAAGGTCACTCCATCTAATTCAAAGTCGCCTGTTTCTTGAACTTCACCATCAGTCATTGGCACGTTTGCAATAATTGTCTTGTTGATATTCGCCTGCCAAATCCTGATAACCGCCAACCCATTTTCAGGGATACGGTCTGCCGCAACCAAGCCATTACTGATAGCAAATGAGCCCACTGCCGCCGTTAGATTTCCACAATTACCACTCCAATCAACAAATGCTTTGCCGATTGCAACCTGGCCAAACAAATAGTCTACATCGTGATCAGGCTGCGAGCTTTTAGAGAGTATGACGGTTTTACTGGTGCTAGAAGTAGCGCCGCCCATTCCGTCGGTTTGCTTACCGTAGGGGTCTGGGCTACCAATAACTCGCAACAGGAGATTGTCGCGCGCACTGCCGGCAACCTGAGCGACCTCAGGCAAATCAGTGAGCTTAAAGAAAACACCTTTACTGGTTCCTCCACGCATATAGGTGGCAGGTATTTTCATCTGCGGTGTAAAAGACATATTCGTGACCTACGCTAATTTTTTGATGAACGAAGCCCTAGAATCTAAGCAGCATTGTTCTCTAAGAAGTCTTGAGCAAAACGCTGCAATACACCCCCTGCATCGTACACCGTCACGTCTTCAGCGGTGTCTAGTCGGCAGGTCATTGGCACCTCAACAGACTCGCCGTTGGCACGAGTGATGGTCAAGGCTAAAACCGCTCCTGGAAATATTTCTCCACTCACGTCAAAAGTTTCAGTACCATCTATGGCTAGAGTAATTCGTGTTGTACCGTCCTCAAATTGAAGTGGTAAGACGCCCATACCGACGAGGTTCTGTCGATGTATGCGCTCAAAACCTTCAGCAGCAATAACTTCTACCCCAGCAAGACGCACACCTTTGGCAGCCCAGTCTCGAGAGGATCCCTGACCATAGTCGGCACCTGCCACAATAATTAGCGGTTGACTGCGTCCCATGTAGGTCTCAATTGCTTCCCACATACGCATAACAGCCCCTTCAGGCTCAACTCGGGCCAGTGAGCCTTGAACAACTTCACCGTTTTCTTTTACCATTTCGTTTAGCAGTTTTGGGTTAGCAAAAGTTGCGCGCTGGGCAGTTAAGTGATCACCGCGATGGGTTGCATAAGAATTGAAATCTGCTTCTGGCACGCCCATTTTATCCAAATAAGCGCCTGCCGCGCTGCTAAGCTGAATCGCGTTCGAAGGTGACAAGTGATCGGTAGTAATATTGTCGCCTAACACCGCCAGCGGACGCATACCTTTCATGGTTC
>Ga0307488_10004988_pt1 | contig 11009 bp, 10 predicted proteins | sample SB02metaG_FD_202248 | JGI IMG/M metagenome (GOLD analysis project Ga0307488, IMG submission 202248) | Sea-ice brine microbial communities from Beaufort Sea near Barrow, Alaska, United States - SB 0.2 | ecosystem: Environmental > Aquatic > Marine > Coastal | place: USA: Alaska | collected...
TTTGAGTCCTTGGTTAGTGATTATATATGCACCAGTAAATGTCCGTAAACCTTTCTCAATTCTGGTTTGTATTAATTCTTTTGTACGAGCAGGGTTAAACTCTTCTGCCCAGCCATGCTGTTCAGCAAATTCACTTGTGCCGACCATACGAAACAAACAACAATTAAACAGTATCTCACCATGAGGGCGGTTATTGTTTGGCTTTGTCCAGTTTTCACGCATCCAAATAGTAACCCTATCGTTTTCACGGAAAGGGTTTGTAAACTTAAATTCTTGTAGGATACGGTCAGTTGTCCAAGGGGCGGGAGCACCCGACCTCCTGCGTAGGTAGATCGAGTGTCTCTCATTTATCCACCCGAAGTAACTTTCTATAGCTTCGGTTAGCATTACTTACTCCTCTAACTCGATAGCACCAGCCTTAACTGCTATTTTAATATCAACACCACATCCAGGAGCAGGGCTAAGTGCGCGAAGTTTTGTCATAGCTTCGCCAACAGTTGCGCTTTCCATAATCACCTTCATATTGCGGTAGCGATTTGTGCCTTCGCGAACAGGGGGTGTATCCATAAGCAGTTTAATTTTCGCTTCATTATTAAACCGTGGGCGAACCTGTTTTTTCTTTTCAGTCACCTCATGTTTTTGCGCTTTATTATTAAACTGATCTACGTGAACAGCAGACATATTAGGCTCCTCTTGGGGTTTCCAGTTTTTGGCTTTTTTAACTACTGCTTGATGCACATAGTCAGCCGCTTGTTGGTGGGAGACATAGGTTAAATCCCCACCTATTGCGACAGCTATTTCGTGTAGCTCTTCTACAGAACAAAACTCTACTAACTGTCGGGGTGATTCGCCATTGTACACGATGCTGTATTCGTTAACTGCTTCGCACTCTTTAATACTTTCCAAAGAGTTAAACTTGTAGATAACGTAGGCTGGACCAGAACTTCCTGGAATCCCTTCACATACTGCATAAAACATATTAATCTCCCTTTCTATGGAAAATGGCATGGTTCATTCTAATAAACGAACCATGCCAAGACAAGAACTACTTTGTCAATTTACGCCGCATCAGCATACTCTAGTGCTTTAGCCAGAGCTTTGCGTTTTGTATTCGCGCCAGACCCAAACCATGCAGAGTGCAGTGCATTACCTTCAGCTTGCGAACGCTTCTGGTGATCTACCACATAAGTCACAGCATTGAGCGCACCCCACCATGTACCTTTAGCAGAGTTCATGTTTGCTCCTGGACTGGTATGCAATGCCTCTTCAACAAGTTCAGCAGTACGTTTAAACTCATCACGCAGAGGTGGTAGGTCATCTTTTACAGAAGCCTTGGCTCGCTCAATTAACAAGTTAGGCTGGAATAACTCTGCAATAAAGTTATCAACATCGAACTCTTTTGCACGTTTCTTTGCTAGGAACTCAGACTGCTCTTTGAACTTAGTCATTTGCTGACCGCTAATACCCAAAGCCTCTTCAGCGGCTTTCTGTATTTCTTCATCGAACATTTGCAGATGTAGTACGCGGAAGCGGTTGCCCTCCATGCTCATAGCCTGTGTAAGAGTATTGTTACATACAACACGAATGGGTGTGAACATAATAGTCATCGCTTTGCCTACTTGGTGGCTGTTGTTCAAAAGCAAGTACCCCTTAACTTCATCATCACCACCAAGGCTAAACTTATCAGTTAACTTTGCCAGCCCCCATATATCCTTACCTTCTTTTAAGCTACCCGCAGTTTCCATGGACATTTGCCCAGCATCGGTAAACTTTTTAAAGAAGTCCATAACTTCAGCATTTTGGAAAGGTACATAACCGTCGCCACAATGCGAAAGCACTTTGTTATCGCTATCTCGCACAAGGAAATGTGCATCTGGTGCGCGGATAAAACCAGCCTCACCAGTTGGGTCGATAATATTCCAACAGTTGGGTTTATCAACTGTATAAGCAGGACGCTTACTAACTGTCCAATCAATACCAGCCGCAACCAACATTTCTTGGGGTGACATATTACCATCAACAGCGGTTCCTAAACCGTGCCAAGGAACTTGTCCTGCATAAGCCATAGTCTCAACTAAATGTGCCATTATATACTACTCCTTTCTAGAGTATTAGTGTTTCTGAACATCGATTGTAGGTAAGGCTTCATATGCTTCAAAAGGCATATCTAACCAAACCTTTGTTTCGGGGTCAAGTAATAACCCAACCCGCATTTCCACATCGTTATGTGGCATATTAAAAACGATGGGGAATAAGGTGTCGTCTGCAATATCAACAATGCTTTCATTACGCAAAGAACGGTTACGCTCAGATAATATAGCTTCATTGTTCGCATCTAGCAGAGACGCTTTGTTAAAGTATTTCACTTGCATGGTAGCTCCTTTCTGTTTGTTACCAGCAACCTAACAATGCACCAAGCCGTAACAAATGATAACTCTTTTGTTTTCAGCTAGGTAAACCGTACCCTTGACTAAACATAGGATGAATCAAATGTAAATTATCTGTAGCTCGGGTCAACCCTACATAAAACACTCGTGCTTCATCTTCTGCTTGGTTATCTATTTTACGCCACATACTATATGGTCTACGCATAGTATCAGTTAACAACATTACATTTGTTGCCTGAGCTCCTTTAGAAGAATGAATAGTGGATATTCGTAAACGTGGGGTTGTCGTAAGGCTTTCGCCTTTTCGCAAGCAAGCCTTTATATAAGTGCGGTCGCGTTCGTTTATTTTGCCTAACCCTATATCCCAAGGTTGACTATGCAGTAACCCATGATCTTGCTGTAATTCTTCTAAACTATAAAAAGTAGAATCATCGCCATTCGGCATAGTTTTAAATCCGTAGGCTACTTGTGTATTCAAAAGCATATGTTTGTAGACTAACCTGACTTGTTCAGCATTTAAACGGTTGCCCTCGCGTAAATGTTCCCAAAATCTAACTGCTTCTAATACTTTACTGTCTATACTGGTTGAACCATTATAAATATATAAATGTCCTCGGCGGCGTACTTCTTCCTCTATTTGTTGCGCTCCCCGAGTAGTACGGCTCAATAGTAACCAATCACCTGTACTAAGGTCAACTTCTTCAGAATGCCTATGCCACAAGACACTACCCTCACCCTCTTTGGGTTCAAAGAATTTATCCCGCCTTCCTACAATGCGCTTTATAACTTTGTGACTAAGTGCATGGTGCAAGGAGGGAATGCGGTAGGACTTGTTCAAGAGGGTAACTTCCCCTTGGAGTCCTACAAAATGGTCTACATCTGCGCCAGCATAACGGAAAATGGCTTGATCATCATCTCCCGCTACATAGCATATTTGGCTGTTTTGCTCTAGTAACCTTACCATCTCCCATTGGATGGGAGATAAATCTTGTGCCTCATCAATAAAAACTACTTCTAATCGTGGGCATAATTCTTGGTCAACAAAAGTTTCTAACATCCCAGCATAATCTTGTAAGCCGTATGCTTTTTTCCAATGCTGTAATCCTCGGCTAACGTATTCTACTCTTGCCCAATCTGTTTTTAAGGGGACAATGCTTTCATTGTAAACTTGGCGTAATGGTTGGCGCAGAATACGAGATACATTTATAATTTCAAGAAACTTATCGCCATAACCGAAATCTTTATACGGTCCTTGGTCAACTGTTCCCCCACCGTAGAACTTGCCAATCTTTAACCAATCAGCAACCTCTTGGTATTTTTCAGGTGTCATTACTTGAGAATGGGTCAGCCCTGACATTAAAAATCCAAGGCTATGTAAAGTACGGAAGTACGGTAACTCTTTTTTACTTAGATTGAACTTTTCACAAGCACGGTCTATAGCTTCGGTCGCCGCCCTGCGGGTAAACGCAAAGTACCCGATGCGGTCTGGTGGAACCCCTGATTGCATGTATTGTTCAACTAAGTTTAAGAGCTTAGTTGTTTTACCTGTTCCTGGAGGTCCGAGTACGATTTGCACTAAATAATTCCCTCAGCAACTGGTAACTCTGGCAACGGTATATCAGTATCATCACCTTGGAAAAACTCCTGAGGTAATGACCAAACATGCACACCTTTATTTCTCACACGCCAGAACATCTTTTCTGCTTGTACATTCTGTAACCGCAATGTGATCTTGTTAGAACTGTAATGTGTAAAGTCATTTACGGACAAGTGTTTTTTGATATCTTTTACTTGGAAGTACACCCTACCTTCTACCCAGACAGCTACACCTTGCAGTATATCTTCGCGCTCTTCACCTTTGGCACGTTCACAACAAAAAGCATGGAGTAAATCTTCAAACTCGCCCTTGATAGTGGCATCTGGTGGCACTTCTACAATAGTTAAATTATCCAGTAACATTTGTATCCGCGTCTGCCACGCCCTCTGGTTGACAACAATGGGGAATTTATTTATCTGGGCTACACATTCCTTTTGGAATTGGGCTTGGCTAGTCAAACCATTAGTAGAAAGTTCTAACCGTTCACCATCTACATCAAGAATCCAGATAGGTGGATCACCATCAATTTTAGTAAGGCTTGACATATCATTGCCAACACCTGTTGGTCCAACACCGTACTTCCTGCCCTTACATATTTCTTTATCGCAGAAAGGTTTTATTGGTTGGTCTTCACATTTGTAAAAGTAATCTTTCTTTTTAAGTTGGCGAATAACCACACCTACCTCATTATGGCTGAGGGGTGGGTGTAAGTAATCCATGTTATATCGTTGGACTAACACTTCCCAATTTTCTTCGTCAAACATTCGTGCGTACACACCAAGATTGAAAAGGGCATTGTTGCGTGAACCTTCGCCAAATCCTTTACTGCATAAGTGCTGTAGACATGGGGGTCCTTCTTTTAAAACACCTTCTTTTGTACCAAAACTCATATTCAGTTTACGGAATTTAGCAGGAGCTATAACAAATTGTTGAGCGTATTCTAAAAAGGCTTCTGTACCCAAAGCCTCTGCATTATCGTCAAAACCATACCGTGTAGAATTATCACCATTATGATACGGCATATTTAAAAAGTTGCCTGTATCACCACGATCAATCAAAATAGTTGTTTGCTTGGGGAAAATTTCACTGCCCGAATAGCCAAGTGCCGCGCTTAATTCTGTCATGCGCCTCTGCATTTCTTCTGCTTCTACAGGCTCAGTAAGAAACATCCAAACATGCGCTCCCCCTGATTTAGTCCTACCTACTACAGCGGGGATTTTGTTTTCCCTTAAAACAGTAACCAGTTCTTTATGGCTGACATCGTATTCATCAATATCAATTGCACCCCACTGGCAAAGGTTATCACTGCGGATAGGAATAATACCTACCCCTGTGCCTCCTTTTAAATGTTCTTCCCACATAGCAAGGGTGGTTGGCTCGCGTATAACTTTAGCCTGACCTTGCTTTTTGCCATCGCTAGAACGGCTGGAGTTAACGATATAAGTACCGTGGGCTATATCGCTACCCTTAAATAAATCATAAAATTTTTGTGCTGTAGACATAATCTACCTCCTGCTAAATAGGGTGGGGAGTAGAAGGGGTGAACCCTCTTCTTCTGGAACTTTGCCAACTACTCCCCGCAACTACAGGGCGATCAACCCCTGCGGTTGAACTAGAAAGGGATGTCGTCGTCTGGCGCATCACCTTTTGCATTAGCAGTATTAGCAGATTTATCTTCTTTGACTTCTACCTCACCCGCTTGGATAGATTCTTCAAACTGCAAAGCAGTATTAAACAAGTACTCATCTTCCTTGTTTTCAAGGTCAAGGCTACGAACCCTAGTTACATCAAACCCGAACCATGTACCTTTATCGTTTTGTTCTTGCACAGTGCCTACTTTGTAGACCTGTGACATCAATGGTAGAACGAATACACCATCATCACCTTGAGCAGTTAGCGATTGTGCTTGGGTCATCCACTTACGAGCTTTCTTAAGCTGTGTTGATGACATAGTTATTAAAGCACGTTGCGCTCCCATAGTTGGGTGCAATAACAAAACAAAGAACTGCGCGGTATTTGCGAGCAGATTGCCATTAGGCAATACATCTTGGCCTACTTCATTGCGGATGATTGTATTTACAATAGGATCAGTGGTTTCGTATGATTTAACATACCCACCACCTTGTTCGCGTGGTTTCCATTCAACGTAACGGCGGTTGTAATGGCACGGGATAACTTCAACACCCTGCTCACCATCGTAAACTTCATTAAGCACTGTATTAAACAGCATTCCTGCTTCAGCACCTTCTACATAAGCACCATCACGTTTATTAACCTGTGGACTCAATTGTGCTAATACACGCAGAAAAGGAATAGAAAGGTCTTCAGCCGTTACTTCCTTAAAACCTTTATTCCCAAACTTTTCAAAACCAGCATAAACTACTGGAGCGTTGTTTTCTTTAACAACAACTTCTTTCTTTGCTTCAGCCATGACTATTTCCTCTTCATGATTTTAGATTTTTCACCGATATACAAACCAAACAATTCTTGTGGGATATTTTGCCCTTGTTCAGTTTGGTCTTTTACAAATGCTTTTAGTGTCATTGGCTCTACCCACTTTTTAGTATTTACAGCCATGCCACGGTCAGCTAATTCACTTGCAAATTCTTCAGCTTGTGTTTCCTGACCACGGACAAAATTAGTTGCCACTTGGTTTTTAATCAGGTCACCAAAGTTATTATCTACAAGCCAGTTATATGCTTCTTCTGCCCTATCTTTAGGTATAGAAGCACTGTAGTATTTGCTCACGCTAATACTAGAGCCATCTTCCAACTCCAGTTTTGAAATATTATGCTCAGCCATTGCCGCTGGTAATTGGTCTTCTGCCACTGCTCTTAGGTCAGTCTTTGCTTGCTTTAACTCACCTTCTAGCTGTGTAACCCGCTCTTCCAAACTAAGTTGGATATGTGCAAGTTTACTGACTTGGCTCAAGCCAGTTTCGTTTACTGTGCTCAGCTTTTTAGCCGCACTTTCAAAATCAGCCATCTGTACCTCCTGGACGGTAATTAAGGTCTGCGGCAAGTGGGAAGTATTTACCCTCTTGCCTATCCCACTTCAGCATTTTAAATTTACCGCTATTTGCACGGGATGCCATAGCCGCCGCAAGTGCGATAGCCGCTGGGTCTCCTGCTAACAATAAGTAATCATCATCTGTAAACTTACTGAGCTTCCTACCCATACGCCTTATAGTGGGCTGGGTAGAATAGCTGGCTTGCTCACCTGCTGGAAGTAGTATTTCTATATCACCGAAGCTGGTGGCATCAGTAATGTCACGGCCTCGCATTTCTTGTGTTATAAATACAGTCATAAAACATGCCTTTCTGCACATGGTTTGTAGTTATTTTAAAGGTATAACATATATCCCTGTAATATGCTTGTCTAGTTTGCTCAGCAAATAATTAAATATATCCGCTATACACAACTTTGCTAAGTAGGGGCTAAAACGTATTGTTTGTAAACAAAAGTTTTTTCAAAAGTAGTCGCGCGGACAGACAAAGTTTGTATAGTGGAAAGGTGATATCGGAAAATGTTAAAATTTTAATTCATCGCAATTTGTTTTTCACCCCTATATAGCAAAGTAGGCCGATAAAACTGCACTTGTCATATTAAGTAAGGCTTTGTAGAATAATATACTTCCAGTAGAAAGAGGAAAGAATGAGGTACAAATTTAAGTTAAAGCCCTACGAGCATCAGCTTGAGGCATTAAAGCGTTCATGGAATAAACCCTATTATGCTTTATTTATGGATATGGGTACGGGCAAATCTAAAGTCCTTATTGATACAATAGCAATGTTGTATGATAAAGGTGAGATAGATAGTGCATTGATTATTGCGCCTAAAGGTGTGTATAAAAATTGGGAACGCAAAGAGTTACCTACACATATGCCTGACCATATTAAAATGAATATTGTTTCGTGGTCACCTGAGCAAACTCAAAAAAAGAAAAAAGAGTTAGATACCCTAAAAGAAGTCACGGAAGACTTACAGATATTCCTTATGAATGTAGAAGCATTAAGTACGAAACGTGGTTTAGAGGAAGCTGATAAATTCCTATTTACCCACAGAACAATGCTTGCAGTAGATGAAAGCACTACCATTAAAAGCCGTACTGCTCAACGTACTAAAAATTTGATTAAGCTGGGTAAAAACGCACCTTACCGTAGGATACTTACAGGGTCACCTGTTACTAAATCACCTTTAGATTTATTTACCCAATGTGAGTTTTTAGAACATTATGTATTAGGGCAAGGCAGTTTTTGGACATTCCAAAACAGGTATGCTAAAATGTTACGCCGAACAATGGGAGCGCATAGTTTTAACCAGATTGTAGGCTACCAAAACCTTGATGAGTTAAACGGTATTATCGAGCCGTTTAGTTACCGTGTTCGTAAAGAAGATTGCTTAGACCTTCCTGATAAAGTTTACACTCGTAGAACAGTAGAGCTTACACCCGAGCAAAAGAAACTGTACGAACAAATGAAAAGTATGGCTCTTGCTATTGTAGAAGGTGAAGATGGCGGGTTAATTTCTGCGCCTACAGTCCTTACTCAAATACTTAGGTTGCAACAAGTTTGTTCTGGTTTTGCTAAACTAGAAGATGGGCGAACGGTTGAAGTTCCAACAAACAAACTTAATGAGCTAATGTCTGCTCTGCAAGAGATTGATGGTAAGGTTATTATTTGGGGTAACTTTACACATGACCTTGAACTCATACAAAAAGCTCTTGCAAAAGAATATGGTGAAGACAGTGTGGAATTATTCTATGGTGCTACTCCAGCAGATGATCGCCAGCTTATTGTTGAACGATTCCAAGACCCTGCTAACCCTTTACGGTTTTTTGTAGGACAACCCCGCACAGGTGGTTATGGGCTGACTCTTACAGAAGCTAAAACAGTTATATATTACAGTAATGGGTATGACCTTGAAGTACGATTGCAAAGTGAAGATAGAGCTCACCGCATTGGGCAAACAAACAAAGTTACTTACATTGATATCATAGTTGAAAAAACAGTAGATGAAAAAGTTCTTCGCGCATTACGGGCTAAAATTGATATCAGTAGCCGTGTGCTAGCTGAAGGTTATAAAGAGTGGATTATTTAAATTTAGTTATCTTGTTGTCAGAGTTAGGATCATACTCACACATATAACTCCTAGGACAAAACTCACTAATAATCATAGAAGTGCGGGTTTTGTTAGCCCCTAAGTAATAACAATGCCATTCTTTATCTACTTTTTCATACTCTTCAAGACGACATTTTACAAATTGTGTTTCTGCTCTTGCCATCATAACCATCATCACAATAAAAAATACCGCCGCCGCTACAACGGCTCCAGCAATCATAAAAAACTGCTTCAAATTTTCCTCAAACTCTCTGGCTTCTTGTATTTTCTTACGTTTAGCTTCAGCGGCGGCTTCTTTTGCTTCTTGTATACGCCTAGCACGTTCTTCTACAATAGATTTCCACGTTCCATGTCCAAACCGTAAATCCACCATTTGAGCAATTTCATACATTTGCTCTTTAGCCAGTTTTGCATCGATAATTTCAGAAGCTACGTTTTTAACGCCAAATTGATCACCAACGGTTATTCCTGATTTTTTACTACGCTTTTTTTGAACTTGTTGTTCACCTTCAAACAAGCCATCAATAAAATGAGCGATTTCAGAAACATCATTAGCTGTGCCAATAGCCCCTTTAATACCATCAACTGCGGCTTTAAATAAGCTAATACCAGCCAAAGCTGTGGATATGGGCTCCATTATACTACCCCCACTGCTCCTGTATTAGCACCCCTACGTTTAGCAATCGCTATAGAAGTTGGGTCATTAGGAAACAATGTTTCAATACCCACTTGCGATGTTTGAGTAGGGGCGGGAGCTGGTTGTATTTTAGGAGTTGGTGCATACTGGAAAGGACGCACTGGTTCTGGCTCAGGCTGTACTGGTGGAGGAGTTTCTGTTACAGGTTGTGTTGTGACATTAGGTGTAAACTCATATGTTCTTTTATCACCCTCACCTGTAACGCCATCGCCATAGCTGATTCCAAGATTGAATAAATACGCATTCATTGCTCGTTTAGCTGGCTCACTTGCACCAAACTCAGCTACATCATCCCCACCTTCTGAAGCTAACAATTTAGCAATCTTAGGGTCAAACATAGATTCTCTAAACAAAGCCTCTGAACGAGCACTTGATTGTTGCCTGATTGCTCGGCTGACAATATAGCCAACCATAGCTTTAGAACCAAGACGTCCCTCTTGTACAGCAATAAAGCGGTTAGAAATACCCGCTGGGGTAGTTCCTAACATCCCTGTAAATTTACTAATAATATCTGAATCAGTTACACCCTGACCGCCTCTAATCCCTGTTGCTAAAATACGCTCAGTTGCATCTGCAATAAGGTACATATTATCAATATGGCTTTTATCAAAAGCGGCATTTAATACCTCTTCATTTTTAACCATCCATTCTTTAAACTTAGCAGGGTCTGACATAACATCAGGGGCTTTAGCTAACATGCGTTCTGTAACTGCCGCACGGAAAGCATGACCCGCATCTTCTGCAGATATATCATCATTACCTTTAGTAGTGGCGGCTTTTAACTCACGCATTTTTGCTGGGTTATTTATAGCTTCATCAAATAATTTATTCGGGCTATCACTGTTTTGAGACCTAGCAATCATTTTATTTAGCATATTGCCATCTACTACTCTGCGCCTAGCAACTAACTCAGCTTGCCGCGCAACCATATCATCTAACATAGTAGTGGTATTAGTAAGCTCATCAAATAAACCGAGTTCTGTTAATACTTCTCTATTTTTGTTTAAGTAAGTATTTACCGCATCAGGATTAAATACACCTTTTCTGTTAGGGTCTGCTACTGCTCTGAGTTTATCTAACACAACACTTTTAATATTACGCATTTGTGCAGGGTCATCAGCAAATAAACTTACATACTGGCGAGCCATATTTGTATCTTCTAAAAACGATGAAGCTACTTGTTCGTCTGACAACCAATATGAGGGAG
>Ga0307488_10004989_pt1 | contig 11009 bp, 8 predicted proteins | sample SB02metaG_FD_202248 | JGI IMG/M metagenome (GOLD analysis project Ga0307488, IMG submission 202248) | Sea-ice brine microbial communities from Beaufort Sea near Barrow, Alaska, United States - SB 0.2 | ecosystem: Environmental > Aquatic > Marine > Coastal | place: USA: Alaska | collected 2017-05-06
AGGGGGGGATGAGTTTGTTATAGTGTTAGAAGATTTAAGCACGAGCGCCATAGAAGCCGCAACTAAAGCCAACGATGTCGCAGAAAAAATATTTCTGACACTTAACAAACCTTATCAACTGAACACTTATTATTACCAAAATAGCACTAGCATAGGGGTAACACTGTTTATTGGTCATGAATTCAAGCAAAGTGAATTATTAAAGCAGGCGGATATTGCCATGTATCAATCTAAGAGGATAGGCCGTAATAAGCTGAGCTTCTTTAGCTCAAAGATGCAAAAGGCAATTACTGCTCGTGTTTATCTCGAAAACGAGCTATACAGAGCAATTGAACAACAGCAATTCCAATTACACTATCAAGTACAAGTTGATGACATAGGGTGTCCCTTTGGTGCTGAAGCTTTAATTCGCTGGTAGCATCCCAAAAGAGGCCTGATTTTTCCAATGGATTTTATTCCAGTAGCAGAAGAGACTGGACTCATTATTACCATTGGTCAATGGGTGCTAGAAACTTCTTGTGCTCAATTGAAACGGTGGCAGAAAAACCCACTGACACGTCACCTTACCTTGTCAGTGAATGTCAGTGCTAAACAATTTTTTCAAAAAAAATTTGTAGCGGAAGTACAAGCAACAGTGCAGCGTTATGGCATCGATCCGACTAGGCTTAAACTGGAATTGACGGAGAGTATGTTGATAGATAACATTGAAAACACTATTGAGGCTATCTATACGTTGAATGAAATGGGCATTAAAATTTCATTAGATGATTTTGGGACGGGCTATTCATCATTACAATACCTAAAAAAGTTACTCATTTATCAACTCAAGATTGATCAATCATTTATACATGATATTGTCACAGACAGCCAAGATGAAGTCATTATTCGCACAATTGTTGCCATGGCAAACAACCTAGATATAAGTGTCATTGCTGAAGGCGTTGAAACCGAAGCGCAGAAACAGCTTATACTGGCTAATGGTTGCACCTACTTTCAAGGTTATTTATTTAGTCCACCTGTGCCTATTGATGAGTTTGAGCTTTTGATTAGAAAAAGCTGATTTTGGAACGTCCACTAAGCTGTAGGTTATTAAGTTAGCTGTCGACCTACTTAGGTCAACTAGCGGGTGTGCAGTCGAACTGGACCAAAACAAACAATTTTAAAATTTTCATTCCGCTTAGCTCACTTTTAAGTCATCCCAATGTAAGTAACTTAGCCGTCGTTCATATAATTGCGTTGGCATGACTTTTTGGTGTGCCTTCCTGTTAAATATAAATACAGCTATGTCACACTAAAAGGTTAACTACTTTTTTATAAAATATATGGTTTAAAATCGTTGGGTGAAAAATTCACGATGACAAACTAAAAATCATTCGTTAAGTATATTGATTCGCAATTTTTTAGTAAATGAACACAATATCGTTTTATATGAAAATACTAAAAAGATCAATCAGGCACTTAATCTATTGTTAATTCTAACCTGTGGTCAGCCTTAAAATCTCTTTCTCATTTCGGAAAACCACACCAAATTTAAACTTATGCTACATTAAGATATAATGAGTGAATAAGTTGGTCTACGTGTTTTTTTTTATTAAACTTAACTGGAATCTCGGACTGTTAGCCTTACCTTAAGTGGAAAACGTATATTAGATAAATGGAACTTTTCATCAACACCTATTTTTAAACAACTGTATTTTTTTGACTAATTGTAATCATCAGGTGTTAGCGCTTAAGAGTAAAAGTATTTGGATGAAGCATAATCTTAGCACTTGGGAAAATACTCGGTGAAGCCGAAAAATTTAAGATGAAGATCACTGCTTTTTATTCAAGGCAGAAAATTTTGCCATTTGTTCTTCGGTAGCCGGTAGCTGGTGTTTTTCTTTCCATTCACTATAAGGCATACCATAGATCTGTTCTCTTGCGACACCAATATCAATGCTTATCTCTAAATTTGTTGCTTCACTTACCGTCCATTTTGAGAAGCAGTTGCGGCAAAAGCCCGCTAAGTTCATTAATTCAATATTTTGTACATCTTTACGGTTGTCCAAATGCTTCAGTAAACGGCGGAAAACTGCGGCTTGAATTTTGTCTTGTTGCTCCGGTGAAATATTGTTCATTGAGATCTCTTTTGTTATTAACCCTTATTAAGGGTTAACATTATTGCTGAGTCACTATTGTTTCTAATTCATTCTGATTCTCTAGTGACTTATCGTTTTCTTCTGGTTTTGGTCTTTCATGTTTTCTAATTTGAACTATCATGCCAATATAGGGATGATCAAAGTAATGGATTTCACCGCTAATCACTCGTCGATTTTGGTTAAATCTAATGCTTTTTAAAGTATTTACTTCAGGAGTTGTCAAGTTTTGTTGCTCAGCGATTAAACTCAACAGATTAAAGTCAGCTGTTATGTATAAATAGTGATTAAGATGCACCCTAAATAAACCATCAAGTGTCCATGGTTGACTAGGCTTTATTGGTGGTGAGGGCCGTTTCGCACTATCTTGGGTATTAAAATCAATCGCTAAATATTTATCATTAAGTTGAGCTAATACCTTTTGCTCATCAGCTGCTGTAACATCTTCGATTTTACTAAGAATACTATCAATCCTTTCTTGCAATATTTGCTCGACTGCGTCTGTTAATTCAACATCGCTGACTTTGTTTTTTTCCGCTGCAACCTTTTTAATAGTGTCTTGAGTGGTGGTTTTTTGTTCCTGATAAGCAAGTTGTGCTTTTTGATATTCAAAGGCTAAATTATCACCGGCAAACACACGATGGGCTGTCGCTTTATTCCGGTCTTGAGGCGCTTCCCGCCAACCCAGATGAATAAGTGGTTTAAAGTGTTGACTGCGTTTCAAACTGGTTACAATATCTGTAAGTTGTAATGACTCTTTACTGATTAAATAGCTATCTTCACTAGTAATGTCTTCATTTCCATCCACAGTTCCTTGAAAATTTATCGAGAATTTGTCATCAAATGTTGTGGGTAAGTTACAAAAAATCATATTTGTTAAGAGGTTGTTGTGATCAAACTTTAAGCGAGTGAATGCTAATTGAGCTTGTGGCAATACAGTTGGCTCTAATAGTGTAATCGAAGGGATTAAGTCATATTTAATGATCATATTACTTTCAATATTATTCGCTGTAGGTTCATCAAGCGTTTTACTCATACTTGTATAATCTACTTTATTGTCAAAATAAGTTTGCTTAATGTCGACTAAAGATTTTAATGGGTATAACGGCTGTTGACTGCTTACTAACGAAAGTGATGAATTTTGTGTTGAAAAATCATCACATTGGGGAAGTTGTAACTTTAATGTGGTGATATCAGGATAGATATAAGGTGTTAGTAAGTCTCTCACTTGTCGATAATTGGGTAGGGCACTTGGTTGTTGTTTTTGATTAGGAAAACTTTCTTTTAGCTGCTTTTTATCACCAAGTTGGCTAAATAATATCACTTCAATTTCAAACCAACGGTCTTCCTGCTCAGTTGCTGAGAATGTCGGTAATGCAAAGATTAAAGATACAAATAGTAAAGTAGCCAGTTTTAATTTTAGGCGTAATAAATTGACTATATTAGTTCTAATTAAGCTCATTAATTCTTTTATCCGTAAAGTGATTTTCTGACTTATTGTTATAGCGTATCGATACTATCAAATTTATATCGATTATAGTTACTTGTTTTAATTTGTTACTAACACTTAGCTAGTTCTTTGAGCATATTATTAATTAAAGTAAACCTTGCTAGGTTATTATTAGTTTCAATTTTAAATTTTAATTTATTTGCGCCCACCATTTGATAGATCCTTGGTTGCTGTTTAATTAAACCAATTATAAACATCGGGTCGACTTTAGTATGGTTAGTAAACTCTATGGCACCACCGTCAGGTCCTGCATCGATGCGCGAAATGCCAACTGCTTGAGCAAGTAAACGTAACTTGTTTATATGCATTAAATTTTTAGTTGCCTCTGGCAACAATCCAAAGCGGTCAATAAGCTCTACTTGAATTTCGTCTAATTGATTCTTGTTTTTACAACTTGCTATACGTTTGTAAAGACTCAGTCGAATATTGACATCAAAAATATAATCATCAGGCAATAGTGATGCCATTCGTAAGTCGATTTCTGTTTGTGTCGACATCATATGTTCAAGTGAGGGTTGTTTCCCTTCTTTTAGAGCAATAACGGCTCGATCAAGCATCTCCATATAGAGAGTAAAACCAATTTGGCTCATTGAACCACTTTGTTCTTCACCTAATAATTCACCAGCGCCACGAATTTCCAAATCATGACTGGCAAGAGTAAAGCCAGCACCTAAATCTTCAAGTGAAGCGATGGCATCTAGCCGTTTTTTTGCGTCTTTTGTGATTGATTTTTCATGTGGCGTTAACAAGTATGCATAAGCTTGGTGATGTGACCGACCGACACGGCCTCGTAATTGATGGAGTTGAGCCAAACCTAAGCGATCGGCACGATCCATGATAATTGTATTAGCGCTAGGTAAATCTATACCTGTTTCTATTATAGTTGTGCAAACTAAGACATTAAATCGTTGATGATAAAAGTCGTTCATAATACGTTCAAGCTCACGTTCACGCATTTGTCCGTGAGCGATTAATATACGCGCTTCAGGCAATAAAATTCGTAATTCTTCAGCAATTTTATCTATGGTGTCGACATTATTATGTAGAAAATATACCTGACCACCACGTAAAACTTCCCGTAGTATTGATTCTTTAATCAAGGCGTTATCACGTTGGCGAACAAAGGTTTTTACCGCTAATCGCTTTGCCGGAGGAGTAGCAATAATCGATAGGTCACGCATTCCACCCATGGCCATGTTTAATGTTCTTGGAATAGGTGTTGCCGTCAGTGTTAAAATATCAACATTACTTCGCAGCTGTTTTATTTTTTCTTTTTGTTTAACACCAAATCTATGTTCTTCATCGACGACTAATAAACCTAAATCTTTATACTTTATTGAATTTTGTAAAAGTTTATGCGTACCAATGAGAATGTCAACATGCCCAGACTCTACTTGTGCAATAACTTTATTTTGCTCTTTCGGTGTTTTAAACCGAGATAACACTTCAATTGTTACTGGCCAATGAGCGAAACGGTCTCGAAAATTTTCATAATGTTGCTGAGCTAGTAGGGTGGTAGGTACTAATATCGCGACTTGTTTACCATCGTTAACTGCAACAAAAGCTGCGCGCATAGCCACTTCGGTTTTTCCAAAACCAACATCACCACAGACTAGTCTGTCCATAGACGTTGGTGCAACCATATCGTTGACTACTGCTTTAATGGCTTTTTCTTGATCGTAAGTTTCTTCATAACCAAAGCTATCGCTGAAGTATTGGTAGTCATTATTATCTAACTTGAATTGATAACCAACATTATTTGCTCGCTGTGCGTAAATATCTAGCAGTTCAGCAGCTACATCACGTACTTTTTCAGCAGCTTTTTGTTTGGCTTTACTCCATGAATCGTTGCCAAGTTTATGCAGTGGCGCATGGTCGGCATCGCTGCCGGAATATCGACTAATTAAGTGTAATGCAGAAACGGGCACGTAGAGCTTTGATTCATTGGCATAATTGAGTACTAAAAATTCGGTAATAATACCGCCATTTTCAATGGTTTGTAGTCCCATATAACGGCCAATGCCATGTTCTATATGAACTACAGGTTGTCCAATAGAAAGTTCAGCAAGATTTTTAAATATAGCATCAGATTGAATGTCTTGTTGTTTATTGCGACGGCGTGTTTGTCTAATACGGTCGCCAAGTAACTCAGATTCAGTGATCAGTGCGATACTGTTTTTCTTGGCAGTACCGCTGCTTTGAAAGATAAAACCGCTAGTAAGCGCATTAACTGTGATACCTAATAACACATCGCTGTTAATGAAATCATCAATACTATCAAAATGTTGTGGTTGAATGTTATCACGAACCAATAACTCTAAAACACTTTCGCGTCGCCCTTGGCTTTCTGCAACAAATAATACTTTATTAGGTGTCTGCTTATCTTTAATAAAGAGGTTAAGCAGTTCAAATGGCTGCTTTAGTTTGTGATCAACGGTTAAATTAGGCAAGCTATCAACATTAAAGTGTAGCTGACTTGATTTACTTACATTTATTGGTTCTTGTTCTTCAACGTCTTTTCTATCTGATATTTCGTTAGGAATAAGGGTGATTCGATCGAAAGGTTTCAGGGCACTGTATAGCTCCTCAGAGTTTAGAAATAAATGCTCAGGGGGCAATAATGGCCGTGTAGGATCATAACGTCGGTCTTCATATCGGTAATCAATATCAGTCCAATAATGACTAAGGGCTTTATCAACATCACCGGACAGTATTATTAATGTTTCTGATGATAAATAATCACATAACGTATTGGTGTGTTCAAAGAAAAGTGGTAAATAATACTCAATACCAGCGGGTAAAATATTATTGCTAACTTTATGATAGATTGATTCTTTATCAATAGCTCTGGTGAATTGGTCACGATACTGTTGACGGAACATATTGATGCCGTCTTTATCGGTTGGAAATTCATGTGCAGGCAGTAAATTAATATTATCTATTACAGTACTTGAACGCTGATTTTCTGGGTCAAATACTCGTATTTCATCGACTTCATCATCAAAAAAATCTAGACGGAAAGGCTGGTTGTTGCCCATTGGGAATAAATCAAGGATAGCACCGCGAGCAGAAAACTCACCATGCTCCATTACTTGATCAACACAGCGATAACCACTAGCTTCTAATTCTTGTCTTAGTTGATGTAAATCTTTTTTATCACCTTTTTTAATAACTAAAGAGTTGGCTTCGAGATATTTTTTGGGGGCTAAACGCTGGACTAGGGTAGTGATGGGAACAATAAATATGCCTTTGTCCATTCTTGATAATTGATAAAGTGTTGCTAGACGTTGAGAAATAATATCTTGATGAGGTGAAAAATTATCATAAGGTAGGGTTTCCCAATCTGGGAAAAGACAAATAGTAATATCCGTTGTATCGTCACAATTAAGTGTTAATAGCTCTTGCTCTAGACGAATAGCTGATGGCGTATCATGAGTTACTAGTAATACAGGGCCTTCAGCTTTTTTAGCACCGTGATATATCGCAAGGGTTGCACTACTGCCACTGAAATTTGTCCATGTTTTTTTATCGGCACTTTTACCTCGCCTTTTTGCTAAAACAGGGTCAAAAAGGTTAATTAGCTTAGTCATGTATTCTCAATTAGCGGTACTATTTTTTTATTGCCTGTATTCTAATTAAGACATAATCAAAGTGCTAGCTCTGCTTGCGATTTATTGAGTTTTTTCTGAACGCTGAAAGTTAGCACTTGTCGTTTTAAAAAAACTCTGGTTGAATAATAAAACTAAGTATTGATACAATTTACTGTGGTATTTATGATTAAAATTGAAGTCAAACAGCATATATTAGCGCCAGTGGATCAAGTAGTAAAAACGTTATTGGCGCATCAACAATTAGATCGTTTTTTTAATGCTAAATTCCAGTTAATAAAAACACAAAATGCTGGTGAAATAAAGGGTGGAAAAGGAGCTGTTCGACAAATAACTATTGGTAAAATAGTGTTTGAAGAGCAAATTGTTAGCGCCAGTCATAACCATATTTGCTATCGTATTATTGGCAAAGGGCCGGTCTTTGACCATCAAGGGGATATTTATTTAACGGCTGATGACGTTGACATTAAGTCTACACAGCTTGATTATGTTATTAAGTTTAAGGGCCCTAAATGGTTGCCTGACTTCATTTTGATGTTTTTAGTTGAGCGAGATATACAAAACGCGATGAATAAATTAGCGGTGTATTTTATATGAGTATTGAATTGATTTTATTGGCACTAAGTCCAATATTTATCGCCTTTATTGTTTATGAGTTTGTCACACATTTTAAACACTACGATATTAAAGACAGTCTAGCTAATACCGCTTTAGCGTTATTACACCAAGGCTCAGATGCCATCGCCTTGTTGTTGTTAATGCCATATTTTTATTGGTTACATCAGTTTGCCTTGTTTGATATTTCGATAAATATCACCACCGTTTTAATCGCTTTTTTATTACAAGACTTTCTTTATTATTGGTTTCATAAAGCTTCACATCATATTCACTGGTTATGGGCGGCACATGTTGTTCACCATAGTTCAACCAAACTGAACTTCTCAACGGCCTTTAGACAAAGTTTAATGTACCCATTAGCTGGTATGTGGCTATTTTGGATGCCAATGATCGTTGTGGGATTTGAACCCAGCATTGTTTTTACCGTGGTTGCATTAAATTTAGCGTATCAATTTTTTATACATACTCAAATAGTGTATAAACTTGGCTCTTTTGAAAAAATTTTTAATACTCCGTCACACCATCGGGTGCACCATTCAACCAATAAAGCCTACTTAGATAAGAATTTCGCCGGTGTACTGATTATTTGGGATAAGTTATTCGGTACCTATGTTGAAGAAAACGAAATGAAAAATGGCCCTTGTCGCTTTGGTATTGTTGGTCAAATCAAATCAAATAATCCTTTAGAAATTACTTTTCACCAGTGGATTTACATGGGTAAAACTGCTTATCAAGCTAAAGGAATTAAAGCTAAATGGCAGGCGTTATTTGCTTACCCAACAAGTTCAGTAAAAAAAATATAACACCAATTTTAGTGGGTTTCTACTGAAAGGTTTATAACCACAGGCATCGCATTTCCTTTCTCTGCAAATACTAAGCGCTTTTATATACTGGCCCTAAGTTAGTCACTTCGTTATCAGTAAATACGGCTATTTACTCTGACCGTTATTTTATTGAAAGTAATGATTAAGTAGTAAGGTCTTGTTTTTTTATAGGTGAGGTCATCATTAATGAGACCTTATATCAGGTTATTGTCTGCTATCCTTGATGTTACAGTTGAGGATTTCATGAAATTTTTAAATTTTTCAATGGCTTTATTTCTAATAAGTTACCTACAGCTCAAGTAAAAAACCATAACAACCACTAGTTAACGTGGTTGTTAATAAAATAGGATAAATACGTTGAAATCATTATTAATTAAATTTCATCTTCTACTGAATAAAACTCAACAACTCGATTTTTTAGCACCTTTATTGCTAAGGATGTATTTAGTGCCGGTGTTTTGGATGGCTGGCTCTAAAAAGGTCGAAGGTTTTGATGGTATTGTTGAATGGTTTGGTAATTCTGATTGGGGTTTAGGGTTACCATTTCCTCTTATTATGGCTTTTTTGGCTACAGCAACTGAATTCTTTGGTGCTATTGCTTTATTTTTTGGTGTTGCCGTTCGTTGGTTCTCTATTCCGTTGATGATTACTATGGTAGTTGCGGCAGGCACTGTTCATTGGGATAACGGTTGGCAGGCTATTACAGACCCCAGTGCACCTTTTGCTAATGACAGAGTAATAGACGCGTCTAATAAATTAGCTATCGTTAAAGAAGTGCTACAAGAACATACCAATTACGATTATATTACTTCTAGTGGCAGTGTTGTAATGCTTAATAATGGTATTGAGTTCTCAATGACTTATTTCGTTATGTTGTTGGTATTGTTATTTATGGGTGCAGGTCGTTATGTCAGTGTTGATTATTGGCTAGCACGCAAACTGTATCAAAAAACACCATAAATATTAGTTAGCGATATAGATATAAAGTAAAAAGATATAAATAACTTGGGTGTTTTATCAGTGTGGATGAAATACGATATTGAAAGTGTGTCATAGTGAATAAGTTATCGGTATAATAATAAGTAATTTATATATTTCGACGTTACCTAGGATACTCTTTTGACTAATAATGACGTGCTACGCCGTATTCGCTATACCTTTAACTATAATGATGAAAAGATGATAGCCATTTTTGCTTCTGCAGAGCTTGAGGTGACAAGAGAGCAAATTAGTAGTTGGTTAAAAAAAGATGATGATAGCGACCTTGTCAATTGTGGGGATACTCAGCTAGCAACATTTTTAAACGGCTTAATTAATGAGAAACGTGGTAATAAACCAGGTGTACAAGCAATACCTGAAAAACGCATTAACAATAATATTATTTTAACTAAACTGAAGATTGCTTTTAACTTGAAATCTGAAGATATTATTGAGTTATTTGCCAAAGAAAATTTAACCGTGAGTAAGCCTGAACTTAGCGCATTTTCTCGTAAACCAGATCATAAGCATTACCGTGAATGTAAAGATCAGTTTTTACGTAATTTTTTGCAAGGGCTAGACCATCTTTATCATGTAAAGCGTCGTGCAAAAACACAAGAAAATAAGCAACAAGCTGAGGCGGAGCAAAAAGAAAGCCCAAAGACAACCTATGGAACGGCTAAAGCTAACGCCAGTAAAATTTATCTAAACCCAAATAGAACTGTTGTTGATAAGCCTAAGTCTGATCGTAAAGTATTAAAATTAAAGCCAGAACAAATTTGGGGTAATGATAAATAGTTTTGTTTTGAAGTGTGATTTTACAAATACTTATTCTAAGTTCTAGGCTATTAATTGTGTTTTGACGTTATCGGCATTGAATCGTCGCAAGTGTTAGAAAAACTATTATCAGGCTCAATTTCAAATTGAAGCAATAAAAACCTCCTTATTGATAAAATATAGGATATTATCAGCAAGAAAATCTTGTAAAAACATCCCAGAGTCATTCGAATAAATTAACGTGTGAGTTAATTTTTAATTATTAGTAATAGCACTTCGATTCACATAATATCTTGGTTATTAACATTTTTATCAGTGGCTGATTACTAGGTAATTGTTATTAATGAATAAACTTTGAGGCTAAGCGTTGGACATCATATATTAATATTTTTTTATTACTCAAAGGCTGGATTTCTAATGAGAGTTAAAATATGTAGTGTATTTAAACAAATATTATATCTTATTTAAAGTAAACTCATAGAAAATCAACAGTCACTTACTGTTGTTAAATTAATTAGTCCACTCGACAAAATATAAAGATTGTAACGACAATCAATAT
>Ga0307488_10004990_pt1 | contig 11009 bp, 4 predicted proteins | sample SB02metaG_FD_202248 | JGI IMG/M metagenome (GOLD analysis project Ga0307488, IMG submission 202248) | Sea-ice brine microbial communities from Beaufort Sea near Barrow, Alaska, United States - SB 0.2 | ecosystem: Environmental > Aquatic > Marine > Coastal | place: USA: Alaska | collected 2017-05-06
CTCCAGTAGGTAAATTTACACTACAAACTAGTTTAAGCTCTTTAGAGTCAGACATGTTTGTTAATAATTTTAAAAGAAAAGAAAATAAATTCTTTGCTAATTTAATAAATGTTTCACCAGCAACAGGTGGTGAAGTGCTTTGGGGCGCAACTTCTTCTGGTATAAAAGGATTTTGGTCTACTGTTAAGTTTAAATTAATAAATACTGATTATCCAACAACTAAAAAAGAATTATTTGCAATATCCTCTGATATTGTAGAATCATCATACTAAATAACATGGAAGAAATTTTAATACAAATATGCGAATGGTTTTTTGGTAATCCATACGGGGTTACTATGGCAGAGCCATTAAGCGCAGGTGCTGTAATGGCTATAGGTGCAGGTATCTCTTTAATAGGTGGTTTATTTGGTGCTGGAGCTAAAAAACGCGAAGCTTATAGAGCAAGAGTAGAAAGAGATAGACTAACGGGAGAACTTAAAGAATTAGAGAACGACAGGCAAACTATTAAAAATCCATATGCTGGAGTTACCGATATTTCAGGTATGGCTGAAAACTTAAGTGGTATGGTTTCAAATCCTTTTGCTAATCTAGGCGTTGCAACTCAAGCTGCCAATATACAGATAGAGCAAGCTGATATTGCTTTAGCCAATACACTAGATACGTTAAGAGCTACAGGTGCTAGTGCTGGCGGTGCTACAGCTTTAGCTCAAGCTGCTTTACAAAGTAAAAAAGGTGTAAGTGCTAATATAGAACAACAAGAGGCTGCTAATGAAAAACTAAGAGCTAAAGGTGAATCTGAACTTGAAAGATTAAAAATGCAAGAGTCACAAAGAATTCAAGGCGTGGAAATGAGTGAAGCTCAAAGATTACAACAAGCTGATATTGCTGGTAAACAATTTGTTTTTAGTACAACGGAAAGAAGACAAATGGAACAATTAGATAGAAAACAAGCTCAAATAACAGGTCAATCACAAGCTGCTGTAGCCGCATCACAAGGTGCTTCAGCAATATACTCATCAGGTCTTTCGTCTATCGGAAATATAGCTGCAGCTTATGCAGGAAATAAAGCTTAAAATATGTCATATAGAAATCCACAAACAGTAATTGATACAGAATCTGCAAAATACTATGCTCAAGCTATTTCTAACGTAGGGCAAAGTACGGCTAAAGTTTTAAATACCAGGTTTGCTAGAGCTCAAGCCACTAAAAAATCTAATTTAAAAAGTCAAGCTGAACGCATTAAGATTAGTTCAGGCTACTTAAAAGATGTGAACAAATCTTTAAAAGATTTTAATATCACACCACAATTTAGAAAACTATTAGATGGTAAAATAAATCAAGCAGCAGATTTAACTCAAAAATTAGGTAATATTAATCTAACTGGTGGTGATAGAATAGATATACAGAACCAGCTTAATGCTTTAGAAACTTTTTTTGATGTTGGTTTGCCTAATTCTTTAGAAAACTTAAAAGGTAGTAGAGATGAAATATCAGAAAAACAAGTTAATCAAGGTCAAGAGGGAGGCTTATCCGCTTCCGCTACAAACACCGATGTTCAAAACGACTTAAACGACACTTTTTCTGGAAATCCTCAAGCTGACTATGATTTTGACATTATAGCGGATGAATCTGGCGCTTACAATGTTACAATGACCTTTAAAAATAAGCCATCTATAATTAGACAAGATGGAACTTATGTAGGAGAAAAAGCACAAACTGTAATAGAAAAATATGATAGACCAAGTATAGCTGAAAGAGGTTTAACCGGTGAAATGATTGATGGAAGGTCTGTACAAGTAGCGAGTAAATTAAAAGCAAAAGATTTAACTAGGACCTATAATCTTAATAGTGATTTTACGCCTCAAAGTTTAATAATGAATCCTGTTATCAATAAAGGTATATCTGAAAATTTAGAAAATGAAAAAATTACATTAAATGGTGCCGTGGATTTAAACTCAGATGTAGTGAAAGGCATGTTGGAAGGTACTAGTATTATAAAAACTGTTGACAAAAACAATGTTGTAAAAGAGTATGAGGTTGATAATTTAGATATTAATAAATTTAAAAACAAAATGCTACCAGGATTAAAAGCTCAAATAACAGGTGTTATGAAACAAGGTAGAGCTTCTGATGGCGATATGGGCTCTGGCTTAGTTAGTATGCAAAGTTGGGTAGATGATATACTTGGTCAAGATATAGATCTTGAGCCTTCAGCTGAAACAACACATGGTTTAACTAAAGAATCATATGAAAAGCTTACAAACGCTATACTAGATAAAAAGCACACACAACTGCAAGACACAATGCCTAGGTTAAAAGAAATTGTTGAAGAAGAAGAAGAAGAAACTAAAACATTAACTCCAAACCAACAGTTAACACAAGATCAATTAAAAAAGTCTTATGATGAAGGCAAAGGTTTTGTAGATAATTTTGTTAATAATATATTTCCTCATGATAAAAGTGTTAAAAATGCTGATATGGGTAAAGTTGTTGCAGAGCTACAAAACATGGGGTTAGTAATTAAAGATCAAAAACCAGGTGGAGCTTTTACACTTTTAGATCCTGATGGTGGTGATGGTTATCTTATTAGCCCAAATTCTAGTATTTATGAAAACAAATTATCTTTGTTAAATGCTTTAGGTAGGAAAAAACTACTAATAGCTAAACCAAAAAATACATCTGATTTACCAATATTTTAAATAATTAAATTATGTACGAACTTGATGGAAAAGAGTATAGTTTAGAAGACATTACAGCTGCTGCTGAAGAATCTAATCTAACTTTTGAAGACTATATTGCAAAAGCAGGAATAGTAAAGGAAAACGGGGTTGCGGAGACGGATGCGTCTGTAGCTCCAGAAAAAAATACGGCATCCAATTTGGATCCTGGTTTCTCGGATTCTACAAAAATAGATAATTCTAAAGAAGCTATAATAGCTAGAAGAAATGCTAAAAGCACTCAAAGTTCTTCTGATCCATTAGACTATGCTAATTATGATATAGGTAGTGATTCTTTTATATTACCAGAAGAATTAGAAGAAGTAGTGATTACAGCTAAAGCTAAACCACTTAAATTTTCTGACCCTGATTATTTCGGTAAAAAAGCCGCAGAAAAAGAAGAAAAGAAAAAAAGTAAAGCTAAAAAAACATATAATGATCAAGTAAAGGCTATAGGTAGTATTACTAACGTTGAATATAATAACGCTGCGGCTAAAATATATTTTGATACTTCTGATAAAAAAATTGCTGTAGATGTAAATGGCAATCCTATATATAATACTAATAAACAATCTCCTTCTCAAAACTTTCCACAAGGTCAAGAAACAAAAGTGCCTGTTTATGAAACTAACGAAGAGTTTTATAAAAGAGTAGGTAAATATGATGATTTTTTAAAATATGAGCAAGCCGCTAAAAACAACACTGTTTGGAATGGTCCTGAGTTGGATATAAGAAATGACTGGCAAAAAGCTCAAATTCAAGGTAAAGATCAGTTACAAGACGATACTTTAAATAGATTAAATATAGGTGTTGATGAGGGTTTACAATCGTATGTAGAAAGAGAGGTAGATATTCAACAAGAAAATATAGTTGGTCAAGGTATTACACCTAATTTAAAAAATGCAAACCAAGCATTGTTAATAAAGTCTGAATCAATTGAAAATGAAAAAATTTCATTAGATAAACAATATTCTCAATTAGAAAATATTTCACAACCTTTCATTGAATCAAGTAATAAAAGTTTAAGCACTATAAACAAATTAAGTAATGATTTTAGAATAGATCCGCTAGATGTAGATTCTATGAAACCATTACCTTCACAGCGAATAGTAAACAAATATAACGAAGCTGTTCAAGTTTATAATGCAAACCAGAATCAATTAAAAGATTTAAAATTTAACGACTTAATTAAACAATATACAAAAAGACAAGATGTATTAGATGGCGTAATTAAACAATATAATAAAGATATAGATAAATTTGGAACTGACCAACAAATAATGGAAAGTTTAGGCTATGATTATGACAACATGAATAGGTTGGCATTAAATATAGAGCAATTTTTTGGTGGAAATTTAACTGAAGTTGGAGCCGATATATTTAATATAGCTAGTAAAGGTTTGCAAATATTAGGAGACTATAGAGGTCCTTATGAATTAAACCCTTCTATTGTTGATCTTGCCACTGGTGAAGAAGTTATTATTCAAAACAAAACTTTAAACAATGTAAATAATTATCTTTTAGAAGGAGCTGCTGACTACAATAGGCGCATAGATAAAGATATGAAAACGCTATCTAAACCTATAAAGCTTAGTGATGTTGGAAAAAATGGGGTTACAAGCGGTGATTTACTTGCTCAAACTTTTGTTGACGTTGCACCTTCTACTGCAGTTTCTTTTACACCAGTTTTAGGGTTAGCTAAAAATGCCACAATGTTATCTAGAGTAGGTAAGGCAGGTGGTTTTTTACGAACTAATGCAGTTGGTGGTTCTAAAACTGTTGAAGCTTTAAGAAAAGCAAAACAAAGTGCACAGAATAGTTTAATAGCAAGTCAACGACTTGTTATGGGTACATTTTTTGCTGTAGAATCCGGTGGTCAAGCCAGAAACTTAAGAAACCAATTAGAGTCTTCTTATAAAATTTTAGAAAAAGGAAGTACTTTAGATAAACAAATAAAAGAGCTTCAGTTAAATTATAATGTTTTAAATTCTAAAACAGAAAAAACAACTGAAGAGCAAGCTGAATTAGAAAGAATTAAAATAGACTTAGATAAAGCTAAAGCCACGTGGAGTGATCAAGATAGGATACAAAATCTTCCAAGATTACAAAAAGCTTTAAACACATATAGTTATGGCGCAACTGGCGCTGCATGGGAATATTTTCCTACAAAGTTTATAAGCAAACCAATGCAAACTTTTATACAAAAATATGGTAAAGAGTCTGTTAAAAGACAATCGTACGAAGGTATAAAAAAATATTGGCAAGCTTTAAAATCTGGAGGTGGTGTTACTCTTAATTACGCTGGTAAAGCTTTGCTTATAGAAAACGGAGAAGAGCTTGGTACGGAAATAACACAAAAAGCGTTTAGCGCCACATTGTTAGGAGAAAACGTTAATATGTTTGAAAATATTACGCCAGAGTTTTTTCTTCAAAATAGTGTTTCAATATTTAGTTTGGTTGGAGGAAGAGCTGTTAACGGTGGTGTGTCTGCTTTTAAAGCTGAGTTAACTACAGGCGCAGAAATAAAACAAACTAGCGGTTTGGTTAAAAGAGCTATGACTATATATAGTGACCTTACCCAAGGTAATTATACTAGTGCTCAAGCGGTTGAAGCTAGAGGAGAGCTAGAAACAATTGTAGACGAACTTGCTATACAAGATGGGATTAATTTTTGGAAATCAACTAAATTAAGTCAAGAAGAGTTATTAGATGTTGGGGATCAAAGAAGAATACAAAGACAAATACTAAGAAATGTAAGTGGGATAGGTGTTAACACAGATCCAACGGATCCAGAAGTTATTAGACTTGTAGAAACATTAAAAAAGAAATATAAAGCAGCTGGTGAAAATGCTGACAATTTACTAGGAAAGCACGCTAAGCAAACAGGTAAGCGTATAAAAGAATGGAAAGAAGCTTCTAAGCTTGATTCAAGAGTGAGAGGTAATGTTGCTGATGTAGATTTAATCTATGAATTTAGCAAAAATGATTATTTTACTGATATTTCAGCCGCTTTAAGTTCTAATAAAATTGGTCAATTTTCTACTATACAGGAGTTTGAACAGTTTGTAAATGAAAATAATTTTACACAAGAACAAAAAGAATCTTTATATTCTGATTTTGTTACGCTAGATAAAGATAATAAAAAAGTTTTAAGTCTTGATAATTATGGTAAAAGAACTAATTATGGTTTTACTTTATTAAATCAATATGCTATTAATGCAGGAATAGCAGCGGGTGATGTATTTTCAGCAACTACACCATTGGAAGAATTAAACCATGAATACAACATTAAAAATAATATTGTAAAAGATGGTAAACTAAATAAAGATGCTGCTGTAGCTATTAATGAAATTATAGAAAAAGTTAAAGAATATCAAGCCTTAGGTAGAATATCAAAAGAACAAGGTAGTACTTTAATTAAAAGATTTGATAAATATTTTGGAGATTTAAACGAAGGACAATATGATGCTGAAGAGGTTTTAGTGCAGTTAAATAATGCTATAATGCAAGGTGTTATTACCCAAGAGTTTTTTGACGGTATGTTTGGTGTTAAACCTTTTTTAAACAATTTAATTGCTGATTCACTTGGAGATATATCATGGATGATGAATTTAAAAACACCTAAAGATATATTTAGATATTTAAAAAAATTTAGAGCTACAGCTACAGCTGAAACACAAACTCAGTTATCACCACCTGAGCAAGAAGATACTGTTGAAAAAGCTTCTTTAACAGGTTTTGGAGCTGAAATAGATGCTTTTAAACCTGCTGAAGGCCAAACACTAGAACAATACAAGCAGGATCCAAATTATTTTAAAGCATACGAAGCTATAGGTAAAGACAATGAAGCTTTAAACACTTTTATATTAAAAACTGGTAGACAGTACGGTATTGAAAGTAATTTAGATGTGCAAGCTATAAAAGATAATTTACAATTAAGGTTTATAAAAAATTATGATCCATCTAAAAACCCTAGTTTATTTGGTTGGATGACAAGCGGTAAAACAAGTCCTGTTCGAGGCGCTGTATTGGATCAAATAAAAGCAGTCGGACAAACGCCAACAATTGGCGCTCAATCATTTGATGTAGCTCAAGGTGAAACTGGAGCTGCTCCTATTTTAATTGCTGAAGAGGTTTCTGTTCAAGAAACTATCAAAGCACCTAAATCACAGCTAAAGCAAGAAGCACCACAGTTGATAGATAAAGCGGTAGAAAATGAAGTAGAAACCGCTGTTTTGGAAATAGCTGAAGGTGTTTTTCCAGATGTAGAAACTAAAGAGTTTTTGCCATTTATTAAAGAAGTAATAGCTGGCAAACTAACTGATACTTTTAAAAATAAGTTTGGTACAAGAGAACAATACGATAATTTTATAGATAAAATTGCTCCAGCATTAAAAAAAGTTATGCCGGCATCTTTTTTTGTAAAGCTTGAATCAACTTTAAAACCTGAACAAAGACAATTTACTACACCACCTGTTAGATTAACAACACAAGCTGATATTGATAAGGCAAGAGATAATGAGCAAATAAATTATTTAGAAAATGACGCCCAGGGTGTTAATCTATATAAACTTAAAAAGTTTACACCAAAAGAATTAGCTAGTTTTATAAATCCACCAGCTATAAGCCCTAAAACAGGTAAAAAAAGTGGATTAAAAGGTACTAGAAAAACTTCCGTTGCTACATCGATAGCTACACAAAGTGCATTTGATATGATACCTTCTATATTTAAAGGTAAAGTATCTGAATTTGAATTAGCTAAAATTAGTGAAAAAATACAAAGAGATCCTAGAATTAAGTTTAGTAAAGGATTAGATAAATCTATACAAGAATTATTTAAACTTTCTAATAATAATCCTAATTTTGATTTAGATTTAGCTGGTATAAATAAATTAAACACTCAATTAACCGATAGAGGTTTAAATGAAACTTTAGATCTTAAAAAATTAGTTCTTACTCCAGAAGGAAGAATAGAAATAGTTAAAACGTTTAAATGGATAATGGCAAATCTTGGTCCTAAAAAAATGTTTTTTGGAAAAAATGGAACTGGAGCGCCTGTATTTACCACTAGTAATAAAGACTATGGAGTTAGCATGTCTCCATTTATAAAACGCGGGCCTAACAAAGGAAAACGTAATCCTAAATATAACAAAGCTAAAGCAGATGCTTTTAATCAATTAAAACAAGATCTTGTTGATATAAGAAACGATAAAAGTTACACTGATTATGGGCCAGATATAAACGGTGTTACAGATTACACTGTTTCTGGTTATTCTTCTTTATTAGGTAGCAATAAAAACGCTAATGCTAAAAATAAAAACGGAGATATTAGTAGGTTTAACACAAAAGTTAGACTTATACATGAGGCTATGTGGACTAGGATATATGATCTTATAAGTGATGACAAAAAAAATGCACCTATTATAGGTTCTTATTTGAAATTAGTAGCTAACCACACGGGACATTGGCATAAGATGGGTGCAGAAATAGTTGGTTGGTCTACAAATCCAAAAGGTATAGGAAAAACCTTATATGAGTATGAGCATGCTATGCCTGCAACGGCGGCTTATTTATATTTAATGGATGTTGCTTTAAATCAAACTGATTTTAAATCAGCTTACAACGCTGTGATGGATAATTATAAACTTATAGCGCTAGACAAAGCTGAAAATGCTAAACTAGGCAAAGCTGGATTAGGAAGAGGTATGCCAGAAGGTTGGATGTTAGGAGATAATTACTGGTGGCAAAGATATTTTAACGAAAAAATGGCTACAATAGAAGGTGGTATTAATCCTGCTTCTATAATGTTTACTAACGGTAGAACATTTGAAGATCAATTACAAATAAATTCTGCAGGCCAGTTATCAAAACCAGCTTTAATAAAAGCTCAACAAAATGTTAAAAATAAAATTAACGTACCCATATTAAGACCCACTGGTATTAAGTTCTCTAAATCTGATACTAATCAAAATGTTTTAAACGAAATGCAACGTTTAGATACTGAGGCTCAAGATGCTAGAATTAAATATAGCAAAGGCTTAGATTTAAATGAACAGTTTAATTTTATAATTCAAAAGGCAACTGGTATTGGTAAAGAAAAACAATATGGTCAAACAAAAGCTAGAGCAGTAGGTGCTGATAAAGGTAGATGGGATTGGGCAGGAATACCACCATCAGCTCAAGATTTTGTAGGTTTAACTAGATATTTTGCTGGTAAAGGAAAAGAAGGTGATAAAACTATTGCTTGGGTAAAAGAAAACTTTTTAGATCCATTCGCGAGAGCTAATATAGATATATCAAATGCTCAAGTTTCTTTAGCTAATGACTTTAAAGGTTTAAAAAAATTATTAGGAATTAGTCCTAAAGATTTAAATAAAAAAATACCTGGTGAACCGTATACTATAGGTAATGCTATTAGAGTTTATACATGGGGTCAACAAGGTATGAAAGTTCCAGGCTTGTCTAAAGCTGATCAAAAAACATTAGAAGATCTTGTGGCTGCTGATAAAAACTTACAACTGTTTGCTAGTGAACTAATTGCAATAAACAAAGATAATGGCTATCCTAAACCACAGGACAGTTGGTTAGCTGGTACTATTACTACAGATTTACTTTCAGGTTTAAACACGGTTGTTAGAGCTAAGTATTTAAAACAATGGCAAAACAATGTGAACGAAGTGTTCACAGAAGCAAACATGAACAAGTTAGAAGCTGCTTACGGCAAAGGTTATAGAGATGCTTTAGAAAACATGCTTGGTCGTATGAAAACTGGTAGTAACAGAGGTTTTAAAGGGGACACACTAACTGGTAGGTTTACTGATTGGATCAATGGAGCCGTTGGATCTATTATGTTCTTTAACATGAGATCAGCCGTGCTACAAACGATTTCAGCTGTGAATTTTATAAACCTTTCTGACAATAACATGTTTAAAGCTGCTGCAGCATTTGCTAATCAACCACAATACTGGGGAGATGTAGTTAAATTAATGAACTCAGATTATTTAGTTCAAAGACGTAACGGTTTAAAGATAAATGTAAATGAAGCTGATATTGCAGAAATTGCTGCTGAATCTAAAAACAAAGCTAAAGCTTTTATAAATAAATTATTAAAACTAGGTTTTTTACCTACGCAAATAGCTGATAGTTTTGCTATTGCTTCAGGTGGTGCAACGTTTTACAGAAATAGACTTAAGTCTTTAATTAAAGATGGTATGTCACAAAAAGAAGCTGAGGCACAAGCTTTTCAAGACTTTAGAGAAATAGCCGAAGAGTCACAACAGTCAAGTAGACCTGATAGAATTAGTGCTCAACAAGCTGGTCCAATGGGACGTATTGTATTAGCTTTTGCTAATACCCCAGCTCAATATGCACGATTGATGCAAAAAGCCGCTAGTGATCTTAAGAATCGCCGAGGGGACGACAAAACTAATATATCTAAGATTATATATTACGGAGCTATACAAAACGTTATATTTAATGCATTGCAGCAAGCTTTATTTGCTATGGCATTTGGAGACGAAGAGCCTGATGAAGAAAAGAAAAATAAAAAATATATAGGAATATTAAATGGTATGTCTGATTCTCTTTTAAGAGGTATTGGTTTTCATGGGGCTGCAATTTCTACTCTTAAAAATGTTATAATGAAACTTGCTGATGGAGCTAAGGCTCAAGATGCTGCAATTGAAATGTTAGATATTTCACCTCCCGTATCTTCTAAAATAGGAAAATTAAGATCTGCGGGTAGAACATGGGATTGGAATAAAAAAGAAATAATGGAAAAAGGATGGTCATTAGATAACCCTGCTTATTTAGCCGCTGGTCAAGTTGTAAGTGCCGCTACTAATGTGCCACTTGATAGAGGTATAAGAAAATTACAAAACTTAAAAGATGCTTCTGATGCTGAAAATGAAGAGTGGATGAGAGTGGCTAATGCTTTAGGATGGGCTAAGTGGGAATTAGAATGGCAAAAAGACAAACCTAAAAAGAAAAAAAATAAAACAAAAAAGAAATTAAGTTGGGGAAGTAGTTCTTCAAAAGTAAGTTGGTAAAAAATTAAAACTATAAATTATGGAATCACCTTTAATGAAAAAAATGACTTGCTGGAAAGGCTATGTAGCCAAAGGTAAGAAAAAATCACCTAGTGGAAAGAAAACTAAAGGTGGAAAAACCAAAATGGTTAATAACTGTGTAAAGAAAAAATAATGAAATTATGGAAAATTGCCCTTTTTGTAGTGGTAACGCTGGCTGTTGCTAGTTGTGGACCTTATGTAAAAAAACCTATTGCCAGTCA
>Ga0307488_10004991_pt1 | contig 11003 bp, 13 predicted proteins | sample SB02metaG_FD_202248 | JGI IMG/M metagenome (GOLD analysis project Ga0307488, IMG submission 202248) | Sea-ice brine microbial communities from Beaufort Sea near Barrow, Alaska, United States - SB 0.2 | ecosystem: Environmental > Aquatic > Marine > Coastal | place: USA: Alaska | collected...
TGGTGCGACAACACCAGCGGCGGGTACGTTCACAACACTTACAGTTACTTCAGCACTTACACTGGAAGGAATAACACTTGATGATAACACAGTCAAGACCAATTCATCAAATGCCAATCTTGAATTATCAGGTAACGGTACAGGTAGTGTAACAATAAGTGGATTGACTTTCCCAACATCAGATGGTAGTGCGAACCAGTTCATGAAAACGGACGGTTCAGGTAACCTTGCGTTTGCCACTGCGGGTGCGACATTGAACAATTCGGACATAGCAGATGCCACAACAACAGTGGCCACTTCAACAACATCGGTGCTGAATACGTTCGCTATTGGAACATACAGGAGTGCAAAATACTTCATATCCATAACAGATGCAACGAACAGCAGATTCGAGGTAGTTGAAGCCAACGTTACACACGATGGTAGCGATGCTTTTATAACAGCATTTGGATCAACAACTGATCACACAGGACCACTGGCCACACTGTCAGCAGATGTAAGTGGTGGAAATGTAAGATTGCTCACAACAAACACATCCAGCGACAGCTGTGTGTTCAAGTTCCAGAGAATAGCGATCGACATATAGTTTTACGTTCGGTTCTTAGAATAATCCATAAATAAGTACACAAATAAAAATTTAACGGAGAATTAAGACATGGCTAAACAAGCAATCGGCATAGGATCCAGTGCAAACGACGGTACAGGTGATCCATTAAGAACAGCATTTGACAAGATAAACGATAACTTTGACGAGTTATACGGTGCAACGGCAGAGGCCAATGATCTTATAGAAGACGCAAGTCCCCAATTAGGTGGAGATCTAGATGTTAACGGAAGAAGAATAACATCAGCAAGATCAAACGAAGACATAATATTATTACCAAACGGTACAGGTGGAGTACTTGCCTCAGCAGTGAGATTACAAGGAACAACCATAAGCTCAGATGATTCATCTCTGATAACGATAGGTGAAGCATTCCAAGTGAACGGAGCAACGAACATAGACGGAGCGGTCACGGCCACTTCTACTTTGAATGTTACAGGTGTTGCCACTTTCACAGCAACTCCAGTTTTCAGTTCTGATATTACTGTTACGGATGATGCTAGTTTCATATCAGATGGTGCAGTAGTAAATTTTGGTGCAAACTCAGAGATTCAACTTACACACGTGCATAACGAAGGATTACTACTTACAGAGACAGGTGGCGGAGCCCCGACACTGACTTTCAGAGATTCAGCACTTGCTATCAGCTCATCAGCTGATGGTCAACTAGATATCGCGGCAGACACAGAAGTACAAATAGCAACAACACTTGTTGACCTAAATGGTAACCTAGATGTTTCTGGGACCGCTTTGATCACAGGTGTTGCGACTTTCACTGCAACTCCAGTTTTCAGTAGTGACGTGACTGTGACGGATGACGTTAACCTGATATCAGACAGTGCGGTGATAACTTTTGGTGCAGATTCAGATACAAGTTTAACTCACACAGACGGAACAGGATTAACTTTAAATTCAACAAACAAACTTTGCTTCAATGATGCATCTCAATTCGTACAAGGTATTAGTGCAACAGTTTTAGGACTTGGTGCTACAGACGAAATTGATCTTACAGCTACGGCAATAGATGTAAATGGAACTATGGATGTAAGTGGAACACTTACAACAGCGGCGATAACAGCAACAGGTGCCGTTTCGATCACAGGTGCTACAACAGTGGCAGGATTATTGACTGCAACATCTTTAACAGCAAATGACATCACATCAAATGGATCAAACGCAGACCTTGATATCAATCCACAAGGTACAGGTGCCATATTATTGACAGGACCTATCACAGCAACAGGTGTTCAGACTACAACAGGACAACTGAACGTTGACAACTTGAGAGCAGATGGTAACACACTTTCAGCTACAAACACGAACGGTGGTATAAACATCACTCCAGCAGGAACAGGAAGTGTTGTACTAGGCGGAGAGATCGTTGGTGTGACAAATGAATTGAACGCAACAGACATTGAAGTTTCGGGTGTGTTGAGATCAAACACTATCCAGAGTGACACGACAGATGCAGACATCAACATATCATCACAAGGTACGGGTGTAGTTGGTATAAGTTCACAGCTTACACTGACAGGATCATTCCTGCCAGCGATACACACATTCGTGGCAACGGATGCAGTCACAATCACGGAACATGCAGGTAGGACTCTATTACTTGGTGAAGTTGGTGGTAACGCGGCATTGACTTTAACACTACCGGCGGCGACTGGTACAGGTGCTGTTTACAAATTTATTGTAAGTGTTACAAACACATCAAACTATAAGATACAAGTGGCAGATGCTACAGATACAATAGATGGTATCATGCTTTATCTCGATGAAGATGGAACTGCTATAACAGGTTTCCCAACAGTGGCGGCTTCTGACACAATCACACTTAACGGTGGTACACAGGGTGGTATTGTTGGTGATTATCTTGAACTGATTGATATAGCTACCAACCAATATCACGTAAGAGGCGTTATGAGGGTGGCGGCAGGTGCCAACCCAGCAACACCATTTAGTGCGGCAGTTAGTTAATAGTTAATAACACACTATAACACACACTGTAAATCGTTGATACTCCAATAAATATCCATGTAAGGAGTATTTTAATGGTAACACCAGTGTGGACAACCACAGCAGGAAAACTGGCATCTATCGATGAACAGTCAGCATTTTCGCTACAACTAGAAGCGAACACGTCTGACTCCACGGCCATTACGTACTCACTGATTGCAGGAAGCCTACCAACTGGAATGTCTCTAACATCCGAGGGCTTACTAACAGGATCTCCGGCTGAGGTTGCCAAGAGAACTCTTTACACTTTCGTCGTGCGAGCCACGGCCGGATCCGCAATAACAGACAGAACATTCACATTGGACGTGGCAGGTGCAGACGCACCAGCATTCGCAACAGTGGCAGGACAGCTGAACAAACCATTATCCACAGTTTACACAACTGACAGCTCATCAACCACTGACAGTACATTGTCCACAGCAGACACAACAGGAAATGTCACGGTGCTAGATGGTTCATACATCGAATATGACATAGTGGCGACAGACACAGACACGGCGGCAGGACAGAATCTTGTATACGAAGTAGTGCAGGGATCACTACCGCCAGGAGTGACAATGACCACAGGTGGTAAGATCTCCGGTGTGGTCGAACTTGTTATTGACGATGCTTATGGACCACAGGGTGGATTTGACTTTGATCCATTCCCAGACTTTTCAGCACTTACCCCAAGCGATGGTGGTTCACCAACTGCACCAAGGAACGTCTATGACAGGACCGTAATATCCAAATCTAGATCTGTGAACTATGATTTTATAATCAGGGTCACTGACGGTGTTTCCATTGTTGACCGTAACTTTAATATCTTTGTCTACTCTGCGGACTACTGGGTTGTTTCGAACTCTGAGGTAACTATCGACCAGACGCTGATAGGCGACAATTCAGTAACCATGGATCTACACACAGGAAGGCCTCCTGTGTTCACGACAGAAGCAGATCTAGGAACGTTTAGGCACGACAACAAGGTTCTCATCAGGATTGACGTTTCAGACTTCGACCCACTACAGGCAAATCTAGAATACAGCATAACATCGGGTGCGTTACCAACAGGGCTTTCGATTGATTTAAACTCTGGAGAGATATATGGAACATTGGGCACACAGTCTGCTGTAGAAGTTGATTACACATTCACAGTCAGGGCCAACAGGGTAGTGGCGACAGGTCTCAACACGTTCTCAGAAAGAACATTCACCATGAAAGTGGTCGGAGAGATCAACATAGGTATCGATTTCACCAGCCCTGACATCCTAGGAACACTGACTGCAGGTATACCGAGTCTACTTTCAGTTGAGGCCGTGACGGAGGAGACCGACAGGGTGTTGTCATACACTGTCACGTCAGGATCACTGCCAACAGGTATAACACTTTCAGGTACAGGTAATCTGATAGGGACCATAGAACCAAGTAACTTCACTGATTCCACGAGAGCATTTTCATTCGAGGTCACAGTTAGTGATCAATATCAAGCGGCGGCCACCAAGAAAGATTTCACACTTAATATAGACATTCCGTACACTGAAAAAGAATACGGTAACATGTCCGGTCATGCAACATCTTTCATAGATCAAAATGTGTTCTACAACATAGCACAGGACCCAAACATAAACTCACCAGAGTACATCTACAGAGCAGAAGATCCAACTTTTGGAATGAGGAACAAGGCAGAAATGTTGCTACTGGCAGGAATGGAAGCACAGACGCTGACAGCATTCCAACAACAGATGGAACAGAACCATGCACCCAAGACACTGTACTTTGGAGATATAAAAACAGCAGAGGCCAAAGAAAACGGTGTCGTGAAATACGAAGTGGTTTATGTTGAAATGACAGACACAATGGTCAACAGCAAGGGAGAGTCTGTAGCAAGTTCAATAAAATTGAGAGACGCTGTCGTAAAACCTATACTAGGACCTAGGGCTTCAAGTACGAATGCTACAACTGATTACGAAGAATACGAGATAACAACAGATGGTGGATTATCATTCAGCACATCTGGTTCAAAAGTCAGATACGCAAACCAATTGAGTGCCGACCTAGGAACTATAACACATCTCTACCCCAACGCAGTGGCCAACATGAGATCAAGGATAAAGAGCTTGGGACACAAGGAATACACATACCTACCATTATGGATGAGGACAACACAGTCAGACACACTAGCACCTTTGGGCTATGTGATGGCAGTGCCCATCTGTTACTGTAAGCCAGGAACAAGTGCCAGACTGAAGAAAAGGATAGAGGACAAACAATTAGAATTCAAGAACATACAGTTCACCATAGACAGATATGCTGTCAGCAAGAACGTGATTGCTCCAGAAGTGTTTACAGCAGATGGATCTACCACTACATTTGAGCTCAATGAGATTGTACACGAGGAAGACATACTAGTAAAAGAAGGTTCAAATATTGTTTTTGTCGGTAGCGGAGTTACTGCTGATAATAACGTTGACCCTAGCTACCTGACTGTGGACGGCACACTGAGATCGGCTGATCACGAATTCGGTGTTTCACTGACACATGACCGAACAAACAAGAAAACAACCATAACATTTACCAAAGAAGTGCCTGCAGAAGGAACAATAATCAAAGTGGAGAGATCTAGCGATAAATATCTAGCATTCAGAAATAAAGGAATTTAACATATGGCAAGCAACATAGTACCAGGTAACGTAGACGGAACTTTCCCAACAGCAGGGCAGGACAATAGTTCACAAGGATTCAGGGATAACTTCACAGCAATCAAGAATAACTTCACAGAAGCTAAAACAGATATAGAGTCTTTACAAACTAACAAGGCTTCTTTAAATGCATCTAGTGACTTCAACAATAATGAAGTACTACAAGCAAAATTCAAAGACACATCAGAAACCGTATTCGCACACGGAACAACAGGTGGAGCAATAACATTGAATCATGCAAATGGCCATTACCAAACAATTACGACCAATGCATCAGTCACTTTGTCATTTACTAATCTTCCTGCATCTGGTACGCTTGGTAGAATCGTTCTGGACATAAGTTGTGCCGCAGTTGCACACACACTGACCATTCCAAGTTCAGTAATAGTCGCTGACAATGTAGCAGGCGGTGACGGATCATCAGATACAATCACTTTCCCAGACAACAAAAGATTTTTATACGAATTTTTAACACCAGATGGTGGCACAACTATACTGATGCACCAAATAGGTAAAATCTATATCTAATAGATAAGGAGAAGTATGTACTTCCACCCACTACAAGAAGAAATAGGAAATTTATCCGAAGAGGATATCTCGAAAAGAATAAAAGAGCTTTCTCGGAAAGTGAACACTGCCAAGAGATTTGGCAGGAATCCAGAGATGTTGGCACAACTACAACACGCACTCATGACATATCAGAATGCTGTCAGAGAAAGACGTCTAGAGGAATGGCACAAGAACAATAAGAAGATGAGGAACGAACCAGACCTAGGCGACTTGGTCAGCATTGACTAGTAAATACTTGCGATGTCAAACACATTTTCTTGGAAGACAAAATTCAAATCAATTATTATAGTAGACGGTGAGTTGTTCGGCAACGAATACAAGTTAAACATCAGTCTTACTCCACACACAGCAAATTTGAAAGAACAGACAGAATATTTTGATAGACTAAAGAATCTTTTTGAACTAGTTTTTGCAAATACAATTACAACATGGAGAGATGAAAAACTTTATCATGTGTTGAAAAAATCCAGCAACAACAGATTCGTAGAATTACCCAAGCCACCATATGATCAGATCATGGCCGCGGTGTGTTTCTGCAAGGCGAATGCCATACTTGACAGCAAGATTACCATTAACTTCATCGAACTTTCTTCCTGGCAGGGTGACGGTATTACCTACACGGTTGACAAAGACAGTAAAGAGCTTATACTGTTAGATGCACCGGGTTGGTTCTCAGACAAATATACTAAATTTGACCCATGGTGGTTAAGAGCAGACACGGCAACTTATGATGAAGAATTTGACAAAGGCATATACACAGGACATTTCAGTTGGAATAATAATCAGATTCCAGTTGACAAGAAGCACCAAGAACATGCTAAAATATTTGAGTTCAACCCAAAGGTTTTAGATGGCGGAAAAGATAAAAATAAATGATCATGGTGACTGTGTATTCACAGAACAGGATGCAATAGATCTCCTATACACAGATCCAAATTTTGATATTTCAAAATTATTCTTCGATCAAACAAATCAATACACAGCAAGCCTTAAAGAACTAGGAATAGATCTGCCTGTAATAAACACAGCGCCAGACAGAGAATCACTAGAAGAGTTTGATCACAAAAATATTAACAACTGGCACATGCCTGAGAAATATTACCAAATAGATGTATTAGAATGGCTGTTGGATAAATGTCAGAACGATGAAGAGAAGGCAAGAGTACAAATGGAATACAAACTGTTTGAGCAGAAACAGTTCATAAAGGTATTACAATTTTTAATGTACTTCGTGGACACATTGAGAGCAAACAGTCTAGTATGGGGTGTGGGTAGGGGAAGTTCGGTTGCCAGTTTCTGTCTGTTCCTTATAGGGGTACACAAGATCAATCCATTACTGTACAATTTGGACATCACCGAATTTCTGAGATGATAAGTAATTTAAAATAGGAGCATATTATGGTAGCAAGACCCACAAGAAAAAAAATGTACAGATCAATGCAAGGTCGTATGATTGATATTGAAAAATTAAGAGGTGCTAATGAATCTACACGAGCTGTTGGTAATATGAAGGTCAATGCAAGAGGTGATGTGTTAGGACAAAGTGGAAAGATAGTCACCCCAAAAGCAGAAGTGATTAAACAATATTACGAACAACCCAAGGGTAAAGTTAGTGAAGCATCGGCTAGAACTGTACAAACTCCTGCGCCGCAACCACAAGCAAAAGCAGTAGAAACAAAAGCAATAGAAACAAAAGTAGCGGAACCTAAGAAAGTAGCGACACCTAAAGTGGCAACACCTAAAGTGGCAACACCTAAAGTGGCAACACCCAAAGTGGCAACACCCAAGGCAGAAACAAAGAAAACTGTTGCACCTAAAAAAGGTATCGACGAAGCACTTGACGGCTTGGAATAAATCTAGTATAATAGTACTACGATGGACATAAAATCAGCACAGGCAAAAGGATTCGGTGGAGATGGTGGAAAGCAATACACTGTCGAGAACGATATCACACCTCTAAAAAAGAGAGTACTAGTATCTGACATGCACTTTGGAGAGACAAAGTCCAAGGGTGGAATCATAATAGTTGACGATGACGGATCTGCAGAAGGTATTCATCCTAGATGGGGCAAGGTATATGCTGTGGGTAAATTACAGGATGATGTCAAAGTTGGCGAATGGGTAATGGTCGCACATGGCAGATGGTCAAGAGCTTTCAAACTAAAGAGAAAAGAAGTGGGATCAGCAGGTGACATCGGTGTTGAACTAGAAGTGAGAATGATAGACGAGAATGACATCTTGCTAGTCTCAGAAGACGAACCAGACTTCAACAGAAAACAGGCAGGATACGTCAACATGGGCGGTGCCCAACAGATGACCAAACTCCCTGGCAATGATTAACAAAGACTTCAAAATTATTTTATTCAATGGCGGATTTGCAGGAGATTTACTCACTGCACTCTATAATCCAGATGTGTTCAAAGGGTTCAACAAAAACACAATAGTGCTTGTTAAAGAAGCTATGAGTTTAAAAGAAGATTTAAGAGATTCGTCTTATGACAAAAAGATCGAATATCTGGAATCGATAAAAGATTTAGGAGTCTGTAGCAGTCATGACCTCGAACTAGGACTACGCCTTAAAGATAACACAATACTTGTACACTGTTCAGATTACGAACTAGCAAAATTTTTCCATAGCAGATTCAATCATGAAAAACATACTCAGTTATCGCTAGATCAACATACGAACTGGCAAAGAAACAGCCGGCAAGTCTACAAGAAGCAGATAGACCTTGCAGATCTCAACAAACCATATTTTCTAGAAGATTTAAAAATTACTGATAGTAGAAGTACAAACATATTAACACAATGGTTAGAGTTAAACAAATATGAATAATCACACCTGTTACGTCTGTAAGAAAATCTTCACAAACGCAATTTACTGGTACGACAGCTTACACGACACCAAGCACGACAAGAGGATAATCAGACCGTTCTGTGGTCCACCCTGTGCGAACAAGTACAGAGAGATATCTGATGTGAACGATTACCCACAGAGAAGACCGTTGCCACATGGTCCGGAATGGCAGATAATACAGAACATAGATTACATACAATATGAAACAGATTAAACTTAAAAAGATCAAAGTGGAAATAAGCAAACTAGTCACCATGGCAGAGATGGGACTAGGTGTGGTGCGTCCTCTGAACAAAGAGAAAAAGGGATGGATCGCAAAGTTAAAGAAAGAGGGTGCTTGGGATCCAATACTTGTCACACCAATTAAGGATAGTGGATATTTCCTGCTGACTGATGGTTGGCACAGGGTACAGGCCGCAAAGGGACTGAAGAGAAAGACAATAAACGCAATACCGATGCCGGCCAACGTGGGCTTGAGCATGGCAAAGGCCAACAAGATCCTCAGGGACATAGACAGGGAGTTCGGTTTCAAACTGAATTGCAGTGACATAATAGGACACTGGGCAATGATGCAATCTCTTCTAGAAGACTAGTTGACAAATCCAGATAAGTAGTTTATAATAATTATAAAGAAGGGATCCTTGTGATTCCTTTTTTTCGTTTAAAGCTAACCATTGCAAATGCTTACTATTTGCAAAAACAAGGAAAACATATTATGGAACTAAAAGATAGTAAAACAGCCGAGAACCTTAAAGATGCTTTCGCAGGTGAGTCACAAGCCAACAGAAGATATCTTTACTTCGCACAAAAGGCCGACATAGAAGGAGCACCAGATGTGGCATCTGTGTTCAGAAGCACTGCAGAAGGTGAGACAGGACACGCACATGGACATCTAGAGTACCTAGAAGAAGTTGGTGATCCAGCAACAGGTGAGAAGATGGGCGAGACAGCGGACAATCTTAAATCTGCAGTCAAGGGTGAAGTGCATGAGTACACAGACATGTACCCGGGCATGGCGAGAACTGCCAGAGAAGAAGGTTTTGATGAGATTGCTGATTGGTTTGAAACTCTAGCAAAAGCTGAAAAATCACACGCAGGTAAATTCCAAAAAACATTGGATGCCTACGAATCACAAAAGTAATATTCTATTACGAATAGTAAGGCGGTAATATTCCGCCTTGCTGTTGACACACTTCTAATATCTGTTATAATAACAACATGCACAAACGTATCGGCTTCTGCTGTAAATGGCTCAATGACACATCTGAATTTGGTGGAATGAAAGTGAACGCCAAGGACAGAGAACTCAATGGTCGATCAACAACAATGCGTTGGTTGAGAGAACACAAAGACGAAGCAGTACAACGACAGTGGGACATCATGAATCATAATGCGGCCGCGGCAGTACGTATGATAGAACGTGTTGGCACACTACCGCCAGGACGTAGGATGGTCAGACTGGGCAGTGAGCAGTTGCAGGGCTACACAGAGAAAGACTGGAAAGTATGGTGGCAACAAAAAGAAATACAAGATCATCTAGCAAAAATATTCGCACCCGTGGGAGAAGCATCCAGGAAACATGATGTCAAGATCAGTTTCCATCCAGGACAATTCTGTGTATTGGCTAGTGCAACACCTGAAATAGTTGAGAGAAGCATAGAAGAATTTGAATACCATGCAGACCTGGCACGTTGGATGGGCTTTGGCAAGTCGTTCCAAGACGGTTGCAAGATAAACGTACACATCTCAGGCAAGCAAGGGCCGGATGGTATCATAAAAGCATTGCCTAAATTATCACCAGAAGCAAGGAACCTGATCACAATAGAGAATGACGAGATGACACATGGTCTTGATCAATCGTTGATGCTTGAGAAACACTTGGCATTGGTGCTAGACATACATCATCACTGGATCCGAGATGAAGAATACATAGAAGCCACAGATGACAGAGTTAATAGAGTCATAGACTCATGGCGTGGTGTTAGACCTTCCATGCACTATTCGTATTCCAGAGACGAACATCTTGCAGTCGCAGGACTAGGTGACAGCACACATACAGAAATGCACAACATTAAAGACTTACTAGATAGAGGTTGTAAGAAACAGAAACTTCGGGCACACTCGGATTTATTGCCAAATCAAAAAGTAAATGACTGGGCATTATCGTTCTCAGATAACTTTGACATACAGGTAGAAGCCAAGGGTAAGAACATGGCCTCAGAACAATTATATAGACAAAGAGAATCAAAGTTAATATAATAACAACATATGAAAT
>Ga0307488_10004992_pt1 | contig 11003 bp, 13 predicted proteins | sample SB02metaG_FD_202248 | JGI IMG/M metagenome (GOLD analysis project Ga0307488, IMG submission 202248) | Sea-ice brine microbial communities from Beaufort Sea near Barrow, Alaska, United States - SB 0.2 | ecosystem: Environmental > Aquatic > Marine > Coastal | place: USA: Alaska | collected...
GTATTTTCGCCCAAAAACCCCTCGTAAACGGAGTATTTACGGAAATAAATAGTTTCTGTAAACGGGTTCTGTCCGATACTCGTATACCTTAGAATGCGCATACAGAAAGGTTCCGGACGAACTGACCTGTCATCGTTATCCGGCGCCAGCGTTGGCTTCTAGGGTTTTATCATATACGGTTTTTTTGGGTGAGCTTAGGGTTTTGCGGACAATTCCTGGCGGGGCAGGTAGGTTGGGCATCCCCGAGCATATCGCGCGGCGCCCCGCGTGCCAACAACGACACGTGCCCTCCTCGACGGAGCCCTTGACTTGGGCGTGTCCGTCTACGTGTCGACCCGCCCGTCGCCCGTTCCTTGACGCGAAGGGTGGGTGGGTGAACCCACCCCGGCCGGTTTCTCAAAAGCTCGTTTCGTCAGGTTGACGGAGAAGCTTCGAGCAGGCGGCCGTCTGGCCGTCGGGTTGCTCATTCATTCCGCAACATGCCCTCACGACAGGAGCGTCGGAAAGCGGAGCGCGATGCCGCCAAGCGCGCGCCGGTCAAGGTAGGGCAGTGCAGGATGACCCTATCAAGCGCTCGTCGAAAGCGCCTGGAACTATCCGCTTGAAACTATAACCTGATGAGATGCTTTCAAGTTTTGCATTCAAATTCAACTTGCGCAGCTACACCAATGCGGGAGCCTCGGGTGCTGAGGCAGCTGCCGCCGTTCGCGCAAACAACGTGAACGTGGAACCGCTCGGCGACTTGAAGACGCAGGCGAACGACCCATACGTATGGCCCAGCGGATACTGCCTTGCTTGCCACGTCATTGGACTTAACTCAAGAAACGACATTTCGAGTGCGGTGAATGACGTGGCGAGCGATATGTGCCTGACCACACCCCTCGGCGCTGGTAGATACGCTCGGTTTCGAGGCCATTGCGCAGAGGGCTGCCGAGGGAGAGGGGGAAGCGCAGTTCAGCTGGGGTTGCCTGTCAGTGAGTGAAGCGGATGTGGATGCAGGGGGGGCTCCGGGGGCGCAACTCGGCACGGGCGGGAGATCGCCCAAAGCAGATGTAGGGTTGGCATCTGCACCTCACAGTTTCCGGTCCCCGACCAGACGCATCGACGTGGTCACCTGACCAAAACGTTTATTCGTGGGTGCCCACCCTTGGCGAAGGAGGGCACGGCGTTTTTGGAGATGGCGGCGGGGCAAGGGCACGTGTACGCTATGCAGACGCTGGGAAGTGTCCACCGCGAGCGGAAGGACTACGAGCAAGCCGTGGCGTGGTACACTAAGGCGGCCGAGGCTAGGTTGCCCGAAGCGATGTATGACCTCGCGGTGCAGCTCAACACGGGGCAGGGCGTAGCGGCGCCAGACTACCCTGCGGCGGCGGCAGGGGTTTACACTTGTCACTTTTCAGCTCAACTCGAGCCATGTCTGACACAAATAGTCACCCTACACACCCTAGACACCCCCTAGACACCCCCTAACACACCATCTACACGGGCTACAGAAACCCTACGCGCATCCCCTATCAAATAGAAAGCGGCTCAAGTTGAGCTGAGAAGTGAGCGAGTGTAAGCCCTTGGGCGGCGGGCTGGTACCGGCGGGCGGCTGACGCCGGCGTCGGAGGCGCAGCGAAGAACCTCAGCCACATGTACACTCTCGGCCTTGGTTGGGCCTGGCACATAGCGCCCGTCACGTCATCCTCCACATTGCAGACCCTCGTGTCTTGAATTGAATGACGTCACATGACGTTGCGAGCAATAGATGCCAGGCCCTCGGGCACGGCGTCACGCGGAGCAAGCGGCGGGCGATGCAATGGATGCGCCATTCCGCCCATGACGGCTGCTACGGCGCGTGCTGGCGACTCGCCAACAACATGTACTTAGACCTTCCCTACGCCCGCGAGGTTGGGCACGTGGGGGAGGCCAGCGGGGTCGCCGCGCCGGCTGGGATAATGGAGGGCCACGATGTCCCCCATGATGTCCTGACGGGCGTAGTATACTGGTTGCGGAACGGGGGGCTTGATCTAGTCCATCATATCGACTCATTTCGCCGAGCCGCGCAGGAAGGCGCTATGTATTGCCGCAACGAGGGGTGCGAGGTTGTTGGCCATCTGAAGGACTTCAAAGTTTGCCCGCAGTGCAAGACCGCCCGGTACTGTGGCGACGCGTGTCAGAAACAAGACTGGACTACGGGTGGGCACAAGGAGAAGTGCCGCACATCCGCATACCGCGGAGTGCCAGCCAAACTCTCCGCTTATTCCGCTCAGTAGGGTGTGGGACGTGTCACATAGCAATACGTGCTCGAAGATGTAGACCCAGCGGCTAGCTAGCAAGGTGCACGTGAATGCGCTTCGACCCGGGCACCGTTGCCTAGTAAATGGCTTTACATTTTTGTTTCCACTTTGAGGTCTTGCTCGATTGCTTTTGAATACACGCACGCACATACACACAGATAACACTTACTGAGCGAGGCTCAGCTTTATGCTTGTTTTTTTTGACATGTCCGAAGCTCACAAGCGCAGATTGGACTGGAGCTGCCGAGCGTCGAGGCGGCTCTTAAACCCAGTCTCCGCTATGACTACCTCTTGAACCCCCCGAATTCAGCCTCTTGACCAATCGTGAACCGCGAGGTAATTTACAGTGTTTCAAATGACAAACTAAGTCAGGGACCATATAAACCGTGTGTCTCAGAATTGGCGCGAGCAGGCAAGAAAATCCAAGTTATCCAACCATCTCAGCATGCCACTCTCTCGACCAATCACATGAGGGCCTTCAGGGTGTCGCGACACCCGGAGACTAAGGTTTAGATTCAGCGGCGATGTGTTCTCGACGCGCGCGGTATCTACCTGGTAAAAACGCGCGCGCGCGTGTGGAAGGCGGCGTCCTCAGCGCCGAAGGCACACTGAGTCTCCTCCTCACTAACACCTCAGAATACGCATAAAGATGGTTCCGGACTACGCAGATTTGACATCGTTATCCGGCGTTCGGCTTCAGCTTTTAGGGTTAGTTTAGGGTTATTCTCGGGTTTATTCGCTTTCCAGCACTGGCGGGCGTGTGTAGTCTGAGCGGGTTGGGCATGGGCCTCCCCGAGCATATCGCGCGGCGCCCCGTGTTCGCACAACGACACGTGCCCTCCTCGACGGAGTCCCCGAAGTGGACGTGACTCGCATTCCAGGCCGCTCGGTTGCTCATTCCGTCAGATGCCGTCAAGGCACGAGCGGCGCCAGGCCGAACGCGATGCCGCCAAGCGCGCGCCGGCCAGGGCGGGAGCCGCGGGAGCCGCAGGAGCTGCCAGCGCTCTGGCAAATTCAAACGTGTTCCCGCTTGGGGACTGGAAGACACATGCAGAAGACCCCATGGTACGGCTGGGGGATTCGAGTCTGCTCGCCACGTCATAGGCTGTCATGTACTCACGAGTGTTCAAGATGCGAAATGAAGAGGCGGGCGATATCCCCGCGTGACCTTACTCCTCGGTGCTGTTTAAAGCCCTCGGACCCGGGGTCGTGATGCAGAGGGCCGCCAAGGGGGGTGGGGAAGCGCAGTTCACCCTGGGTTTCATGTTAGTGATCGCCGCGGATGGGGGTGATGTGTCTCTGGCGGTTCTGGCAGATCGCCACAGGCGGACGTAGGGTTGGAACTTTGTGCCCCACTGTTTCCAGTCGCTTACCAACGGGCACGCGTCGACGCGGTCTCCTGAAGATGACAAATTGTTTGACATGCGGGTGCCGACCCTGGACGGAGGAGGGCACGGCGCTGTTGGAGAAGGCAGCAGGGCAAGGGCACGCATACGCTATGTCTACGTTGGGGGACATTTATGAAACGCGAAAGGAGTACGAGCAGGCCATCGTGTGGCTCACCAAGGGCGCCGAGGCCGGGCTGCCGACTGCATGTTCAACATCGGGGCCTTGATCGAACAGGGGTTGGGTGTGGCGGCGCCGGACTACCCGGCGGCGGCGGACTGGTACAGGCAGGCGGCCGAAGCCGGCGACGGAGACGCAGCGGCTAACCTCAGGATATTATACCGGCCGCGGCTGGGCCTGTCATACAGTGCCCGCCACTCCACACTGTATGCCAGCCACTCAACACTCTATGCCCTCATTTCTTGAGTTGAATGGCGTCACATGACTTGGCGAGCAATATCTGCCAGACCCTGGGGCGCGGCGTCACGCGGAGCAAGCGGCGGGCGCAGAAATGGATGCGCAAGGCCGCCGAGAACGGCCACGCCGCCTCGTGCTTGAAACTCGCAGGTAATGTGTACCAGAACATTCCCTATGCCCGCGAGGTTGGGCATGTGGTGGAGGCTGCCGGGCTGGCCTCCTCGGCTGGGGTCGCTGAGGGTCATGACGTCCCCCCGGAAGTCTTGGCCGGGGTGTTTTATTGGCTTCGGAAGGGAGGGCATAACCCATCCTTGATGCTCCACGATTTTCGCAGAGAGGCGCTGGAGGGAGCTAGGTATTGCCAGAACGAAACGCGCGAGGTTGTGGGCCATCTGAAGGACCTCAAAGTTTGCCCACAGTGCAAGTCTGCCCGGTACTGCGGCAACGTGTGTCAGAAACAGGATTGGACTACGGGTGGGCACAAGGGAAAGTGTGGCACATATGCGGAGTAAGGAACGACTACAGCAAATTATCCGCCTCCGCTCAGTAGGGCGTGGGACGTGTTACATGGCTAGTACCTGAGCGAAGGTGGAGACCTAGCGGCTAGCTAGCAACGAGCGTGTCAATGCGCCTCGACCTAGGGAATAGCTAGCAACGCGCGCATGAGTGCGCTTCGACCCGGGGACCGACCTAGTAATGGGCTCCACATTTGTGTTCTGCTCTGTAGTCCAGGTGAGTCGGTAGACCCTTCAACGTAGATTGCTATTGATTACACACACACACACACATACGACACGCTGAGCTAGGTTCAGATTTAACACTCACTGAGCGAGGCTTAGCTTTAATATCTTAGCGAGGGTGCTTGGGTGTTTCGCTCACAAGCGCGGATTGGTCTGGAGCTGCCGAGCGTCGAGGCGGTTCCTGAGGAGCATCGTCGACGTGTTCTGGACGCGCGTCATCACAGATATCGGCAGGTGCGTGTGGAAGGGCGGCGTCCTCAGCGCCGGAGCACACTGAGCTGGGCTGCTGCTTTTGGGTTTGCAGTTTAGGGCTTAGTTTTACGAGTAGCGATTAGGGTTACTCTTGACTACCCTTGAAGTATTACTTTGCAGGGTTGGGCATCCTCGACGGCCCGAGCATTTCGCGCGGCGCCCCGCGTACGCGCAACACACGTGACCTCGCCGACGGAGTCCCCGCATTGGGCGTGTCAGTCTGCGTGTCGGACCGCCCATCGCCAGTTCCTTGACGCGAAGGGTGGTGGGTGAAACCCGCCGGTGTACCTTGGTCGTCATCAAATCTGACGAAGAGCCTTCGTACGCCATCGCCAGGACGCGGCCGTTCGTTGCTTGTAACGTGCGATGGCGCCGTCGCGACAGGAACGGCGCAAGGCGGAACGCGATGCTGCAAAGCGCGCGCCAGCCAGGGCGGGAGCCGGCGGAGCCGCGGGAGCTGCGGCCGCTCTGGCGAACCTAAACGTGAACCCGCTCGGCAGGGGCTTACACTCGTCCACTTCTCAGCTCAACCTGAGCCGTTTCTGAGACAAAATACACCCTGAACACCCCCTAATTAACTAATACTCCTTACTTACCCCTGACACCGCCTAAACAACCCCTAAACAATCCCTGAATGCACCCCTATTCGACAGAATGCGCTCAAGTTGAGCCGAAAAGTGGACCAGTGCAAGCCCCTGTCGCTCGGCGATTGGACCACTCAGGCTGAAGACCCGTGCGTTGGGCCCGGCGGATATTGCCTTGCTCGCCACGTCATAGGATCCCGTTTAACTCAAGAGACGAGGGTTCAGGGTGCACGTGCGGTACGCAGGGCCCGGTGGATATTGCCTTGCTCGCCACGTCATAGAAACCCGTTTAACTCAAGAGACGAGGGTTCAGGGTGCACGTGCGGTACGTAGGGCCCAGCGGATATTGCCTTGCTCGCCACGTCATAGGACGCCGTTTAACTCAAGAGACGAGGGTTCAGGGTGCACATGCGGTACGTAGGGCCCAATGGATATAGCCGCGTCATGTACCCTCGTTTGACGTCACGAGACGGGGCGATCGAAGTGCGGTAGATTACGTGGCGAGCGATATCTGCCCGGCCTGAGCCCTCGGCGTTGATTGCTTCGCTCGGCGCCGAGGTCGTGATGCAGATGGCCGCCAAGGTGAGGCGGTGCAGGTTGACCCTATCAAACCCATGTTGAAAGCGCCTGAAACCAAGCTCTTGAAACTAAAGTATGATACACCGCTTTCAAAGTTTGCTTTCAAATTCAACCTGCGCCGCTGCCCCAAGGGGGAGGGGGAAGCGCAGTTTAGCCTAGGTTTCGTCTTTGTGAGTGAAGCGGACGGGGATGCGGGCAGGGGCTTACACACGTCCATTTTTTAGCTCAACTTGAGCGCTTTGTATGGGATAGGGGGTGTACGTAAGGGGTTGTGTGGCCCGTGTTAAGGGGGTGTTAGGAGGTGTTAAGGTGTGTAGGGTGTTTTCTTGTGTGAGACACGGCTCAAGTTGAGCTGACAGGTGGACGAGTGTAAGCCCCTGGATGCGGGCACGAACGGGCTGGGCTCAGGCGGCAGATCGCGAAAGGCGGATGTAGGTATACTTGTCGCCCCTAAACTAGCCTACTAAGCACTAGCCCCTAAACTAACTTACACTAGCTTAGTTTAAGCCCCCCTATTTTACTCGCCCACTGTATTTCCCAATACTAACCACTAACCCACTAACCACTAGCCCCTAAATTAGCTTATATTAGCTTAGTTTAACCCCCCCCATCGCCAGCACTAACTTAGTTTGACAAGCATAGGCAGTGCGCACCTCACAAGTTTCGGTCCCTCACCAGACTCAGACGCGTCGACGCGGTCACCTGACCAAATGATATATTTGCGAGTGCTCACCCTGTGCGAAGGAGGGCATGGCGCTTCTGGAGAAGGCGGCGGGGCAAGGGCACGTGTACGCTATGAGCGCGTTGGGAAGTGTTCACTACACGAGGAAGGAATATGAGCAAGCCGTGAATTGGGCCACGAAGGGCGCCGAGGCCGGGTTGCCGAGAGCGATGTTCGACCTCGCCGTCTGTCTCGACACGGGGGAGGGCGTGGCAGCGCCAGACCACCAGGCGGCGGCGGGCTGGTACAGGCGCGCGGCAGACGCAGGCAACGGGGAAGCGGCGGCTAACCTCAGCCGGATGTTCTCTGTTGGCCGCGGTTTGGCCTGGCAGATAATGCCTGCCTCGTCCTCCTCCTCATTGTAGACCCTCGTGTCCCGAATTAATTGGCGTCACGTGACGCGGCGAGCAATATCTGTCAGGCTCTAGAGCACGGCGTCACGCGGAGTAAGCGGCGGGCGCTGGAATGGATGCGCAAGGCCGCTGAGAACGGCCAGGCCAACGCGGGCTGGAAACTCGCCGCTGGCATGTACGGAGACGAGCCCTACGCCCGCGAGGTTGGGCACGTGGGGGAGGCTGCCGGAGTCGCCACGTCGGCTGGGACCACGGAGGGTCACAACGTCCCACCGGATGTCCTCACCGGCGTGTTACACTGGTTGCACAAGGCGGAACATAATCCTATCGCCGAGCTCAATGCGTTCCGCAGAGGCGCGCTGAAGGGGGGTACATATTGCTGGAACGAGGGGTGCGAGGTTGTGGGACAACTGAAGGAATTCAAAGTTTGCCCGCAGTGCAAGACTGCCCGATACTGTGGTGCGGCGTGTCAGAAACAGGCCTGGACTACGGGTGGGCACAAGGAGAAGTGTGGAAAATTCGCCGCTCCCGCTCAGTAGGGTGTGGGATGCGTTACATATTTAGTACGTGAGCGGAGGTGGAGACTAAGCGGCTAGCTAGCAACGAGCGCGTAAATGTGGTACAGCCTAGGCACCGTTGCTTGGTAAATGGCATTGCATTTCAGTTTCTGCTCTGTGGTCTAGGTGGCTCAGCAGATCCTTCAGCCCAAATTGCTTGTGAATACACACACACACACTCGCAGACATAACACATTACATTCGCACAAATGCTCGCACAAATGAGACTCTCGCACACGTAGTGGGTGTTCAAATCTACGAATGCTCGTGGCGTTGGAACGACCCGTCGAGCGACGTCGCTGGCAAACGTTTGGGCCGATGCCTGGTATTATTGTATGCCATATCGTCTAAATTGTATAACACGTTCACATCATCTCACCGTTCTTTGTTCTCAATGTGCCGCACCGCGAAAATGTGATGTGAGGTAAGACATGTATATGGCTTGTTCCCATTCCCATGACCGATAACGCGAAGACTGTATAAAACCTTACTCGTTTCGTCTGTCACCGAACTTGCCACACGTCGCCCTGTGCCCACCCGCTGTCCAATCTTGTGCCTGACATGCGTCGCCGCAGTACCGGGCGGTCTTGCATTGCGGGCACACTTTGAACTGCTTCAGATGTCCCACCACCTCGCACCCCTCGTTGAAGCAACAACTATACCCCTCCAGCGCCTGCATACGTAGCCCGTTTAGACAGTCGAGTACGTCAGATGGCTTAAGCACCGTCTGCTACGGCCTGGCGGAGGTTGCTAGCCTCGTCAATGATGCGCATTTAACCCGCGACTATTAAGTAAAATGGCATCCTATGACGTGGCGGGCAATATCCACCAAGCCCTACGCTCTGCAACCAATGAACCACATGGATCAGGACATCCGGGGGGACGTCGTGACCCTCCAAGCTGTAGGGGCACAAGTTGAAATTGAAAGGAAAACTCAAAAGTGGTCCACCATAATTTCACTTCAAACGCTGAAACCAAGCGCGGTCAACCAGGGCACAAAATTTGGTCAACCTGCACCGCCCTACCATGCCCCCGGCCAACGTGGCGACCGCGGCTGGATCCTCCACACGCCCATCTTCGCGTGCGTAGGGCGCGTCTCCGTACATGTTATCGGCGAGTCTCAGGCACGCGTTGACGTGGCCGAGTTCAGTGGACCTGCGCAGCCACGTTACTGCCTGCCGCTTGCTGCGCGTGACGCCGCGTCCTAGGGCCTGGCAGATATTGCTCGCCGCGTCGCGTGATACCTTTCAACCTGGGATGCCGGTTCGGGATTCGGACGGATTCGGTAGAGGGTTGGATTTGGGCGGATTCGGGCGGATTCGGGCGGATTCCGAGCGGCCCCGCAGGGGACTTTTTGGCGGTATTTGGCAGTCTGTATGGGCATTTCGACCCTCCAGAAATGGGTTCCGGATTCGGACGGATTCGGTAGAGAGTCGGATTCGGACGGATTCGGACGGCTTTCAGGACCCCAAATATGGAAGTCGGCAACCCAGCTTTCAACTCAAAAGACGAGGGTCTTGATGTAAAGGATGACGGGGCATGCATAGGCATTGTCTTCGAGGCCCTGCCGCGGCCGACAGTGTACATGGCGAACAGATTATTCGCCGCGCTCGCGTTACCGGCGTCTGCCGCGCGTCTATACCAGCCCACCGCCGCCGGGAAGTCCGGCGCTGCCTCTCCCCAGGGGCTACACTCGCTCACTTCAACAACTTGAGGACATTCGGGACACATCGCTCAGTTAGAGCTCAACTTGAGCACCTTCGGGACACATCCACGGGTTAATTTTGGACACTGAGGGACAAAGTAAGCTGAAGTTGAGCGAAAAGGGGCAAAGTAAGCTCAAGTTGAGCGGAAATGGGAACGAGTGTAAGCCCCTGCCTCTCCCTCCCCCTTTTCGAGACAAACGGCGAGGACGAACATCGCGTTCGGCATCCCAGTCTCGGCGCCCTTGTTGCAGGGCCTAACACTCGTCCACTTCTCAGCTCAACTTGAGCCGTGTCTGACACAAGAAAACACCATACACGTCCTATACACCCCTTAACACCCCCTTAACACGGGCCACACAGCCCCTACGCGCACACCCCATCCCATACAAAGCGCTCAAGTTGAGCTGAAAAGGTGGACGAGTGTAAGCCCCTGCCTTGGTATACCACACCATGGCTCGGTCGTGCTCCCCCCTCTCAGCACAAAAGAAACCCAGTAGCTGCATAGCGTACACGTGCCCTTGTTGAAGCGGCGCGAGTGGGAATTGAAAGGAACATCTGAAAGCAGTTTATAATAGTTCAGTTTCAAGCGCTTGGTTCCAGCCCCTTTCAATGTGGGTTTGATGGGGTCAACCTGCGCTGCCCTACCCTGTACTGCCGCCTTCTCCAGAAGCCCCATGCCCTCCTCCGCCCAGGGTTGGCACCCGCAAGAACGCAATAAACACTTGGTGGAACGCGTGGACGGCAGGGGCTCACACTCGTTCACGTTAGAGCTCAACTTGAGCAACTCCAGGACACATGCATGAGTTAATCTGGGTTCTACGGTGGACGGAAGAGCTCAAGTCGAGGTGAAATGGGAACGAGTGTAAGCCCCTGACAGTGTGGACAACGCGTCTCAAGTCTGGCAGTCTGGTGAGCGACCGGACGGTTTGCGGTGAACAGTGCACATCCTACCTCCACCATTGGCGAGCTGCTTGCCGCAGTCCCTCCCGCGTCGGTTATTATCTGGTTGCCCCGGCTGTATAGCGCATCTCTGTTGCCCGCAGCCGCCCTCTGCCAGGGGCTTACACTCGTCCACTTATCGGCTCAACGTAAGCGGTTTGTGTGGGAGAGGGGGTGCATTTAGGGGTTGTTTAGGGATGTTTAGGGGGTTAACACGGGGTACTAGGTGGTGTCTTGGGTGTATGTTATGTCAGAAACGGCTCAGGTTGAGCTGAGAAGTGGACGAGCGGAAGCCCTGCCCTCCGCCTCACGCCGTCTACACCGAGCGTTTGAATCAACGGGTTGGGATCTTGGACTTGCGTGGTCCAGTCACCGAGCGGGTTCACGTTTGCTCGTGCGGCTGGTGCCTGACCTCCTCCTCCGTCTCCTCCTCCTCCTCGGGCGCCTCCCCCTCCTCCTCCTCCTCCGCCTCCTCCTCCTCCTCCTC
>Ga0307488_10004993_pt1 | contig 11002 bp, 8 predicted proteins | sample SB02metaG_FD_202248 | JGI IMG/M metagenome (GOLD analysis project Ga0307488, IMG submission 202248) | Sea-ice brine microbial communities from Beaufort Sea near Barrow, Alaska, United States - SB 0.2 | ecosystem: Environmental > Aquatic > Marine > Coastal | place: USA: Alaska | collected 2017-05-06
ATATTTATGGATATTCAAATGCCAGTAATGGATGGCGTAACGGCACTAAAAATGATTAAGGCCAATACATTTAATGATAAAACCCCTATGGTAGCGGTTACCGCACTTGCCCTGAAAGGTGAAAAGAAAAAGCTATTACAGGAAGGTTTTAATGGCTATATAACCAAGCCTATTAATGAAACCATGTTACGACATAATATTTATGAATATTGTGACTTAAAATTATTTACACCCAGCATGGCCAGCTATTATAAGGGTAATCAAATAGTAGAAGAGACAGGGTTTGTGATTGATGATGCAGTAACCATCAAAGGCCAGTCAACTAAAATAATAGACTGGCCTTTAGCATTAAAACGCACAGGTAATAGAGCGGATTTAGCCAAAGATATGCTGGAGGGATTAGTCAAAAGCTTACCATCGACAAAACAAGAAGTTTTTGACGCCTTAACTTGCCAGGATCTTGGTCAAATTAAAACGCTCATTCACAAACTTAATGGTGCTTGTTGTTATACTGGCGTGCCTAGCCTTGGTAAAATAAGTCAGCATATTGAAATCCAATTAAAACTCAATTATTCCCTAGATGATCTTGAACCCGATTTTTTTGAATTTTTCGAACACTTAGATAATGTTTTGGCACAAGCACCAAAATTTTTATAAAAGGCTGAGGTTGATAATAGAGAAACAAACTAAATAATTATCGAATGGTGATTTTTGGTGTGGTATTAATTTCGCCATCTTGGTTAACCGTAGCAATATCAGTATTACAGGTTAATACTGCTAAGTTTTCCCCCTTCTCTTTGCGGATGAATTTAAGTTCGTAACCAAATTTACTAAGACTACTTGCAGAAAACTTTTGCGCAAGAGAAAGCCTACTCCACCAAACAGATTGCTCAAGAGTCTTGGTTCTCCTATCCACTAGTTGATCATCATTAAAGCATTCATTTGACGACATACTCCTATCCAGCAGTTTTTTATACCGTATAACCATTATAATTGTAGCCTAAAAATAACTACAAATAAAAGCCGCCTTGTTATTTTAAACTAATAATTAAATAACAACACCTTAGCTATTTATACTCGCCTATAAACCTCTAGCTTCAATCATTAAACGTTTCATATCTCTGATCGCTTTATCTAAACCATCAATAGCTGCTCTTGCAATAATGGCGTGCCCAATATTCAATTCAATAATTTCTTCAATGGCAGCAATAGGTTTAACATTAAAGTAATTTAATCCATGGCCCGCATTCACTTTAAGGCCAAGGGAATCCGCGTATTTTATCCCAACAATTAAACGGTTTAATTCTGCTTCTTGCTCTTCTTCATTAGCAGCATCTGCATATTTACCCGTATGAATCTCAATATAAGTGGCTTTACTGTCAAAAGCGGCATCAATTTGAGTTTTATCAGCATCAATAAATAAACTCGTTTGAGTACCCACATCAGAAAGTTGAGCGACTGCTCTTTTAATTTTATCAAGTTGGCCAGCAACATCTAAGCCACCTTCGGTGGTTAACTCTTCTCGTTTTTCTGGCACTAAACAGCAAAAAACCGGTTTAACATCACAAGCTATTGCTAACATTTCATCAGTAACCGCCATTTCTAAATTCATCCGAGTATGAAGCGTCTTTTTTAATACATATATATCACGGTCTTGAATATGTCGCCTATCTTCACGTAAATGAACAGTAATACCATCAGCACCGGCGTGTTCAGCAACAGATGCAGCATATACAGGATCAGGATAATTTGTGCCTCGTGCTTGGCGCAGCGTGGCAATATGATCTACATTAACGCCTAATAAAATATCTTTCATAACTTAATTCTCGATTTGTTTTTTAATTATCTCAGGGGAATGTTCATCTAATTTGATACTGTGTTTTACAAAAAGCTTTCTGCTATTTAATGGCTTACCACCTAACAAACCATTCATAACTTGTCTCATCAAAATTTTATTAGCATGTAATACCCCACTATCGCCTAACTCTTGCTCTGCGATGGCTAGTAAATCGGTCCTATTAAATAATGGCAGATTAAGCTTTTCTTCAGCAGAAATAAAGCCTTGCTCCGTTATATAATAGAAGCTTTGAGAATTAGTCTCAAAAACAGAGGAAAAATCAAGAGAAAATCCTAATTCATCAAGCAAGTCTAGTTCGAACTTTCTTAAAATAGGCTCAATAGGTTTTTTTTCAGATAATGCGGATAAGCTCAATCTATAGTGATGAAATAAAATTGGACAGGCAATCGATTCCCCTAATAATCTCACTAATAATTCATTTAAGTAAAAACCACTATAAAGATGCTCTCCTTTAAGAGAGTAGGACTTTTCAGAAATTTCAATACGGCTTAAGTTTCGTAAACTACTATTGCCTTTCAAGACAACATTTAATGGATTAAAAGGTTGTATCAAGCCTTTTTTATTTGATTTATTGGTTTTACCAGAGTAAACAATTGCTGAGACTTTACCCTCATGTTCAGTTAACAGCTCAACAATTTGTTTATGATCTCTATAAGGTCGACTATGCAATACAAAAGCGGATTGTTCTCTAAATTCCATCATAATTATTTAAAAACTAACCTGAATATTCGTCGCCATAACCTAAGCTACGCAATGCTCTTTCATCATCAGCCCAGCCAGATTTAACCTTAACCCAAGTTTCTAAAAACACTTTTTGTTCAAATAAGCTTTCCATGTCTCTTCGGGCTTCAGCACCTATGGTTTTTAATCGTTCGCCTTTTTTGCCAATCACCATACGTTTTTGACTACTTCGTTCGATTAGAATTAAAGCATTTATATGTAATATGCCTTTTTCATCCACTTTAAACTGTTCAATTTCAACGGTAGTTGAATAAGGTAATTCATCACCAGTAAAACGTATCAGTTTTTCTCTGATTATCTCTGATGCCATAAAGCGACTAGATCTGTCGGTAATATAATCTTCAGGAAACCAAAAGTCTCCTTCTGGTAAGCTAGCAAAACAAGCGTCATGAATTTTATCAACGTTATAACCTTTGCTCGCTGAAATTGGAACAAGCTCTTGAAAATCATACTTTGCAGCTAAGACTTGTAAGTGAGGTAACAAAGCTTCTTTATCTTGAACATTATCAACCTTATTAATGACTAAAACACAAGGGACGTTTGTTTGTTTAATATTTTTCAATACTAACTCATCATCAGCGGTCCAATGTGTTCCCTCCACCAAAAACACCACTAAGCCCACTTCTGCGATAGAGCTAGTCGCGGCACGATTCATCAATCGATTAATCGCACGTTTCTCGTCTAAATGTAAGCCTGGAGTATCAACTAAAATAGCTTGATGGTTACCTTCAGTTAATATGCCTAGAATACGGTGCCTTGTTGTTTGTGGTTTTTTAGACGTAATACTAATTTTTTGACCTAACAAACAATTAAGTAAAGTTGATTTACCTACGTTTGGTCGACCAACAATAGCGATTAGACCGCAGCGTTTAACACTACTTTCAATATTTAAATCATCAGGGTTATTTGAACTATTTGACATTTTCAATAAATTCCAATACTTGTTGAGCGGCACCTTGTTCGGCTTTTCTTCTGCTAGTTCCTTTACAAATCACTTCTTTTTTAATTACGCTAGTCGTACATCGCACCGTAAACTCTTGATTATGGGACTGGCCACTAGTGTGAATAACATCATAATGAGGTAATTCAATTTTTCGACCTTGAAGGTATTCTTGTAAGCGGGTTTTAGGGTCTTTATGAATACTTCCTGGCTTTATTTCAGACAATCTTGAAGCGAACCAGTTTAAAATTAATTCTTTGCAAGTATTCATATCAGAGTCTAAATAAACAGCACCAATAATAGCTTCTATCGCATCTTCTAAAGTAGATTCTCGACGATGGCCACCGCTTTTTAACTCACCCGGCCCTAAAATCAAATGCTCACCTAGAGCAAAGTTTTTCCCTAATTCAGCTAACGTGACCCCTTTCACTAAACTAGAGCGCATCCGAGTTAAGTCACCTTCATCTTGAGACGGAAATCGTAAAAACAATTCTTCTGCGATAACAAAACCTAAAATAGCATCACCTAAAAACTCTAACCGCTCATTATGTGAACCTTTGGCGCTTCGGTGAGTTAATGCTTGAATAAGTAGCGTCTGGTTGTTAAAGCTATAATCTAATCGTTTTGATAACCGTGCAATGGCCTGAGTATTGTTTTTCATCATTTAATGTATAGCACCTAAACGATTTAAACGAACACCTGTTGGGATCCAATGAGGTAACCAATCACTCTCGTCGCGTTCAAAATCAAAACTCATCCAAATAGCAACAGCCTCCCCCACTAGGTTTTCTTCAGGGACAAAGCCCCAATAGCGACTATCAAGGGAATTATCTCTGTTGTCTCCCATAACAAAATAATGCCCTTGAGGAACAACAAACTCATCTAGTTGCGTGCCAACTTGATTAAAGTAATTAGCGGTACGAGGCGGTATTTGATTATCGATCAAAATATCATGCGTTTTATTGGGCATTACTGATGTGTAACGACTTAAAGGCTGCTGATTATTAGTGTACTCACCCGTTTTTTGAAATTTTTGTATAACATGCTTAAACTCAGGGCACTTGTCATCAATAGGTAAACATATCGGTTTAATATAAAGTGATTTATTACGATAGATAATACGTTCACCTGGCAAGCCAATGACGCGCTTAATATAGTCAATTTTAGGGTTGTTGGGGTATTTAAATACCACAACATCTCCTCGTTCAGGCAAACCGACTTGATAGAACTTATGTCTAGCAACAGGATCACGTAAACCATAGTTAAATTTATTCACTAAAATAAAATCGCCATCAAGTAGTGTTGGCATCATTGAACCTGACGGAATTTGAAAAGGTTCATATATAAATGAGCGAAGAATTAAAACAAAGGCGATGACAGGGAAAACTTGCACTGATGTATCAACAATTGTTGATGGCTCTAACAAGGTAGCAATAATCTCTTTTGTTAGCGATTCAGCACACTGGCTTTGTGCATCATCAACTTTTGTTTGGCGTTTTTTTGCCAAATAAAACTTATCAGCTAACCAAATCACACCGGTAACTGTGGTAATAATAACTAAAATAATTGAAAAATAAACAGCCATAACTTCTTTAAAACCTTATGAATACAGTTAACATATACAAAAAATAACAACTCCCGACTAAATCCCTTCAAGAGTGTTGGATACGGTATTAAAATTAGTTATCTAATTTTAATACCGCTAAAAATGCTTCTTGTGGTACTTCAACGTTACCTACTTGTTTCATCCGCTTTTTACCGTCTTTTTGCTTCTGTAATAATTTTTTCTTACGACTAATATCGCCACCATAACATTTTGCCGTAACGTTTTTACGTAACTGCTTAACCGTGGTGCGAGCAATTACGTTATTACCAATTGAAGCTTGGATAGCAATATCAAACATTTGACGATGAATGAGCTCTTTAAGTTTATCAACTAATAAACGTCCGCGGGCTACTGAATTGTTTCTATGTGTGATCATGGCTAAGGCGTCGACGCGATCACCATTTATCATCACATCGACTCTCACCATATCAGCAGTTTCAAATCGAATAAAATGGTAATCAAGTGAGGCATAACCACGACTAGTAGATTTAAGCTTATCAAAGAAGTCCATAACGACTTCTGCCATAGGTAACTCATAGGTAACCGCAACTTGATTACCATGATAAATAATGTCTTTTTGAACGCCACGCTTTTCAATACACAAGGTAATCACATTACCTAAATATTCTTGAGGAACCAAAATATTTGCTTGTACTATTGGCTCACGAATTTCATCAATGTTATTTATAGCCGGTAAATCAGAAGGATTATCTATTGATAATACATCACCATTATTGCAAACAATTTCATAATTTACTGTTGGTGCTGTTGTAATTAAATCAAGGTTATATTCACGAGCAAGGCGCTCTTGAATAATTTCCATATGCAACATACCAAGAAAGCCAATACGAAAACCAAAGCCTAATGCCGATGAGTTTTCTGGTTCAAAAAATAAAGAGGCATCATTAAGACTTAATTTGTTCAGCGCATCTCTAAAGTTTTCATATTCATCAGAGCTTATTGGGAATATCCCGGCATATACCTGCGGTTGTGCCTTTGCAAAACCTTTTAAAGGTTGCGTGGCTTCTTTTTTGGAGATAGTAATGGTATCACCAACGGGAGCACCATGAATTTCTTTAATACCCGCAATAACAAAACCAACCTCACCTGTTCTTAAGATACCGGTATCGGTCTGCTTAGGTGTAAAAATACCTACTTTATCAACTTGGTGAACTTGTCCTGTGGACATCACCAACATTTTATCGCCTTTTTTAATTTCGCCATTCATCACTCTAATCAGTGACACAACACCTTGATAATTGTCAAACCATGAGTCAACGATCAACGCTTGTAATGGTCCATCGACCTCCCCTTTAGGCGGTGGGATATTTTCAACAATAGTTTCTAATACCGCTTCAATACCAAGACCTGTTTTTGCAGAACAAGTCACTGCATCGGTAGCATCAATACCAATAATATGCTCAATCTCTTCACAAACACGATCTGGGTCTGCTTGTGGTAAATCGATTTTATTCAAAATCGGTATTACTTCTAGATCCATTTCAATCGCGGTATAACAATTCGCTACTGTTTGTGCCTCAACACCTTGTCCTGCATCGACAACTAACAAAGCACCTTCACAAGAAGCTAATGACCGAGAGACTTCATAAGAGAAGTCAACATGACCAGGCGTATCAATAAAGTTTAATTGATATATTTCACCATTATTGGCTTTATAATCTAAAGTCACACTTTGCGCTTTTATGGTAATACCACGCTCGCGCTCTATATCCATAGAGTCAAGTACTTGCGCTGCCATTTCTCGGTCTTGCAAACCGCCACAATGTTGTATTAAACGATCGGAAAGTGTAGATTTACCGTGGTCAATATGAGCTATAATTGAGAAGTTTCTTATGTTCTTCATTTTATTAAAATTTTCCTAGAGAATTTACTTGATCTTATGGTTGTGTCTACTACTGGGTATACCAGTGTAAAAATCACCTAAACTCAACCGATCTCGTTTTGCGAGATTATACATTAAAATGCTTTATTTAAGGAAAAAATATCGTAAGGGTTTATTAGTTAAAATGTAGGTTTGAATTTTTGATGATGAAGAAACGATTCACGACCAATAGTGTAGCTCGAACAAGATATTAATTAGAATCCCAAACACGAAAATCTATTTATTTAGAGCAATTAAGTTCATTCCTAATGCAGCCATATTTTAGAGAAAGGTAACACGGTTTAATTATCTATTAATTATTGATGATATGAGTATAAACTGATAAATCTAACAACTTCTCATTAAAACCAGAATGAGGGTTGTCAATATTGGACAGTGCTCTAGATGAAATTTCATTTTATGCGCGCTAATATAATTGACCACTTGAGTTTATTTATTTTTGTCTAATGGTGTTACCGCTAAAATTGATTGCACCATAATTATACTATCTGACTAGATAATAAAAATAAAACGTCCAAGCTAATGGCTTAGGCCCCCATTAGTGGCACTTGGAATCCGTTGGATAATATAAATTAAAAAGATAATCTCAAGGTTGCCAAGTTTTTTGATAATCTAAAATCAATAAGCTTCAGTATAAGTTAATTGAACTAAAGCTTATTGAAATTATATTTAGTTCACTTGGATTTGTGTTTCAGGAATAAAACCTTGGAAATTTAAGGTAAATAACTATTACCCATAAGAAAGCTATCAACTTCACGTGCGCAACGACGACCTTCATCAATTGCCCAAACAATCAAGCTTTGACCACGGCGACCATCACCCGCCGCAAAAACACCTTGTTTACTAGTAGTAAACTTGTCATATTTTGCAGCAATGTTAGAGCGATTGTCTTGATCAAGATCAAATTTTTCAATCAATCCACCTTCAGGTCCAATAAAACCCATAGCGATAAGCACAATATCGGCTGGAATAACTTTTTCACTGCCAGCGACTTCTTGTGAAAACATTTGTCCGTTGTCGTTACGTTGCCAAGTAATATTAACCGTATGAACAGCTTTAACATTACCGTGACCATCACTTTCAATTTTCTTAGTCATTACTAGATATTGACGTGGGTCTTGACCTTGAACTTCAATAGCTTCACTTTGCCCATAATCAACCAATAATTGCTTGGGCCATTGTGGCCAAGGGTTCTCATTACTTCTTTTACCTGGTGGACGAGGCATGATCTCGAGTTGAATTGCGCTGTTACACTTATGACGTAATGAAGTACCTATACAATCGGTACCTGTATCACCACCACCAATTACCACTACATTCTTGCCATTAGAGTTAATGTAGTAACCATCTTTATGTTCACTATCGAGTAAGCTCTTTGTATTCGCTTTGAGGAAATCCATAGCAAAATGAACACCATTAAGTTCACGACCTTCAACAGGTAAATCGCGCGGTACTGTTGCGCCAATACATAACACCACTGCATCAAAGTCACGTTCAACTTGATCGACACTAATATCTTTACCAACTTCGATATTAGCAACAAAAACAATACCTTCTTCAGCTAAGATATCAACGCGGCGTTGCACTAATTCTTTTTGCAGTTTCATGTTAGGAATGCCATACATTAGCAGACCACCAATTCGATCGGCACGCTCATAAACAGTAACCATATGACCCGCTTTATTAAGCTGTGCTGCAGCAGCAAGGCCTGCAGGGCCAGAACCAATAACAGCAACACTTTTACCTGTACGAGCTATTGGCAGCTGTGCAACGACCCAACCTTCTTTAAATGCATGATCAATAATTGATTTTTCATGTAGTTTGATCGTTACTGGATCAGCATTGATACCCAGTACACACGAACCTTCACAAGGTGCAGGACACACTCGCCCAGTAAATTCAGGGAAGTTATTCGTTTTGTGTAACAAGTCGACAGCATCTTTCCAACGACCTTTATAAATCAATTCATTCCATTCGGGAATAACATTGTTAACAGGACAACCTGCAACCACGGGTGCAAACTCAGACTTTGCTGATTGACAAAATGGTACGCCACAATCCATACAACGAGAAGCTTGTTTTTCAATATCTTTTTGAGGCATCTTTTCTGATACTTCAAGCCAGTCAATTAAGCGTTCACCAGGGTGGCGTTCAGCTGGTAAGGTACGTTTTACGTTGATAAACCCTATTGGATTTCCCATGATATATTCTCCTCAGAAGCTTAAGCTTGAGCGCTAGCAATGTTGTTTAAATGGAGGTCAAAAGCTTCAACTGCAATGTCATACTCAGACTCAAGTCTTCCACTCTTACGAACGTCATCCATATAACCTTGCATACGCTTGTAATCTACAGGCATTACCTTAACGAAGCGCTTAATGTTGTTGTCCCAGCCATTCAGCAGTTCACTAGCAACATCTGATCCTGTTGCTTTTAAATGTTGAGTAATTAATGTGTTTAATTCAAGACTTTCTTCTTCCGTCTCTACTGTTTCAAGTGCTACCATTTCCAGGTTGCACTTAGAAGCAAAGTTATTGTGAATATCAAGTACGTAAGCAACACCACCCGACATGCCTGCTGCAAAGTTACGACCAGTTTCACCCAAAATGACGACTTTACCACCCGTCATATACTCACAACCATGATCACCTACCCCTTCAACAACAGCAGTTGCACCAGAGTTACGTACACAGAAACGCTCACCTGCAATACCGCGAATAAAGGCGGTACCAGACGTTGCACCAAATAAGGCAACATTACCAATTAGGATGTTTTTACTTGCTAAAAACTTTGCTTGCTTACTTGGGTATATCACTAAATTAGCGCCAGAAAGGCCCTTACCAAAGTAATCGTTCGCATCGCCCTCAAGTTCAAAATACAAACCTTTAGCAGAGAAACAGCCAAAGCTTTGTCCCGCTGATCCATTAAACTTAACTTTAATAGTATTCTCTGGTAGACCTTGGGCTTGATATTTTTTCGATATCTCATTAGAAATCATCGCACCAATGGTACGGTCAGTATTAATAACATCATATTCAAGCTCAACGCTTTGTTGATATTCTAGTGCCGCTTGGGCATCTTTAATCATCTCACGGTCTATTATTTTGTCAATTAAGTGTTTCTGTTCTATTGATTGATAAAGCGTCTGATCTGGGTCACATTCTTCTTTGTGTAATAATGGGTTTAAGTCAATGCTATTATATTTCCAATGGTCAACATTATCTAGCTGCTTAAGACATTGAGTTTGGCCAACCATCTGATCTATCGTATTAAAACCAAGTTCAGCCATGATTTCACGTAAACCCTCTGCCATCATAGTGAAGAAGTTAACTAAAATGTCGGCACGACCAGTAAAACGATCACGGAGTTCTTTATCTTGCGTCGCAATACCAACAGGGCAAGTATTTAGGTGACACTTGCGCATCATGATACAGCCTTCAACCACAAGTGCTGCGGTAGCCATACCATATTCTTCTGCGCCAAGTAACGTCGCAATAGCTAAATCACGTGGTGTTTTGAGCTGGCCATCAGTTTGTAAAGTAATACGGCTTCGTAGCTTGTTACGCACTAAAGTTTGGTGAGTTTCAGCTAAGCCAAGCTCCCAAGGTAACCCAGTATGTTTAATCGAGCTTAGTGGTGAAGCGCCAGTTCCACCGTCGTGACCCGCAATAAGTACAACATCAGCATAAGCTTTAGTTACACCTGAAGCGATAGTACCCACACCTGCTTCTGACACTAACTTAACGTTGATTCGTGCATCACGGTTGGCATTTTTAAGATCAAATATCAACTGAGATAAATCTTCAATCGAGTAAATATCATGATGAGGTGGCGGCGAAATCAAACCTACACCAGGAGTAGAACCACGTGTTTTACCAATCCATGCATCTACTTTATCCCCGGGTAACTGACCACCTTCACCCGGCTTTGCACCTTGCGCCATCTTTATCTGTAACT
>Ga0307488_10004994_pt1 | contig 11001 bp, 17 predicted proteins | sample SB02metaG_FD_202248 | JGI IMG/M metagenome (GOLD analysis project Ga0307488, IMG submission 202248) | Sea-ice brine microbial communities from Beaufort Sea near Barrow, Alaska, United States - SB 0.2 | ecosystem: Environmental > Aquatic > Marine > Coastal | place: USA: Alaska | collected...
CAGAGCAGACACAAGGGGGTTAAATTTTTAAAAATACTACAAAATATAAAGTTAAGTAGATATTGCTTGTATTTCTTTTTGTAAACGGTCATGTAAGCTTTTTAAATGAACACTCCCCTCTTGAATTAGTTTTTTTATTATTTTAATATCGTTCCCTTTAAAAACAGTGTGTACTTTTTCTAAAGGCAACCCACTAAACTCTGTAACTAAGTTACCTTTATTATCTAATAGTATTTTATAAGATAAGATATTACCTTCTTTTGACTTACTCATTACTCATTCCCGTAAATTTTACACTATCTTGTCTTCCTTTCAATCCTGCTTTCATATAAGTAGTAGCTCTACCCTCGAAGAAATTCTGATGTTCTACGCCCATGACTTCATCAATCCAACCAAGTGGGTTTTCTTTCTGGTCATAATTAGTTTTAAGTCCAAGTTGTAGTAATCTTCTATCAGCTATATATCTATTGTAAGCATACATGTCTTTCTTAGTTAAACCCGGAAGGTCTCCCATTTCAAATACTAAGTCTAAGAACTTATCTTCAAGCTCTACCATTTCTCTGCATATCTGATATAGCTCTGCTTTAAAATCGTCTGTCCATATCTCTATGTTCTCTTGAATAAACTCTCTAAACAATTTAGTCATAGCTTCAACATGCATAGACTCATCACGGATAGAGTAAGTAACTATCTGTCCCATGCCTTTCATCTTACCGTATCTCGGAAAGTTAAGTAATATAGCAAAGCTAGAGAACAACTGTAGTCCTTCTGTAAACGCTGAGTACACTGCTAGTGTCTTAGCTATAGTTCTTTTGTCAGACTTAAGAGGTTTAAATGTACCTACGTAGTCATGCTTGTCAGCCATTTCTTCGTACTCTGAAAAAGCCTTGTACTCTATCTCAGGCATACCTACTGTATCAAGTAATAAACTGTAAGCATCTTGATGTATAGATTCCATGTTAGCAAAAGATGACATCATCATTCTTGCTTCAGGTTTTTTAAAGAGAGGCATGTACTTATCTATGTAACCAGAAGCTACATCAACGTCTGATTGAGTAAACAATCTAAATATCTGTGTAAGTAAATGTTTTTCTGCCGGTGTGATGTCCTGCCAATCTTTTACGTCTGTGTGTAACGGTACGGATTCAGGCATCCAGTGCATTTGATTTTGTAGTTTATAGTACTCGTACATCCACGGGTACTCAAACGGTTTGTAGTAATCTCTAGTTTTTAATAAGCTCATGTCTCTTCCTTTGGTGTGTATATTATTACGAATGAATTACATTCAGGACAACTTAGGTTAGTCTCCATTATGTAATCCTCATTTTCTTCTTCTATGTCATGGTCGCTACCCCATATTAATTGTGTATTACAATGCCAACAATTCATGTCAACCTTCGCATGCAATACATTCCACATCATCTAAATGAATACGTGGTATTTTAGTATTTACATTCTCTACATTTCTAGCTGCATTAGTTCTAAAGTAATACAAAGATTTTAATTTATTCATACCATACCAATGAACATCATTCACATACTGCATGTATTCATCGTGTACTTCCTGTGGCTCAGTTGACTTAGGTATAGTAAAGAATAAGTTTACAGATTGTGCTTGGCAAATAAACTCTTGTCTTTTGTAAGCGTGTTCTACAATCCATATTTGATTTATCTCATTAGCTGTTTTAAATATTTCTTTCTCGTCATCAGTAAGAACATCTAATTGTTGTACAGAACCTTCGTTGGCTGTTATATCTTTCCAAATTTGTTCTAGTTCTTTTCCTTTCAGCCCTTTAGTTTTGAAAACTTTTTCAAGATATTTATTCTTAACTTGGTAAGAGCCGGATAAGGTCTTGTGAGTATAGCAGTTAGCCCTATAAGGCTCAATACTAGGGGAAGTACCACTACATATAATCCCACTACTAGCGTTAGGAGCAACAGCCAATAGATTAGCGTTGCGTTTACCTGTACCATGAATGTCAGGAGCTTCCCCCCTTTTAACAGCCAGTTCTTTAGTAGCTTGAGTGGCTCTAGATTTGATAAAGGTGAATGCTTTATGATTAAAACCAGTTGCGTATATTCCCTCGAAAGGTATGTTCCTAGATTGGAGATATGCATGGAAGCCCATAGCACCCAGTCCCAAACTTCTCTCTCTATATGCCGAATACGCAGACTTAGTAAATCCTTCTTTACCCTCTCTAACATAATTTTGAAATCTTTTAAAGTTTGCACTGTACTCTCCTAGTTGTGTTGTATCTATAGCGTTGTCAATGTAGTGTTGTAAAACATTGTCAAGCATTGTTATTAAGTCTTGTATAAAGTTATCGTCCTTTGACCAAGTATCAAAGTGTTCTAAGTTTACTGAAGATAAACAACAGACTGCTGTTCTTTCTTCGTTAGTAGGTAACGTAATCTCTGAACATAAGTTACTCTGTCTAATTCTTAAACCTAAATCTTTTTGTTTCTGTGGTAGTGCCTCATTACATGTATCAATGTTAATCATGTAAGGCTCTCCTGTTTCTGCTCTAGCATGTATTATTTGCCACCATAAGTCTCTAGCATTAACTATCTTAACAGCCTCGTTAGTTTTAGGGTCAATTAATCTCCAGTCTTCATCAAGCTCTACAGCTTTAAGAAAAGCATTAGTAATATTAATACCGTTATGAATATTAAGATTCTTCCTGTTAATATCACCGCCCGATTCTTTACGCATGTTTATAAACTCTTCAATCTCTGGATGGCTTATGTCCATGTAAGCCGCGTAGCTTCCTCGTCTTGTAGTGCCTTGATTAAAGGCTAACATCTGAGAATCAACTACATGCATGAAAGGTATTGAACCAGTAGAACGACTGCCGTGAGTAGTAGAAATACCGTTACTTCTAATGTCTCCCCAATATCCACCGATGCCTCCACCCGAACTCGCAAGCCATATGTTTTCATCATAATGAGCTGATAAACCATTCCTACTGTCAGGAACATAATTAAGAAAACAACTAATAGGAAGACCGCGAGTTGTTCCCCCGTTGCTAAGTATAGGAGTGCTAAACATGAACCACCTGTGGGAACTGTACTCATAAAGTCTCTGAGCCAATTCAAAATCTGTTTCACCTTTAAATGTTGCCCCGAAAACTGAGGCTCTTGCGAATGCTTCTTGTGCATGTGTTTCGTTCTCCCATAAATACCTATCTTGTAATGTGTCAAGACTAAACTTATCAAAAGTTTTTTCTCTATCATAATTTATTTCTATACCTAAATAAGGCTTCTTTCCTGTCTTGTTTTCAATCATCTTGATTGTCCTGTAAATGTATAGTTATTATAGCATAGTGTATTATCTTTAACATCTCTGCTCTCTTGTTATCTTTCTTTCCGTATCTCATAGCATACTTCATAATGTTACCAATACAAAAACTCTCACCGTGTCCAGCGTCTATAATCATGTCTGTTGCTTGATACTTACCGTCACCGTAATGAGCATCATAAGTTTTATCTATGTAAGAACTAATCTCTTTAAGGGTTTGGTCTTCACTAAACTTATACTTCATCGTTTCTCCATGCATCAGGTAAGTTATCTTCACTGTACCATGTAAAATTATTTGTCTCTGCCCACTCAGCGTGACTCCTTTTTGTTCCGTTTTTTCTTCTCTTAGCTTGAGGCATAGGAGCATAAGGACTTAGGAATAGAAAAACCAACTCTTGATTAGGTTTTAAAACTTTACGTACCCATACGTATTTATTGTACTCTTGATAGTCCCAAAACCTACCCTTTGCTTCCAGTAAATATTCTTTATCTCCTATTACTTTAACAAAGTCAGGCTCATATTTATGCTCAACAATGTAAGGGACTTTGTTTGTATGATGTTTCCACTCTTGTAAAATAGTAGTATGTAAGGTGTGTTCCCATTTAGAATCATAACCTTTGGGTACATTTTTTTCTGTTGGTCTTATCTTTCTAGGTACTCTTTTAGGCATGCTACTGTATATCTTTTAATTTTAAATTGTTTATATTTTTAAATTTTTTAATTTTTTTAATAAACCATTTATAACTCCAAGCACTTAATAATAAAGTTCTATTAGCATATACGTGTGTATCAGGAGGGATATACTTTAAAATATTCTTAGTAGTTATATTACTCTTTTTCATTTCTTCTTCAGGTACATGCTGTGCTAACCACTCTATTAATATCTCTTTTGCTTTGAGTCTTATTTGTTTAGACTTTCTTTGATTCATAATTCTTTACAAGTTTCCAATAATTTAAAATACTATTAAACATTTCTCTGTGTTTGTTCTGAGATTCTTTATCCCAAATGTGACAAGCTATAAGCTCTGTGTCTTTTCTGTCTACAAATATAGATACTCTTTCTACATCATTAAAGCCACAGCCTTGAGCATAAGCAGACAACTGCATACCGTGTTCATCGTATACTAATTTAGCTGGGTCTTTGCCTTCTAAGTTATCTTTAGTTTTAAAATCAACAAAGATACCAGACTTAGAATATAAATCTATCTTACCACCATACCCTGAATCAGCACAGAAGGAAGCTTCAGCTATCCATTCTTCATCAGGAAACTTATCATCTAAATAATTTTTAATAACACAATATGTTTCTGTCTTCTCTTCACCAAGAAAACCACGTTCAATCATAGCGTGAATCTGTGTACCTTTTCTTGCAGCTTCTTGACCTATTTTTTTAGAGTCTTGTTTACATCTATAAGCAAATTCTCCTTTGGATTCTAAAGGGTCTTTCTCTAAAGTTAAAGCAGAGTTAAGTGCTTGATTTATTTTCCAATTTTCTAATGAAGGTTTAGCTATCATACTAAGAATAGTAGTGACAGAAGGTACTAGATTATCTTTCTTAGCATCTCTAAGGGTAGTGTTTCTTTCCTTACCGTTAGCACCTATTACTGTGTACATTGGGTCTCCCTCTTGGGTGTACCAATGACCAGACTCGGCTGTTATTTTCTTAGCCGACAGTTTATTATATACATCTTGAGTAGATGTGTCAAGTGTTTCTTTATTTTTTTTCATCTTCAGTCTCCTTAAATGCTTTGATGACATCTGAAGAAAACAATTTCTGTAGATTAACTAAGAACATTCTACTAGCATTATGGTCTCCACCGCATACAGTTTTAAAACTATCAAGTTCATCAACGATAGTTCTAAGTACGTCTGTTTTAAATACAAGAGTACAGAACTCATTATCTCCTACACATAAGTTATGAAACCAGTAGTCTGATTCCGTTGCTCTGATGCCTGATGGTTTACTCCAAGACTCATACTCTATACATATGTTTCCTGTCTTCATCCACATACCCTTCTCTGATTTAACTTCTATCTTCTTACCTGTTAGCATGTCTTTTATTTTATCTTCTCTTATTTCTCCATATTCTAAATCAATGTCAAACTTCTTTCTATCTTCTTTAATGGGTTTCATACCAGTTGTTTCCTATCTTGTATTCGCCGTCTAAAGGACAACGAAGATTAAAATAATCTCCTGCTTTAATTATACTTTCTACAGCCAACCTACCTACAAAATCAGCCTGACTTTCTTTTACTTCTATCTGCCATTCATCATGTATGTTAGCTACAAATTTATAGTCGATGCTATTAAGTTTTAATTTTTTGTTTAGGATTACTAAACCTTTCTTCATAGCTATAGAGCCTGCTCCTTGTATTAAAGTATTTAAAGCAGAGTGCTCACTCCTAACAAAAAGTTTTCTCCCGTCTAAACCTTTTAAGTATCCTTTTTTTGTTGCTCGTTGTACTTGGTCTGTAAGAGTTGCAAATGCTGGTTGACTACCAAAAAAACGTTCTCGCAATTGACCACCTCTTTTTGTATTTCCTCCAACCATCTTCCCAAGCTTCGCATTTCCTGCCCCGTAGCAGAGTGCATAGATGAATACTTTAGCCTCATCTCTTGATTTAAGTCCAGCAAGTTTTTGGTTATATGTGTGAATGTCTCCTTTTGTGATTTCATAGATGTACTCCTCATCGTTCATGTAATGTGCTAATAATCTTAATTCTAATTGACTAGCATCTATACCAACCAATTTATTTCCTTCGTCTACACACCAGAAACTCCTACATTCTGTACCATATTCGGAACTTACGCTAGGCACCTGTGCCATGTTTGGATTTCTGTGTGTCATTCTTCCTGTTATAGTTCCGTTAGGTATCACAAAACCATGAACTCTGTCATCGTCTTGTACAGCTTCTAACCAACTACTTATTTGTGCTATTCTTTTTTGTAATAATAAATACCGAGCTATCAACTTAGCTTCAGGTATGTTTTTTATTTTAGAAAGAGCTCCTTCATCTACAATAGGTTGACCTGTTGGTGTAAACTTGTCAGGTTTCCATCCAAATTCAATTAAGTATTCTCCAATTTGTTTACGTGAACCTAAATTAAAGTCAACTAATTTTCTACGCATGAAAGGTTTATCATTACCTGTTGTAATAATTTTATCATACTCCTCCTGTGTGAGTCCCTGTTTAGATAGCTCCCCGTCTTTTTTTGTTTTTGGAATTACTTCTTTTATATCTACAAGCCTAGGTACAAAAACTTTCTGTACTTCTTTTTCTATGTCTTGTATTTTTTCTCTTAAAGTAGCTAAGAAAATAGAAGCATCAATAGAGTTAAATTTAAAACCATTAACTTCTTGTTGCTTCATTATTTTAAATACTTCATGTTCTATATCTAAACTTTCTGGAGCAAAAACCTTTCCTTCTTTTAATAGATACCTGTATAACACAGTGTTTAACTTGACATCATTCACACAGTAGTTGAGCATTTCTTCAGAGTAATGTTTAAATTCTTTGTAGTCTATCTTAGGAAACTTCAAGCGATAGCCCCACATTTCTAAGCCGTGTCCTCCGTCTCGTACAGGATTGTAAAGACGGGACATTACTAAAGTATCTATTATTTTTTTTGAGTTTAAATCTACGCCTGTTAAATCTTTTATTACTGGTATATCAAAACCTATTATATTGTGTCCTATTATAGTATCAGCAGATTCTAATAGCTTTAGTCCTTCCTTAATACTAGAGGGGTCAAACTTATAAATTTTATCTGTATTAATATCTTGACAAACTATACACCATATCTTAGTAGCTTTTATATCGTCAGTCTCTATGTCAAACATTAATTCCATATTAAAAATCTACAGCTTCCTCATTTTCTTCTTCTTCTAACTCATTAAGTCTACCTGTTTCTCTATCGTAAAGCAACCTTGTTGCGGAGCCTACATCTCCAGTGTATCTAGATTTCAATACCCTAACTTTAGTAGTGTTAGATTCACTCTCGCTATCCGCTTGTTGATTTCTTTCTAAGGCTATAACACAGTCTGATAATTGAGCTATACTTTGTGAGCCTCTTAGATGCGAGAGACTAACTTCTATACCATTCTCATGTCCTTTATTACCGTCTACTCTTCTAAGATGAGAAACAAGTATCATACCTACTCCAGTTTCTTCTACAATACTTCTTAGTCTAGCCATAATATTATCAATAGCTCTTCTTTCGTCTCCTTCAGCAGAAGCAACTACGAGCATATGTAGATGGTCAAGTACAATCCACTTACACTCGCATCCTATAATCATAAACCTAATCTTAGAAAAGATTTCGTCTATGTCATTCGTGCCAAAGTGTGCATGTACCCATACCCTATTCTTATTTTCTCCGTCATATAATATATCAAAGAAATTATCTAACTCTTCTTCTGAGTACTGCTCTCTAACATGGTCTATGTATAATCTGTTGTTAGCTTCTATAGATAGTATACCGTCAATAGTTCTTCTCCAATCTTCTTCTAAAGCTATTACTCCTACATTATCTTCTGTTTGTTTTATTAACCAGTGCTCTAACTCGCGTGTAACACTAGACTTACCTAGTCCTGTGCCTCCTGTAAGAGTTATAAGCTCTCCTCCTCTCATGCCTACAAGCTTGTCGTTCAATCCTGCCCACGGGTAAGGTATACTATTTTTCTTTTCTCTTTTATGAAACTCACTTCGCTTATCAGAAACATTTATAACTCCTGCTGGGGTATATATCTTAGCATCCCAAAAAGCTTTCACAAATAAAGCATGCTTGTTATCTTTGAGCATGTCATTAGCGTCTTTGTACTCAGTAGGTAAAGTCATTATCTTAGCTTTACTAGGTGTAAATAACTGGGCTACTTTCTTTGACGCTTCTTTACCAGCCTTGTCATTATCAAAACAAATTATAATCTTTTCATATTGTTCTAAAAATTCTAAACTTTCTTTGACATCTTTTACAGCCCCTTGAGAACCTCTCTTTATAGATACGACATCCCACTTAGAACCAAACAATTCGTAGCCTGCCATTGCATCACACTCTCCTTCTACCAAAGTAATATACTTTCCTCCTTTGAACAACTGTTCACCAAACAATCCAGTACCTTCGTACGTACCTTGGAAACTAAAATTCTTATCCTTGACATATCGAATCTTAGAAGCAGTCTGCTCGTTGTTATTATAAAAGGGATAGATGTGTTGAACAACTTCTCCATCGCTGTTGTATACAGCCTTGACTCCGTATTTAGTAGCTGTATCTTTTGATATTTTTCTATCGTTTAAGGCACCGTAAATAGCACCGTGTTTGTTATCTAAACTTGTATTCTTATTCTTGACTAACTCCATTGAGCTATCCTCCTTGTTATAATTTTTAATAAAATCACCGCAACTGAAACACTTAGATGAGCCGTTTTCATTTACGGATAATGCATCTTTACTACCACAGGCATCGCAGGGTAAATGCAATTTGACAAAAGCCATATATTCTCCTTGACTGAATCGGATTGTTTAAGGATAATACCAAGTGCAAGGAGGGACTTTGCAACCCCTAAACAATCCTAAATAAATACTATTCTGAGTCGCCCTCTGACTCTTCAACAGTTTGTTCTTCTTGTTCTACTATTGCTTCTGGACATTCTCCAAGCAAAGCTTCGAGACTATTCTGATGCCCTTGAAAGGCAAAGTTTAAAGCTTCGACTACTACATTTAATGTACCTATTTTACTGATACGCAGTTGAGCATCTGCTCTTTTACTTTCATCTACAACTTTTGAAACATCGTAGATTGTTTCAGTGTTGTCTTTATTTCTGATAGTTATTATCATGTTTACTCCTGAATTAAAAGTCTAAATCGTCATCAACAGTAGCACTAGAGTCTTGTCTTTCTTTCAAGTCAAGTACTTTAACACCATCTAAAATATAGTAGTCATATTCACCCCACTTATTTTCATGGTGCCAGTAATGAAACATTATCTTAGCTTGTGTTTGATTACCTATAGTAATCTCTCTACCGCTTTCATCATTAAACTCAAACGGTTCTCCTTCAGCATTCTTTATAATGACTGCCTTATTATCTGCTCCGTTCTTATTCTTTGTGAATCTTTTAAAGTAAATACTTTCTGGTATTTCTTTATCTTCCCAGCCTTTTGTTCTGACTCCCATCTTCTTAGCCATCTCTAAGTCTTCTGGATTATCTGGTATTAAAAAAGTTTCCCATACTCCGTCGGGGTTGAACTTAAAGTTCGGGTTGTTGATAGAAGGATAGATTAATTTACCATCAATTGTATAATATTTAATCTTACCTTCATCGGTTTTTTCTATTAGTTTAGACATAAAAACTCCTATAATTATGTGTTAAGTTATTGTAGTATACATGCTTAATTAGAAATTGCAAGTAAAATATCATTTAAAGTTATAAAACTTTCATCTCCTAGTCTTACATAAAAGAACTCATCTTTCCCCCACCTAACTTCATAGGTTACTTTGTTCTCGTACAGCTCTCCGTTGTTTTCTCTTATCCAGTTTTCAAAGTCTCTATACTGGTCTTTGTTTAGTTTTTTAAATTCAGCTTCCATTATAATCTCCTCACTTTAATAAGTATAAAAACCACATACACACTATCATACCAGCCATGGATATTTTCATTAATAAATCATGTTTCATTTTCCTTGTCCTCTATATTTTTTGTAGGAATTTTTTTTATTTTTATTCATGGTTGAGAAGCCTACATTATCTCTACCTTGACTTGTTCTCTTACCCCTAACACCAGTAGCAGGCATGTGAGATTTTTTAAATGCTTTAGATTTTACAGCCACTATAACCTCCCAGAAAAAATATTAAACAAAGATTTTAATTTATCTTTAGTTAAATGTCGTAAGTGTTCTGGCACATCTTTATAAAAACTATCAATACTTTTTCGATGATTATAAAATATATTTTCAGTTATAAACTGTAGTATTTCATCTCTATCATCATCTATGTGTAAATTATAGTAAGTCGATATCCTGTTTACCTCATTGTCTAGTAACCCTTTAGAATCTTTTTCTAATGTCTCTTCGTGTAAATCTTCTAATGCTTGTTCGTTGTGGTGGTTACTCATGTTATCTCCTATCATCATAAGACGAGCCATCAGCCCTTAAATAAATACCATCAGATAAATAAACATCTCCACCTGCCTCAGGATAATCAGACACATAATTATAGATATCATAAAGACTTTCGTATTCATTTATCATTTCTCTTACTTCTTTTATTGTCATGTCTTGATTAACAGACGAGTTTATTAATTCCAAAATAAAATATTTTAATTCTGTTATGGAAAATCTTTTAGGAGAATGATATGATTCTCCGCTTTTTATATAGTATCCTAATTGTTTTAAAGAAACTCTTTCTTTCTCATCTACTAAGTTTCTTTCTGTAAAGATATAAAATTCTTTATGTTTATTCATCAGTTCAATCCCTCCACTTGCTTCCAATCCTCGTCAAGTACAAGGACTTCTTCAAAGTTATGTTTGTAATCTACATCTACACTATGCCAGTTCTCAAAGACTTTTTCAGTTCCGTCTTTAAAGGTTATCTTCAAATCTGCTCTACACAAATCCCAATCTTCTACCTTATCCCAATCAATACCTAGTTCTTCTAAGTCCCAATTAAGATAGCAACTATATCTAGCTTCTATATACTTTGGTTTA
>Ga0307488_10004996_pt1 | contig 11000 bp, 10 predicted proteins | sample SB02metaG_FD_202248 | JGI IMG/M metagenome (GOLD analysis project Ga0307488, IMG submission 202248) | Sea-ice brine microbial communities from Beaufort Sea near Barrow, Alaska, United States - SB 0.2 | ecosystem: Environmental > Aquatic > Marine > Coastal | place: USA: Alaska | collected...
TGAGACTGCACCAAAGAAATCATCTGGTGATGATGAAGCAGAAGGTGGATCTGGAGAGACTACAGAAACTCTGACTGTTGCATTTGGTCGTTTTAATCCACCAACTGTTGGTCACGGAAAACTTTTATCAGCAGCAAAGAAAGCAGCAGCAGGTGAAGACCTAAAGATCTATCCATCACGATCACAGGATTCTAAGAAGAATCCATTAGATCCTGACATGAAGATTTCGTTTATGAAGAAAATGTTCCCTGATTTTTCAGAGGTCATTATTAATGATGCTGATATGAAATCAATCTTTGATGTATTGGTTGCAGCAGATGAGGCAGGATATCGTAATGTTAATATCATTGTAGGATCAGATCGTCAGGCAGAGTTTGAGAACCTGGCAACAAAGTATAATGGAGAACTTTATAACTTTGAAAACATCCGTGTTATCTCTGCTGGCGTAAGAGATTCTGATGCTGAAGGTGTTGAGGGTATGTCAGCATCCAAGATGAGAAAGGCTGTTTCTGAAGATGACTTCGAATCATTCCGCAAAGGAACACCAAAAGAACTTGATGATGGTGATACTACTGCACTCTTTGATGCAGTTCGTGCCGGTATGAAAGTTAAGAAGAAGAAAAAAGAAGTTACTGAACTCTGGCAGATTGCACCGAAGTGTGATCCAAGAGGATTGCGTGAGCAGTATGTTGGTGGATTCATCTATAGAATGGGTGATTTAGTAGAACATTTAAATACTGGATTGATTGGTAAGATTATCCGTAGAGGAACTAATCACCTTATTTGTGTGACTAAAGAAGAGTATATGTTTAAGTCTTGGATCCGTGATGTGATGGAATATACTGAGAAAAAAATGAATCGCCGCATGAGAGTTCCTCAAAAACCAAACACTTTAGTTGGAACTGACGGATACCTTAAAAATGCTATGGCAGCAACTGGTACAACTAGTATTAAGAATTTCATAAATAAATATAAGAAAAAGTCAAAGTAGAAACATGTCTAATGGTATTGGTAAGAACCCTCTGAATGATATTTCACAGATATATCTTAATCAGGTTGCTGAAGGAAAAAAGAAGAAGGACGATACTTACTTAGAACCTGATATGGAGAAGCGCCAGAAGAATAACGAGAAGGCACGTAAAGAACTTGCTAAGGGTCCTCAAATGAAGAACCCTCACTTTGAAGAGAAGCAGCAAGGATGGGATGCTGTAAATGCTCTTGCTGGTGCATATAAAGAAATGCAAGAAGAGGGATATAAAGGTAAGCACGGTCAGTCTGACAAACAGTATGCTGACTCCCGTTCTTCTGGTGGTAAGATGGTGTCTGGTGACTCCAAGATGAGTGGTGCTGAATACACCCATGGTCGCAGAGTCAAGGCAGCAAACCCTGGTATGCAATCTGATGTAGGTGGCAAGACTAAACCTAAGTCTCAAGGTAAGATGGATGCAGGTAGCAGAGAAGACCTGATGTATCGTAAGGCAAACTTGAAACGGAAACACAGAATATCGAAGATGGCTAAGGAGGAACTTGATCCTGTAGGTAAGGAAGATAGTGATGTTAATAACGATGGTAAAAAAGATAAAACTGATAAGTATCTGATGAATCGCCGCAAGGCAATTGGTAGTGCCATCAAAGGCAAGATGAAGAAAGAAGATACAGATGTTGATAAGTATATTGAAACTGTTGCTAAAGTAAAAGAAGTAGAAAGAGAGAATGATGTTCAACGCTGGATTCAAAAAGAATCCCGTTCATCAAATTGGAGACAAGATCTTTCTGAGATTATGATTGATGATGAGGATTCTAAACCAATCAAAGAAAAGAACGTAAAGAATAAAATCAAGATTAATCCTAAACTGGGCGAAGCAGTTGAAGGGATGGGTGGATCCCTGATTGAGCATATTGAAATCGATGAGATGGATTTTATCATCGAGAGCGTATATGATGAACTACTTGAAGAAGGTTATGCCGAAGATGATGTTGAAGAAGCAATTGAAAATGCTATGGAAGCAACGGTAACCTTTGGTTCTGATACCAAACCAATGAAAAAAGATGGTTCTCAAGTAGGATCAAGAAGAAAGTTCCTTAAGAGAAAGGCTGGCGAGTTTCTTCAAAAATCAAAGAAGAAAGTAGGAATGGCAGTTGCTCAGGCACGAGTTGATGCTTACAATAAAAAGAGAGAAGTAAAGCAAGTTGCTGGTGATAAAGCAAGAGAACTAAAGATTTCAGCAAAACGTGGTATCAAGAATCTGGCACAGAAGGTTGTCAGTCGCATGAGTGAAGAGATTGTTGATGAAGCAGAAAAACCTTATCCTTATGGTAAGGTAGGTGATAAACTTCGCAAAGTTGCAGGTGAACGTGATGCTGAAACCGATCTAAAGAAGAAAAATAAACTTGCATCCCGATTCTCTAAAATTAAGGGAGAGTATGATCTTCCCGAAGCAGTCTATGGTGGAACTCCACCAGAGAAAAAAGACACCCGTATGGTTGTCACGAATGCTGATAAGAAAGCAAATACTCCTGCTTATCGTGCATATAAGGCAGGCAATAAGAACTATAAATCTGCCGATCACATGAACGAGGGTGATGGTGATCCTTGCTGGGATTCCCACAAGCAAGTTGGGATGAAGAAGAAAGGTGGTAAGATGGTTCCCAACTGCGTTCCTAAGAACGAGGAAGTAGATCATGTAGACGAGAAGTTCTCCATGGCTGCTAATCCAGAAAAGAAAGAAACTCCTCGTCCGACTAAGAAGGCGGAGAATAAAAAAGGTATGAGTATGAGGTCTCGTGCCGTAAAGGAAGTGGGAACTCAACGTCGCCAAGACAAGGAAACCGGTATTACTGAAGGGAAGAAGCAACTTCCAATGGTAAAGATGTTCCGTAAGGCAGGTAATCTTGGACGTGATGGAAGTCCAGAGGCAATGGAACGTTCCAAGAAAATCACTGGTGTGATGAACAAAAACGCTGAACGACGTGCTGCTCATCGTGAAAGAGATGATGCTGCCAAGGATGCCAAGGCAGCAAAAAAAATGAAAATGAAAAATGAAGAAGCATCAATGACTCCTCAAGAGATTGCACTTCAAAAGAAGAAAGCAATGCTCGATAGAATGATTGCTCAGAGAAGACAGCAGGGATTGAACAAAGTAAAAAAGTCTGAAGCACCCGCGAAAGCAATGGGTGAAGAAACAGAGTGTGATCATAGTATGAAAGGTAAAGAATGCCCTGTTCATGGAAAGAAAGATTGCTCTTCTATGAAAGAAGCAACTGAAGATTCTCTAAGAGATCGCCGCATGGAGCGTGGTGGTGTTGGTGGTAACCAACGTTACAACAAACCAATTAGTAACACACCGAATACATTTGGCAAAAAGAAACCTACTGCTGGTGGTATGTCTGCACTTGAGAAAGTAAAGGCAAGCATCCGTGCCAAGCATGGTTATGGTGCCATCAAAGAAGATGCCAAGATGGCTAAGCAGTCAGATGAAAAACTAGCAGCATTACATAAGCAAGTAAGTGCTAGTGATCAGAGTCTTCCTTCAAATCAATTTATGATGAAGAGAGTATCGAAGGAAATGAATCGCAGAAAGAAGGCGACTTGATATGCCAGCAGTATCTAAAGCACAGCAAAGGTTCATGGGTATGGTATATGCCACCAAGAAAGGTGACATGACCAACCCTTCACCTGAGGTTGCTCAAGCAGCAGCATCTATGAAGAAGAGTGATGCGAAAGACTTTGCATCAACTAAGCATAAGAAACTCCCTGAGAAGAAGGTTGCAAAAGAAGCAACAGATTTCTCACAGAGAGATAAGGTTATGAAAAAGGCAAAACCTTTTCATAAGCATCTCTACAAAAGTCTTCATAAGAAGGATACTTCTGGTGATGTGAATGAAAAAATTGATTATGCTGACTCTAAGCAAATGAAAAAATTTGCTGATGAGAAAACGAAGCATAAAGAACAAGATAAGAGAATGAAATTTGGTAAATTCACCAAACGTGCTGAAGAGGCAAAGGATCGTTTACGTCCTGGTGAAGTAAAACGTTATGATAAAGCAAAGGGTAAGTGGGTTTCTAATAAGGATTGATATATAGTATTAGCAACTGAGATTTACTATGCTTACATTTTTACTTCCACTAGCAGCAAAGATTATTAAAGATGCTGTTTCAAAAATTCCAGAAAATGAAGAACTTGGTGAGAAGATGGTTGAGATCTGTCTTGTTATTCTTGCTAAAGCAGTTAAGTTAACCAAGACTGATATGGATGATCAACTTTTAGAAGTTGTAACAAAAGCAATTGCTGCCCGTGAGAGTGAGTAATTTTATAAATACCTTATAGCAAATAAATTAAAAAAGAGAGAGAAACATGGCACTCTGGGGAAATAATGATAACCTGAATTCTTCGGGCACGGTAGCACTTAATTATGCCAATAAGACTGTAACTGGTACTGGAAGTTCCTTTGGTTATGCTGGGGCAGGGCATACTGAAGCACGGGTTGGTGATGTCATTAGATTTGGTGAGAAAAGTGGTACATATTTTGGTGATGCTGTAATTGTCAGCATTGCAAATACTCAGTCTTTAACGATTGGATCAACTGCTGGACTAGATGGCGCTGCTATTTCTGGTGTACAATTTGAGATTAGTGAACTTCCAAAATCTAGTGTATTAGATCAGTCATATAGTGAAAATATTGCACTTGACGAATCACTTAAAGTAGTATTTCCAGGTGCTGGACTTAGTACTGATGTAAGTGTTGCTGTTGGTGCATCAATGCTTCCAATTAATATTGAACAATTAGATCCTGCATCATCAGCATTCTTAAGTCAACTTGTTCAAGTTGGTGATGTGATCACCAATGGTAGTGATGATGTTAGTATTGTTTCAATTGGAACTGCTAGAGCAAGTTCAACAGCATTTGCTCCCGTAGGAACATCAACAGTCTTTGTTAATAGACTTACTATTCCTGGAATTGATTCAAACGCTGCTCTCTTCATCGGAAGCGAGGCAATTCAAGTTGTTTCTGTTGGCACTACTGCTGTCAGTTTGGCATCAACTATTAGCGTTGGAGTTGGAACTGGCGATCATCTTATCTTTGAAAGTATACAAACAATTGGTATTGCTTCAACAATTACGACTGGAATCGCAACAGGTATTTCTTTTAACATCAAGAGATTGATGGGTGGTTTTGACAAGTATGTCTATGGAGTTTCTGCAGATGATGTTGCCGCTTCTCAAAATACATCATTCGCCGCACCTCATGCTGGTTGGGTTGGTGTTCATACCTATAGAGACAACCTTGGTAACTTGAGAGTTAAAACTGAAGTTCTGGTTGCTGCTTCTGGTATCACCACCGGTAATGCTCCTGGATATCCTACTGCATAATTAGTCTATGATCTTTCATGAATTGAATGAGGATAACTTTCTCCTCTTTGCTATTAAAAATTATGAGAATCCTCAGGCGGTAGCAAAAGAAGATTTTGACCGGGATTTAAATCACTTCAAGTACATCAAAAGACTTTTGAAGAGATATAAAAATACCGGTCAACTAAAAACACATCTTCTTTTAAACCATTTTATTGTTCTGTATAATATTTTTGGTGAAGCAACAACACCTATGTTGTTCTTTAAGATTGAAACTGAACTATGGTCTTCCATGAAAAGTTTTGTTATTTTTCTTGGCAGATTTCCTGAGTATCCAAAATCTTCATTACATGATGTTCAAGTTGACATGCACTGCTTATCTGAACTCTATAAAATCTACAATGAAAAAGAATCCTCTTGACAAAATAATACAGATGATTCGTGAAGATGTCCCCACTAATAATATTGGTGGTGGCCAAATTGCAGGTTCTATAGAAGCAGGTGATGATCCTCCAATAAGAAAGAAGAAAAAATATATCTATATGAAGGGTGTCAGGAAGATGTGGAAACCCGATAATGGATAATGTGAAAGTAGCAATTTTAGAAGAGAGACTTGGTAACTTTGAAGCATTAGTTACTCGACTTGACTCTGCCATTGAAAAAATAGCAGAGGTAAATAATAATGTGAGTAGAATGTTGGCAGTTCATGAAGAGAAAATTTCTAAGCAACAAGAGATTGACTCAGTATTGTTTGATAAAATCGACAAACTCCGTGATAAAATGGACAGCGATCATGACAGCGTTACTAAACGACTTTCATTACTAGAAAAAAAACTATGGATTGGTATTGGAGCACTTGCATCAATATTGATTATAACCAATCCACAATCAATCAAAACTCTTAGACCCTTGTTATCCTCCACAGAAAGTGCTATAGTGTCACCAGTGGTATCCTTTGTGAATGAATCATATTGATTCAAAATTTATTAATCTTCTTTCAGCAAAACTGCAAAAGTTTAAAAGAGTAAAGTCAAACTTATACAACTTTCGGTGTCCAATTTGTGGAGACTCGCATAAGAATAAGACAAAGACAAGAGGATATCTTTACTCTGTAAAAGCAGATATCAACTATAAGTGTCATAACTGTGGTGCTTCGATGACTTTTAGTAGTTTCTTAAAGCAGCAGGATCCTATTCTTCACAAACAGTATGTGTTTGAGAGATTTAAACAAGGGACAACCGGCAGAGGAACAGTAGTTGAAGAACCAACTTTTCATTTTGAAACACCCAAATTTGAAAAGAAGATACATCTACCAAAGGCATCAGAGAATCCTAATTCAGATGGATATCTAACTGCAAGAAGACTTGATCCAACACAATTTTATTATGCTGAAGGGTTTAAGAAATTTGTAAATACTCTCAAACAAACTTTTGAGGATACAAAATATGACGAAGAGAGAATTATTATTCCTCTTTATTATGAAAAGAACTTAATTGGACTGCAAGGAAGATCTATAGGTCCAAGTAAGGTTAAATACATCACGGTAATGATTAATGACGATGCCCCAAAAATCTACGGACTTGACAACATTAGAAAGGATGCTCCAGTCTATATCACAGAAGGACCTTTTGACAGCACATTCATTCGCAACTCGATTGCTATGTGTGGAGCTGACGCTGATGTTGATCGTTGGGGGATCAGCAATCCTGTTTGGATCTATGATAATGAACCCAGGAACATTGAAATCGTCAGGCGTATTGGAAGCACAATCGATAATGGCGACTCCGTAGTTATTTGGCCAAATGGCATAGATGACAAGGACATTAATGATATGGTGATGTCTGGACTGGATGTACAGTCTGTGATAGAATCAAATACATACTCTGGTTTAGAAGCAAAACTTAAGTTTAACATCTGGAAAAAAATATGAGCAACGGAACAAAAGTTAAAAAAAGAGATGGACGTATTGAGTCTCTGGATCTCGACAAGATGCATCTTATGGTAGAAGAAGCATGTCAAGGTCTTGCCGGAGTATCTGCAAGTCAAGTGGAGATGAAATCTGGAATTCAATTCTATGATGGTATCACGACTGCAGAAATTCAGGAAATTCTGATTCGTAGTGCTTCTGACCTTATTGATTTGGATCATCCCAACTATCAGTATGTTGCAGCAAGACTTCTACTCTTCTCTATTAGGAAGAATCTTTATGGCAAAATTAGAGAGATGCCTAACTTAGAAGATCACATCCTGAGTTGTACTAATATTGATGTATATGATAAGGATATATTTCTCAAATATAGTAAAGAAGAAATTGATAAAGCAAATGGATTTATTGATCATGATCGCGATTTCATTTTCACTTATGCTGGACTAAGGCAGGTTGCGGATAAATACCTAGTCCAGGATAGAAGTAATGATGGAGTTTATGAAACTCCTCAGTTCATGTATATCATGATTGCTTTGACAATCTTTGCGGAATACCCCAAAGAGACACGAATGTCTTACGTTAAAAGGTACTATGACGCAATCAGCAAGCACAAGATCAACATCCCAACGCCAATCATGGCAGGGGTCAGAACACCATTGCGTCAATTTGCATCTTGTGTTCTCGTTGATGTTGATGACACCCTCGATAGTATCTTTAGCAGTGATATGGCTATTGGTAAATACGTCGCACAACGTGCTGGTATCGGCATTAACGCAGGCAGAATTCGTGGCATCAACGCTAAAATCAGAGGCGGAGAGGTACAACACACAGGCGTTATCCCCTTCCTTAAAAAGTTTGAGAGCACTGTCAGATGCTGCACTCAGAACGGCATCAGAGGTGGTTCTGCTACAGTTCACTTTCCTATCTGGCACCAAGAGATAGAAGACATTATTGTTCTTAAGAATAATAAGGGAACAGAAGACAACCGAGTGAGGAAACTTGACTACTCAATCCAAATTTCAAAACTTTTCTATGAGCGTTTCATTGCGAATGGAGAGATTAGCTTATTCTCACCGCACGACGTACCAGGTTTGTACGATGCTTTTGGGTTTCCTCATTTTGACGATCTCTATGAGCGTTACGAACGAGATACTCTTACTCCAAGAAAGACTATCGGGGCACAGGAATTAATTCTAGATATTCTAAAGGAGAGAGCAGAGACAGGTCGTTTGTATCTTATGAATATCGACCATTGCAATTCTCACTCTTCCTTTAAGGATAAGATTAATATGAGTAACCTCTGCCAAGAGATTACTTTACCAACAGATCCAATTAGTCATATTGATGATGAGTTGGGTGAGATTGCGTTGTGTATTCTTTCTGCTGTTAATGTTGGTAAAATTAAATCAGATGAAGAACTAGAAGATCTTTGTGATCTTTCTGTTCGTAGTCTTGAAGAGTTGATTGATTATCAAGAGTACCCTGTAGCAGCAGCAGAACGCGCTACAAAGGCACGTAGATCGCTTGGAGTAGGATTCATTGGTCTTGCACATTACCTCGCCAAACTGGGGTACTCATACGACTCACAAGAGGCATGGGATGTAGTTCATGGGTTGGCAGAATCCTTCCAGTATTATCTTCTTAAAGCATCGAATGAAATTGCTAAAGAGAAGGGGTGGTGTGATGATTTTGGACGAACCAAATATTCTGATGGAATTTTTCCAATCGACACTTACAAAACAGATGTCGATGAAATCGTTCCAAACAAACTGAACCATGATTGGGAGGGTCTAAGAGCATCTATCGCCACCCACGGTCTTAGGCACTCAACACTGTCAGCACAGATGCCTTCAGAGAGCAGTTCCGTTGTGTCAAATGCAACCAATGGAATCGAACCACCTAGAGACTACTTGTCCATTAAAAAATCAAAGAAAGGACCTCTTAAGCAAATTGTTCCACAATATAATTCCTTGAAACATAACTATACTCTATTGTGGGACATGGAATCTAATCGTGGATACATTAATATTGTTGCTGTGATGCAGAAGTTCTTTGACCAAGCAATTTCTGGTAACTGGTCATATAATCCAGAGAACTATCCTGACAATGAAGTACCTGTATCTGTAATGGCAAATGATTTTCTAACTACATACAAGTACGGTTGGAAAACTTCCTACTATCAGAATACCAATGATATGAAAAATGATGAAGTTGAGGAAGAAAAACCAAATTTAAATAGTTTGCTAACCGATCTAGAACACGCCGAGGAGGGAGAGTGTGAATCCTGTGCAGTTTAAAATATCATCTTTGGAAAACACTAATACTAATGTTAAAGGTATGACAGTCTTTAACACTGAACAAGTTAATACTAAAAAACAACCGATGTTCTTCGGTAAACCTCTGGGTGTTCAGAGGTATGATTCATATAAGTATCCTATTTTTGATAAACTAACCACTCAGCAACTTGGGTATTTCTGGAGACCAGAAGAAGTTTCATTGCAGAAAGACCGTGGAGATTATCAATTACTTCGTCCAGAACAAAAGCATATCTATACTTCCAACTTAAAGTATCAGATCATGCTTGACTCTATTCAGGGTCGTGGTCCTGGTATGGCATTCATTCCTTACTGCTCCTTACCTGAACTAGAAGCATGTATGGAAGTATGGGGATTTATGGAGATGATCCATAGTCGCTCTTACACATACATTATTAAGAACATCTACAGTGATCCCTCAGAAGTCTTTGATAAGATTGTTACTGATCCTCGTATCTTAGAACGTGCTGCAAGCGTAACAGAATCTTATGATGACTTTATTCAAAATGCTCATCGCTATGACAATTCTAATGATTGGCAACATGCATTAGAGCAAGTACCGCAAGCACTAGAAGGAAAATATGAACTCAAGCGCAAACTCTACAGAGCAGTTGCAAACGTTAACATTCTTGAAGGTATTCGGTTTTACGTTAGTTTTGCTTGTAGTTTCGCCTTTGGTGAGCTTAAACTCATGGAAGGATCTGCAAAAATAATTTCTCTTATTGCAAGAGACGAGAACCAACACTTGGCAATTACTCAGAACATTCTGAATAAATGGAAGCAGGGTGATGATCCTGAAATGGCGCAGATTATGAAAGAGGAAGAAGAGTGGACCTATAAGGCATTTGATCGTGCTGTGAATGAAGAGAAACGTTGGGCAGACTATCTGTTCAAAGACGGATCGATGATTGGTCTGAACGATAAACTCCTTCAGCAGTATGTTGAGTGGATTGCTAATCGTCGTCTTAAAGGCATCGGTCTGCGTCCTGTGTATGACATTGCAGCAAATGCTAACCCATTACCCTGGACACAGCACTGGATATCCTCTAAGGGTCTTCAGGTGGCACCACAGGAGACTGAGGTTGAGTCTTATGTTGTTGGTGGAATCAAGCAAGACGTGGAAAAGGACACATTCAGTGGTTTCCAACTCTAAACCGTGCTTAAATAGGGGGACATGAGTTTCCTCTATGCCTAAGAATCAATTGAAAAAAGATGAGTTGAAAAATCGTGTACTCAAATTAAAAAATGATGTATACGAAGAACCCAAGACAGTATGGCGGGGGGATCGAGATATGGCACATAAATATCTCGATAAGGTATTGAACATCATTGAAGAATATAGATACTGATTATGAAAACCCATGGGTCTATTTGGGTACTCCCTTTGATGGTAGCCTTATTCGGGAC
>Ga0307488_10004998_pt1 | contig 10996 bp, 5 predicted proteins | sample SB02metaG_FD_202248 | JGI IMG/M metagenome (GOLD analysis project Ga0307488, IMG submission 202248) | Sea-ice brine microbial communities from Beaufort Sea near Barrow, Alaska, United States - SB 0.2 | ecosystem: Environmental > Aquatic > Marine > Coastal | place: USA: Alaska | collected 2017-05-06
AATACTATTTAGAAATAGGTCAGTCATTTAGTGATATAACCCCAATTAGAAAAACCAGTACAGACTCTATTACCTTTGCAGCTACAGACGGCTCCTCTACATTAGCGGTTACGGATTCCTCTAACGGGGTTGTTGCGGGCGATTTTGTTACGTTTTCTGGTGCGGCAACCTTGGGTGGAGTGATAACCGCAACGGTTTTAAACCAAGAATACCAAGTGTCTGGCGTTACTAGTGCAAATGTTTATTCGGTAGTTGCTAAAGACACCGACGGTGTTGCTGTAACGGCCAACTCTAGTGATAGTGGAAACGGTGGTTCTGGTGTAGATGGTTTGTATCAAATCAACGTTGGGTTAGATACAGAAGTTGGTGGCACTGGTTGGGGTGCGGGAACTTGGGGCCGTAGTACGTGGGGTTCGGGCACTGATATTAGCACCACTACTGAACTGCGTATCTGGAGCCACGATAATTTTGGTGAAGACTTATTAATAAATCCTAGAGACGGCGGTGTTTATTATTGGGATGCTTCTGCCACAAATGCTTTTACCACGCGGGCTGTAGAAATAAGCACCTTAACAGGGGCCTCTGATACACCTACTGTAGCAAAACAAATCATGGTTGCAGACAATAGCAGACATGTTATTGCTTTTGGAACAAATACACTTGGTACAACAGTACAGGATTCTCTTTTAATACGGTTCTCGGACCAAGAATCATTTCTTGATTGGACGCCTAAAGCCACTAACTCCGCAGGCGATTTACGCATTGGCTCTGGTTCTAACTTTGTACGCGCTATTGAAACCAAACGAGAAATTTTAATCTGGACTAATAGTTCCTTACAAACAATGCAATATTTAGGGCCACCATTTGTTTATGGTATTCAACCGTTAGCCTCAAACATTACAATTATGGGTGCAAATGCAGTAGCCGCTGTTCAAGACAGTGTGTATTGGATGGGTAAAGATTGTTTTTACGTGTATGACGGACAAACAAAACAACTTCCTTGCACGGTTAAAGAAGAAGTTTTCTTTAATTTTAATTCTGGCCAGGAAGAAAAAGTTTATGCAGGTATCAATTCTGAGTTTAGCGAAGTAACCTGGTTCTATTGTTCAGATGACAACTCAGTTGGAAATGGTGGAGACGGTCAAAATAACAAGTACGTAACGTACAATTACGCCGAAAACCTTTGGTATTATGGCACGATGTCTAGATCAGCCTTCTTGGATCGCGGACTACGGACCTTCCCCACCGCAGCAGAAGACGGTTATTTATACAGCCATGAAGTTGGATACGATGATGATGGTGCAGCGATGTCCTCTTCATTAGAGTCTAGTCCAATTGAAATAGGAGACGGGCAAAAGTTTGTTGCTATAAGTCGTGTTATTCCAGACTTCACGTTTCAAGGTTCTACAACTAGTTCCCCTGTTGTAGACATGACGATGAGTATGCAAGATTTTCCTGGTAGTTCTTATGGTCAAGCCGAAACTAACTCTACAACTTTAACGGCTAGTTCTACAACCACGGTTCCTTTTGAGCAGTTTACGCAGAAAGCGGATATAAGATTAAGAGGAAGATCGTTTGCTTTAAAAGTAGCGTCTTCAAACACGGGTGTTCGTTGGAGACTAGGTAGTCCAAGGATTAACACAAGAGAAGATGGTAGAAGATAATGGCAGGTAATATAACAGCGTTTCCAAAACTACCCGTTCCTACTCAACAGGTTGACGTGCGGTACTTAACAGACTTGGTACGTGCGTTGGAATCTTTTATTAGTCAAGTGCAAAACCCTGGACCACAAAGGGGCACAGCGCAGACTCTTACAAATCTACAATACGGGAACGATGTTGGCTTGGAGGAAGGCTCTTTGTATGTTACTAATTGTATAAACACGCAAAGTCCTGGTTATGTAAGAATATCGTTGTTGAATGTAAGCGCTTGTGAAGGTTTAGATGGAACAGGGTCTATCGGTACAGTTACCGTTGCTGTTTCTTAATATGATGAGAAGGTTTAAAATATGATTGGATCTATTTTAGGTGGCATTGCTGGGTTGTTGATTCCTGGTGGAGGAGGTTTTCTAGCTTCCACTATTGGTTCTGCTGTTGGTGGGTTACTTTCTGGACAAGATCCTAAAGACGCAATTAAAAACTCTTTGATCTTTGGCGGTGTTAACTACATGTTCCCTGGTGTAGCGAACGCACTACAACAATCCTCTATCGGAAGAAGCGCAACAAGTGCTCTTGGTAATATGGGCATAGGTACAAACAAAGGTCTAGCAGCATTAGCTAACACTGCTGCCCCAACAGCAAGCACGTCTGCTGCTGGATCAGGAATAGCATCTGCTGCATCAAAGGCTCCTTCGGTTAAACAAGTTTATAATATGGCAAATTTAGGTATGGGACTTGGCAGTGTTATTAGCCCACCAAAAGATTATTATCCACCCAGTCATCCAGACTACACTGGAGAAATTGACCGATCAGAGTTTACAAAAAACCTATATGCGAATAAGTATACAGGGGAAAGATACGATACCGTTGAAGAAAGAAATGATTCTGAACGCAGACACGCTGAAAACATGGGGATAGGATATGCTCGTGGGGGTTATATCGAAGGCCCAGGCACTGGAAGAAGTGATGACATTCCAGCGCAAATATATCAAGGCGGTGTTCCGGTGCAAGAAGCACGACTCTCGGACGGAGAATTTGTTATGACAGAAAAAGCAGTAGAAAATGGTGGCGGAGCAGCAGCAATGTATGCAAGAATGAAACAACTTGAAAATGGAGGGCCTGCATAATGGCTGAATCAACAGTAGTAACCAGAACGGAACTACCAGACTGGCTCAGAACATTTCAAGAAGATATTCTTACAAGGGCGCAAGGACTTGGTAATCAACAAATCACTATGCCTCAATATGAAGTTGCTGGTCGCACTCCGTTTCAAAATCAAGCAGCTCGAATGGCGGCACAGGGCGTTGGATCTTATATGCCTATGCTTCAAGCAGGGGCAACAAGCGTTGGTCAAGGTGTAGGTGCTACGCAACAAGGTATACGAAACTTAGGGCAAGCAGCTCAAATGGCACAGGGTGCTTATGCTGGTGCATTGCCTTATCAACAACAAGCCTATAACGCTATGAGCCAAAGCATTCCTACCACCCTTGCCGCCGCTCAAGCAGGGCAACAGTTATCTGCTGCTGGTCGAGAAGATTTAGGAGCAGCCGCTGGGCAGGTTTTAGCCGCTGGGCAACAAGGACAACAGGCCGCAACTGGTGGAGCACAAGGTATTTTAGGTGCATCACAGCAAGGTCAGGCTGGAATACTTGGCGCTGCTGCTCAAGGACAAGATGTAGCCGCTGGTGGAGCACAAGGTATTTTAGGTTCTGCCGCTCAAGGACAAGAAGCGGCAAGAATTGGATCTCAAGGATTGTCACAACTCTCCCAACAGTCCCAACTCACTGGACAACAGTCCGCTTCTAACATTCAAAGTGAAGCAGCGAGAGCAGAAGAGGCAAGACAATTTGGTTTAAGTACAGCGCGCTCTGGTATTGCAGGACTTGAAGGCGCTTCTGAAAGGTTTGATCCCTCTCAAACAGGGGCCTTTATGAATGACTTTGAAGGTGCCGCTGTTCAACAGGCTCTTTCCGACATCCAACGTGCAAGTGATATTAAGAGTCAAGGACTTGATGCACAAGCAGTGCAGTCTGGTGCCTTTGGTGGATCAAGAGGCGCGATACAACAGGCAGAGTTAGATAGAAGTACGTTAGAACAACAGGGCAGAACAGCTGCTGGAATGCGTCAACAAGGATATGAAAGTGCATCGCAACGTGCTCAAAAAGCCTATGAAGACGCTTTGGGTAGACAGATTCAATCCTCACAAACTATGGGGCAGCTTGGTCAGGCAGGTGCAGGAACCTCATTACAAGCTACGCAAACAGGAATGCAGGGTGCTCAACAAGCAGGAGCTATGGGTTTATCAGGCCTTGCTCAAGCGGGACAACAAGGGCAAGCGGCAACAGGGCAAGCTATGCAAGGTGCTCAAATGGGAATGCAGGGCGCTCAACAAGCTGGCGCAATGGGATTACAGGGCGCACAGATGGGAATGCAAGGAGCACAACAAGCTGGCGCAATGGGAATGCAAGGAGCTCAACAAGCAGGATCTATGGGAATGCAGGGCGCTCAACAAGCAGGATCGGCAGCAGCTCAAGCAGGCGGACTCTCGGCCCAAGGTGCACAACTTGGTATGCAGGGCGCACAAATGGGAATGCAAGCGGCGAACCAAGCCTCGAACATTGGACAAGGAATCGGGCAACTCGGAACACAGTACGGGCAACTTGGTATGCAAGGTGCTGGACAGATGGGCACGATTGCTGGTCAATACGGTGCAATGGGTCAAGGCTTGGGTGGTTTAGGAATGAACCAAGCTCAGTTGGGCGAGGCACAACAGGGTCTACAGTCAAACGATCTAAACACTTTAATGCAACTTGGTGGTCAGGAACAGGCGCAGTATCAAGCACAACTAGATGCCGCTCGTCAGAACCAGTATCAAAATGTTATGCAACCATATCAACAACTTGGCTTCTACTCAGACATCTATCAGGGTATGCCGTCATCGCAATCAACGATGCAACAGACTAATGCACCAGGACCAAGCACACTCTCTCAACTTGGTGGCCTAGCTTTAGGTGGGTATGGAATGTACAGAGGAATGCAATAAGGAACTGACATGAACAACGTTAATAACCGGAAGATGTTTGCTAAACGCGATGCAAGAAACAAGCTTGCTGAAATGGGGGGCATCTTAGCATCCTCTCCAGAACTACTGGGCGAAGCACAGAAGTTTGCTAATGGTGGTTCTACTTATGTCCCTAATCAGTTTCCAGAGCCTGACAGAAGACGTCTAGAGGATTCAGCATTTAGACAATACGGCATGAATCTTAATGCAGACAACACTTTATCTCCTGTAGCACGAGCACCTTCTACTTCTATTCCCGTTAAGACACTAGAGGAACGTGGGTTTAACCAGAGGGAAAGAGAAGAAATACTTTCTATCGCAACAAACATGGCGTCAATGGGTGTTAACTTTGATGAAGCTATTGAACGTGCAGTGTCTATGTTTGAGTCTAACAACTCGCAACTCACCGCTAGTTCTATAGAAAATGATGCTGGACTTCCTGCTATAAAACAAACTTTAAATAGTTTAAATAACCAAGCAGGACCCAACAGCTTTGCTGAAGCTGGTATAATGCAGTTTACAGACCCAAGACAATCTACACCTATTCCTGGTATGGGCGATCTTAACATGACTGACTCAGCGTCCTTACGGGCTGGAGTTGTAAGGCCTGACATGATGCCGCCTGGGTTTACTCCGGACATGCCCTCTGAAGAGATGATGTTTTCCACGTCACCACAAGGAGGAATGGATGCTTTAGCAATGGAATCTTTGCAAAAGACTATAGATAACCCAAGTACAAGAACAATGTTTGGTGTACCTTTAGAAAACATGACTTCAGAAAAACGAAAGATAGCTGCTCAAGAACAACAACAAATGCTTCAAGAAGGTATATCTAACATAGGTCAAATTCCTGAAGTAACTATGGGACCTTTTGCTTCTGACACAGATTTCAGAGGTTTACCTTCCGCAGAAGACATAGCATTAGAAAACGCTTCAACGATTGTTAATAATTCAACATCTACAAAAGAAGAAAAAGATGCAGCGCAGTTAGCTTTGTACCAAGCAAACGTAAACAAAACAGACGTTGAAAGAAAACAAGAAAAAAACAACAAAGAAAATATAAAGTTAGAAGAAAAAAGAAAAGAAGAAAAAAATAAAACTTTAGAGAAAACTAACATCGTGACTGAAGAAAAGTCTGTTGAAATTTCTAATTTAAACAAGCAAATAAATCAACTTCTTAATGGAGAAGATATCATCGACTTAGGAGACCCTAAGAGTGACCCCACACCAGATGCCACACCAGACCCTGTTAAAAAAGACACAAGTTTAGCGGCAAGAAACAAAGAAATGCAGGCTTTGTATCAAGAGATGTTTGGTGAAGACGAGAAAGAAGTAGCCGCTGCTAAGTGGAACCAACTTGCAATGGTTGGCTTTGCAATTGCCGCTGGCAAAGATCCAGACACTCTAACTAATATAGCCGCTGGGTTACTACAAGGTGCTACACAAACAAGGAAAGATGTGGCAACAAGGCAAGCTAGAAAAGACAAAATACAAATGTCAGCCTTTGAATCGGCCTTATCACAATCATCGGCAGACACAAAGTTTGGAAGAGATATAGAAATTGCAAAACTAAGACTTGAAGGACAAGGCGGATATTTAAAAGACGAATCACCACCACGTTTGTATAATAAATTTTTAGATAGTTTTATTAAAACTAATAAACAATTGGCTTTAGAAGGTGGGTTTTTACCTCTTGGTCAAAATGGAAAACCGATAGAAGGAGTAGAGGCTCTTAACTTTATACAAGACCAAGCCTCAAAACAAGCCTTAATATCAGTGCAACAAACACATCCTGATTTTAAACTTTCATCTCCAACATTAAACGCACCACCAATAGGAACCGTAACAGAAGGTTATAAATTTATGGGCGGCGATCCTGGCAACAAGAACAACTGGGAAAAGGTTTAACTTATGGCGGGACCTTGGGAAGTCTATCAATCAAATGTTTCTGTTGAAGAAGAAGTTGATAAGTACGGACTTGCTAATTTAGAAACAGAAGAGGGACCAGGTGTTGTTTCTACTATGGGAGATATAGCACAAGGTAGCGCTGCAGGTGTTGTTAACATAGGACAAGGTCTTGCAGAACTTGCTTCGATGGGTGTTGATGTTGCATTAGGCACTGATACTGCTCGTGCTACTACAGGGTTTTTTGAAGACGCAAAAGAAAGCTTAGATTTTGTTCCAGATACTACTGCTGGAAAAGTAGCAGAAGGTCTTATTACCTATGGGTCTATGGCTATTCCTGTAGCAGGTTGGCTTGGCGCTGCAAGTGCTGCATCTAAAGGAGCGCGTATAGCTTCAAGTGCAAGTAAGTTTAAAAAAACAGCTCATGCGTTTGGTAAAAGTGGCCCAGGAAAACAACTCTTAAATAACCGTGCTAAGTTAGCTGCGTCTACGGCTCTTGGTACAGGCATGGCAGATGTTTTAGTTTCACCATCTACGTTTAATACATTGTCTGATTCTTTTGATGCAATGCCAGATTTTTTAAAGACAGAAGATGATACACAGTTAACTGGTGCAGAAGAACGAGGACGTAGGCTCAGAAATAAATTACGTTTTGGGTTAGAAGGGTTTGCATTAGCCGCGGGTGGAGAAGCTCTTTTTCCAGTTGTTGGACTTGCCGCAAAAGTCCCCGCTTATGTGCCAGGTGTTCCAGCAGTGGCGCGTTTAATTGGTAATGGTTTTGATAAGGTAGGAGAAAAACTAGGAAGCAGTGATTTTATTAAAAAATATTTTACTGCAGCGGGTCTTACTCCGCGTGACTTGTACGAAGGAATTGAAGGCGTAAAAGATTTTAGTAAAGCAACAACTAGAGATGCAGCAAAACGTTTTATTGCTTTTGATAACGCTGCAAAAAAAGTTGTAGGAAGAACAAAACTATTTGGTAAAGGTAAAGATGGTGTACAAAAGGCTTATGATGATCTGTATAAATATTTAACAGGAGACATAGACGAATCTGTTATGAAAGTTAATTATAATACAGAAGTTGCTACTGCTGCTAAAGACATGAGAAACCAAGTAGACGGATTAACAGACTTGTTTATGAAAGAAGTTGAAAATTCTTCTTTAGATCAAACTTCAAGAGATCTTTTAAAAAATCAATTTGAAAGTCAACAAGGAAAATATTTAAGAAGGTTGTATGAAGCGCACTTGCGTCCAGATGAATGGGCTAAATCATTTGACCCAAAGTTATATAACAAAGCTGTTTCAGATGTTGAACAAAGAATAAAGTTTAACGATCCATTAAAGACTTCTCTTCAAGCAAATGAAGAAGCAGTTAGAACTGTTAATGGAATGATTAAAAAAAATGTTATGGACGGTCCTTTTAAAGACCCACTTGCAATGGTTAATTTGCAAAGCAAGGCTTTTGATAAAGGATTAAAACAGGTACGTGATAAGCCCTTGTTTGAAATAGCCGAAGGAATATTTAGAGATAGAAAACTTTCTAAACCTGATAGTTTAAAAGAATTGCTTGGAGAAATTAAAGATCCAAAAGAATTGTACTTACGCACAGTAGATCAAATGTCTCAAACGCTTTCAGCAAACCAATTGTACAGACAGTTTTCAGCGCAGAACTTAACGGACTTTAAAGGGGCTGAAGCACTTTTAGCTCAAGGTGGCAGACCGTTACTTATTTCTGGAAAAGATCTTACAGAAGAACAAGCAAAGGCTTTTTTAGACAGAAATTACACAAGGCTTGGAGAAATTCCAGACGAAATACAAATAAACAAAGATCTATCAAAACTTGAACAAGCTGGAAAAAAAGCCTTTGGTGGTAAGTATGGAGTGTTAACTGGAGATCTTGTTCCCAGTGAAATTGCTGATTCTTTAACTATTGCAGCTAAAGCAACAAGCCCTCTACAAGAAGCGTTGGCTATTTCTCTACAAGCCAAAGGCTTATCGCAGATGACAAAGACTGTGTTAAATCCTTTATCACAAATCAGAAACTTTCACTCAGGTATATTTATGGTGGGAGCCAATGGTAATATAGCAAGGGACATGAGTATCTTTGAAAGTGGTCGCCTTACAATGGGTCGATTAAAAGACATGGGAGATAATGAGTTTAGAGAAACATTCAACATGCTTCAAAAGACAGGACTTGTAGATCAAAACTACGTGGTCAATGAATTTAGAGCTTTGTTAGATGAGGGCGCTGATTTAAAAGTTGCTGGTAAGGTAGCGGACTTGTCCAAACGTTCTATTGATAAAATACCTTTTGCAAGAGCTGCTTTAAAGGGTGCACAAAACGTTTACTCTGGCACAGACAACTATTGGAAAACAGTGGGATACCTTGGAGAGAAAGCAAAATACAGTGCGGCATTTAGAAAATCTGGATTGGACCCTGACAACCTTGGTGCAATTGCAGATGATTTAGTAAATGCTGGGTTGGCTCCTAGAGCCTCTGAATTTAGTGGTGGAATAGACTTTATGGATTTAATGACTACTGATATAGTAAAAGCAACAATGCCTACATACAGTCGTGTCCCAGAAATAGTTAAAACAATTAGACGTATTCCTGTTGTTGGCAACTTCATGGCCTTCCCTGCTGAAATAATTAGAACAACAACTAATATTACAGGGCAGGGTTTAAAAGAGTTGGGATTTAGAGCATCTCCAGAGTTAGTGCAAAAAATTGGAGCAAAGCAAGCTAGAATATTAGAAAAACAAATCCGTGCGATAGGTGCTAAACGATTAAGTAACTACGCTGCAATGGCGTACGTCGCTCCGTGGGCTGCACAAAGAGCAGCGATGGAAGCATTAAACTTTACTCAAGAACAGTTAGATGCATTAGAACTTGAGGCGCCTGAATGGATGAAGGGACATACTTTAATGCCCATCAGTCATAAACCAGGAGATAAAACTGAATATGTAGATTTAAGTTATATGATGCCGTATGATTTTATGGCAGCCCCTGTTCGAGCCGCGATGCAAGCGTACTCAGAAACAGGAGAAGTTACAAATTCTCAAGCAAAACAAGTTATGGCAGCTGGTAAGCAGGCTTTCTTAAAACTCATGGAACCGTTTGCCTCTGAAGCATTGCTTGCAGAAAGAATTGCTGACGTGTTTTATCGTGACGGTGTCACAAGGTCTGGTGCACGATTTATTGCAGAAGGAGAAAGTGACGGAGATAAATTACAAAAAGGTTTTAACCACATTATTGCTGGGTTTAGTCCAGGGATTTTAGATATGTTCTATCAAGAACGGGGCGGTAAGTTTCAACCTGGAAGACTCACCAAGGCTATGACTAACACTCCTGGTGGTTATGGAGAAACATTTACACTAGCGGAAGAAGCGGCAGGTATGTTGACTGGATTTCGTGAAATGGAAGCAGATTTAAATAATACTTTTTACTATAAAGGTGCGGAGTATAAAGGCAATAGAAGTGGTTTGCTAAGAGAATTTAAAAAAGAAGCAGGGAAAAATGATTCTACAGATCAATCCGTCATAGCCTCCTTTCAAGAAGCCAATAGAGATTTGTTAACACAACAATCAAAACTTTTTGCACACATAAAGGCAGCAAGAACATTAGGTATGACAAACGCGCAAATTAGAAGGTCTTTAAAAAATCAAGCTGGCATGGGTAAAAAAGAAATAAACTTTGCTTTGAATGGAAAATTTCTTCCTTTTAAAATATCTAGTAATCTCATTAAACAAATCAGGCAAGAAACAGCTTTGTTAGGTCAACCAAGAGTGATACAAGCGTTACCTCTTTCAGAATTAAGAAACATAACCAATCAATATAAAAACATTGAACTAGATCCTAAAGAACGAGTTGAGAAAACCGCCGAGGAAACAACAGTAGAAACAGGGTCCGCTCCTTCTGGTTCTCCTTGGGAATCCTTTCAGTCAACTCCTGACGTGACGACAGCTCCTTCTGGTTCTCCTTGGGAATCTTTTCAGGCAACTCCTGAACCAGTATCTCAGAACAACGTAGCTCCAAGTGTTTTATCTACTGGCACGGTGAACAAAGATAACACGGTTAATACAACAAAAGTTCTAGCTGGAACCAATCCGCTTACGCAAATGATTGCCGATCGTCAACTCGCCAACACCTAACCAACCTCGCCCCAGTTATCTCCTAGTTCCTCGTCTACCTTAGAGGGAACCTTAAGGATATGATCCAAGCCTGTCTCCATAATCTCCGTAATCCTCGATGCTTGCTCCTGGTTCTCTACTGAAAAGCACAGTTCGTCATGCACCGTGAGCATTGGAACAAGGCCCTCCTTGTAGCAGTCCGCCATTGCCTTCTTAGTTTGGTCAGCAGCACTGCCCTGTA
>Ga0307488_10005004_pt1 | contig 10987 bp, 8 predicted proteins | sample SB02metaG_FD_202248 | JGI IMG/M metagenome (GOLD analysis project Ga0307488, IMG submission 202248) | Sea-ice brine microbial communities from Beaufort Sea near Barrow, Alaska, United States - SB 0.2 | ecosystem: Environmental > Aquatic > Marine > Coastal | place: USA: Alaska | collected 2017-05-06
ACTAATATTTTAAAATCTTTTCTAGTCTTCCAAAGCCTATTAACCGAAGTACAAAAATCAAAGTAACCTCGGTTAGCCCTTTTATTACCTATTGTCATTATAATCTTTTCATTTTTAGGGTTTTTGTCTTTATTAGGACAAAATAGAACACTATCAATGCCATTATTAACAATAGGTATATTTAAATGACCTTTTTCGGCTAAAAAGTCAGATAACCAAGTTGAAATTGTAGATTTGACTAAAGGTAGAGAATAACTCATTTTAGCTAAAAAATAAGATATCCACTGGTTATGCCCGTCTGCTTGACGGAAAAAATTAGGTTCATACGCTCTTATTATATAATATAATTTTGCTTTCGAACCTATAAGCCTTGAAATTATTGCAGAATATGAGGTCAAATAATAAGATGCAGCAATAACATCGGAATCTTTAGGAGTAGCTTTTGCAAGTGCATAAACAGATAACAGATTATATATCCCCGATCTTTTTTTCTGTGGCTTTACTCTGATAATTTTTATATTCGCATTAACTGAGAATGGAATTTCTTCATTTCCAACCACAACTAGGCGACATGAATGACCTGTTTTTGCCATGTGGTTAGCTATTTCAACAGTACCTCGAACACCTCCGCTTCGCTCTACACTCAATAACAGAAAAGAAAACTTCATTATTTTATTAAAATTTAATTAATTACTTTATTATAATCATTCAAATGATGTTTCTGTTTAATAGAAACAAATTACTATTTCACTTTTTGTTAAACTAATAATATTTATTTCATATGTTCTGTAATTATTCAAAACAACATAGATTTATAAATAGTTTATTCTCAAACAACAAATAAACTAGATCACAAAAGTATGCAATGATCTTATATTTTATTCCTAATCAATATTTTTATTATACATTTTTACATTATAAACCTGTATAGCACCTAGGATCAGCATTAAACCCCAGATTCTTGTATCATACATTAATGTTCCAGTCATATTTACAATCAAAAAAACAATAAAAGCACTACGAAATCCAATTTGAAAATTGTCCTCAAATGAACCTATAGGAAATTTAGTTTTAGTCTTACGCCACAAATAATAATAGTACCGTATTAATAAAGCTAAACCTATAATACCAGTTTCACTTAGAAATTGCATATAAAAATTTTCAGCAGTTCCTAATATAGAAGCTGAAGAAAACCCATAAAAACCAACGCCAAAAATTGGGGAACTTAAAAATATACGAAAAGCTTCTTTCAATGCGACAAATCTCATAGCTGCACCATAAACATTCGTGTTAAAGTCCATACTTGAAGACCAACCGTCACCTAACGTAACAACTGAGATTGCACTAGGTAGCTTATAAATTGTATCAATTATCATTGGTCCTAACCAATATTCGGAAAAGAATGAAAAAAATATTACAATAACAAACAGAAGTAAAAACAATATATTCAAAAACCTCTTAAAAGAATATTGGTAAGAATAAAAAGCTATCCCTACAATAAATGCAATAATTGAACTTCTAGATTTTGTTACGGCAATACCAACTATTAAAAGCATGATTAATAAAAGTGATATTCTGTTTTTACTGAAAAGTGATTTCGATTTTAAAAAAGGTAGTGAAATAAAAAAAATAACTACCATAAATGCTCCAGAAACATTATAATTTGCAGATCCTTTATAAAATCCATTTTCTTGAAATGAACTCGCTAAATTCAACTCACGAAATAACGGACGTGTAAAAGAAACAGCGCCTCTGAATGCCCTGGATGTCAATTCAGTCGGATTTAGAACCTCAAATATGCCCCAAATAGAAGTAATAAAACCTAAATAAATTAAGATTTTTACAAAATTTTTGATATGCTTTAAATCTATGTCAGAGCTTATTAGTATGCATACTATTGGAATGAATTGTATCCACCTAACCCAGGTAACTAAAGAATTTGTTACCCCTGAAGACCGAAAAAATAGTGAAATCAGTATAGTTAATAAAGTCCATAAACCTAATATCAATAAAACCCTTGTTGAAGGTTCTTTAACTTTTTTGATTTTGAAGCCCTTAACAAAGGACATCATAATAATAATATATCCTATAACAATTGTATGCATACCAAGATTGACTTCTCTATCTCCTAATGAAAAAATAGAAACACTTTGACTGTAAGGAATAAGTATTACTAAAAAATATAGAGGGCCATAAATTCCATATTCTAATGTACCAACTGTAATTATTGTAGTTGCTACAACTACTAAGAAAGGTAATAAACTTCCAAATGAATACGGAAAAAAAATTAATACAGCCAGTAAGAACACTCCAATGATTCTAATTACGTCATATACAAATAAATTTTTATTCTGTGTAACTCGCATTTCGTATTATAATTAGTAGTTTTTATATTTAAAAATTAATAATTAACTAAAGCTTAAAATAATTTATTATAATTTTCATAATTCCGTGATACTTTAAAAAGATGTTGTTAAATCTTCGGAAACCAATATTTTCATAAGCTATAATTTCATTTTTAATCTTTTCATTTAAAGGAGTATACTTTACACTATCAATAATATCAAATATTTGCTTAGAATTTTTTTCCCAGTTTAAATTTTCAATTGAATATTGATAATTTGCTTTTTTGAGTTTTACAACTTTTTCTTTATCGTTGCAAATATCTATCATAATCGTCTTTAAGCTTTCCATATCGGGTAAACATTCCGGCCAATAATATCCATCTTCCCTTGAATAGTATTTTGAAACATCTATTAGGTACCCGATTTCCTTATTAACAAATTCATTCATTGGGGCATTATTGGTGGTGACAGGCACCAAACCACATACTTCTGCTTCTGCTAATGTCAATCCTATTCCTTCAAGTCTACTTGGATAAATATATACATCTCCCATGTGATATAACCCGGGTGCTGTTACGGTTTTTGTAATAATTTCTAATTTCCCTTCTTTTTCTAGATTATTAATGGCTGAATTAATTTCTTCATTAAAAAATGATTTCAAATCTATTTGAGAATGAAGAACCAACTTAAATTTCTCTTTAATTTTTTCAGATGCAAGCAATAATATATCAGTCCCTTTACGATAAGGATTCATACCACACGAATGGAAAAAAGTAACGTAGTTCTCATTAACCAACTTGAATTGATCATCTAAAGGTTTATATATATTACAATCTGTTCCCCAAGGTAAATAACCAGCATTTTTATGCCAATCAAATGCCGAATAATGCCTTTTAGTATTACATATTAAAGCAGAATATGCTGAATGCAAGGAAATAGTGTTTTTCTTGTAATAATCAATATATGCTAGGGTTGGAATCTCTAATTCATCGCACCATAATAAAGGATACATCCATTCTTGTTCATTAAAAAGCACCAAATCAATATCATTTGAATGCACCCATTTCAAAAAATCTTTTTTTGAAATTAGTGTATTGGAAAATGGAGAATTTCTTCGTAATCCCCAAGTGACATTATCTTTATCCCAATTTGTATCTCCAATTGCTGTCTCCTCTCCACCACGAGCATAGATGAAAACATCGTTTTTCTGTGATAAAACATCTTCAAATTGTTTAGAAACATAGGCGGCACCTCTCTCAAACCATGCTGTTACAATACCAATATTCATTTTTTTTTAATTTATTATTACATATTTAATACCTTGTAAACAATCAAGATATATTGATAACTTAGTATCTCTGAAAGCTCCTGTTTTTTAAAAAAACATCAAGTAGCTTTCCAATGATTCATGATTTTGATATCACATCGAAATCCTTTTCAATATTACAGAGCTGTTGATAATAATGTCTGTTTAAGCGATCTTCGAACTTTAAACATCTTGTATTTTACATATATAAAATATTTTAAATTACTCAAAGAAAGGTTATCAATTAAATTATATTGCCAAAATAATGTAGTATTCAACTCAAAGGGCATTCCATTTAAAACTCTTGAATTCATGAAACCATTGTGATACATATCGTGATTTGATTTAATCTTTCCTAATTGCGTAATTAAATTATTAGGTATGCAGAAATCAAATTTCCCAATAATATATTTTTTTTGAAATTCAGTGAGTGTAGATAAATCATTTAGTGGGAATAATATAAATATGGCAAATTCAATTGGCAACTCAACAATATTGAAATTATTTTCATTAATTACCTTATATTTACTTTTCTGCGTTGTAAACTTAAAAACATCATTATAATTCTTCAGATAATAAATATCATTAGAGCTATTAACTTTAATATCATACAATTTACCAATAATTGTCTTTACATGGACTATCATTATTTTTGAAATATTAACACCTTCTTCCCTATAATCTGAAATATCTATTTTCTCAGGATTATGATTTTCGATTATATTTTTTCTGAAAGAAGTAATATTTTTTATAAATTTTTCTATCTCTTTGCTACTGAAATCATCTGAAAAATGTTGCAGAATTCTATATGTATGCTTTAGACTATAAGAGAATGTTAAAAAAGAACGAATAGAAAGACTACGTTTATGATAAAACCTAGGATATGTATGTGCTAAAAATGAAACTAATTTATAAATCTCACTTGTCATAATCAAATCCTTATTTTCTGATTCAATAATGTAATTTTTACCTGCTTTTAACCTCAAATCAGAACAGTAAAAAAAACTTTCTAAATTATTAATCGAATTCTCGGGAATTACAAAAGGCGGGTGCATGAGCATGTATTTTTCTTCTTCAGTCTCACATAAAGAATCTCTAGACAAATCAATTTTTTTATATTTATTTGTATCGTTTTTTGTGACAACTATTAGATCAATATCTGATATACCAGGCTGTGTTAACCCACCTAACTGGTATACAGCACTTACCTGTGGATAATCGAAAATTTTCTTCACTAAACGATTTATATAATCATGATATTTATTAATATCAATTTTCATTATATCATTGTTTGCAATCAAAAGTTTATTCATGATTCGTAGTAATTATATGAGCACTCATTCGAAATATTAAACGTTGTAATTTTATCACAAAACTTTCTTTAAACATGGAATTTAGAAGTAATGGATTTCTTTTTAACTTTCTGATTATGAATTTTAGATATATTATTTTGACAATGTAACTGTATCGGAGTGATATAAATAATTTTGAAATTAAAGATGGATTCCATTCCTCTCTTATTTTAGATGTTGTTTCAAAAATATTATCAAGATCAAGTTCTTTGACAATTGTATTTTGGAATGAATCTTTTTTCGTAGTATCAATATTAATTCCTTGCAATAATAAAGTTGGAAATAGGGAAATAACACTTAAATCATTTTTAAAAGTATATTCATTATAAGTTTTATTCAGAATATCCGGATTTCTAAAACGTTGCGCCAGTTGTAAAAATGATCTAAAGATTAATACTTTGTTTTTATATAAATTTAAATGTATAACCTGGTTGTCAAATAGAGACTTTGATTCAGTAAATACTTGTGGAGGTAACCAATGATATGGAAAACAAAGCACATCAATCTCTGTTGCAAACATATGTGGGTGATGCTGAAGACAATCGAAACTATACAAATAACATAGACTTCTCTGCCATAATATTTTAAAATCAATTAATTCTTGCACAGATTTTACAGTATTTCCCTTTATAATCATAAAAGTATCCAAATCAGAAAATTTAGTAATTTCCAGATCTGCACAACTCCCGTGCACAATAAAGCTATTTGCATAGTGGGTAAAGTTTTTAGCAAACCCAAAAAAATTAATTAAAGATTTACTAAAGTTATAGTTTTCTTTAAATACTTTACTTACGGTTATGTCCTTTTTTTTAAATGGATACTGATATTGATTAATTAATGTTTCAAGCAAAATATTGCCTTTTACTAATAATTCTGGCAAATTATTTATTGAAATATTTTTAAAATTAAATTCTTGCTGAAAATATTTAAATAATATTTCTATGGATTGAGAGCTAACACTTTTTCTATTAGATAAAATAATTGGAGTATTTAAATACTCATTTAATATATCGTGTAATCTCTCTTGAAAAATAATCATTATTATCTCCGGATCATTATGAAGTCTTAATAGTACAGATTTTTCATTAATACTGATATATCTCAACTTATCAATTTCTTCTATAATAATTTTTTCCCTCAGTTTCTTTAAATTATCTTTTTTCATATAATTAAATGAATTTCATATTTGTAAATATTAATTAAATTTGCTTTTTAATAAATTTAATAATTCTAAAATAAAAATTCGTTGATATTTATATACAATGGATACAAATAAAACGCTAAAAATCAAAGGAACAGCAATTATTTTTATGTAAATATTTTCAAGTGAATAAAAGATGAATGATGAAATTAATACAGAAATCATACTTATTGCTATAGGAGTAATTATCTTAGTAAAATAATCTCCAAATTCTACTTCAATCATCTTAAAAACAATAAATCTCCAATTCGGATAAAATAACAGAATTTGTAAAATTAGCATTCCAAGGGCGACTCCAACTACCCCCCCTAAACTACCAATTATAACAAAAAATGGATACAAAAAAAAGATAGCTAATTTCCAATAAAATGCAATATTGGCCTTGCCTCTTGACAACAACAGACTTCCTGCAGGATTACTGATTGAACGTAATAAATATGTTATAGATAATATTTGAATTATTGGAACTGCACCAATCCAATCTTGCCCAAACAATATAAGTACAATTGGCTTGGCTAAACTTGCAATAAGAAAATAGATAACAGAATTTATATAGGTCAGGTAATTAATAATTTTCAGGAAAATTGATTTAAGTTTATTAATATCTGTATTTATTTTCGACATTACAGGGAAAGTTACCCTAGTAATTATCGGGTTAATTACCATTGATGGCTTAATAACTAAATCTTTCGCAATATTATAAATCCCTAGAACTTCAACTCCTAATAATTTTCCTATTAAAATTACGTCGAATTGAGAAGAAAAATAATTTAACACTTTTTCTCCTAGTTGATATAACCCAAAACTAACAAACTCCTTTATATCAGAAATTTTTAAATAAAGAGTTGGCTTATGTATTTTAAGTCCATAAAAGACATAACCTATGCTTGAAAACACAGAAAACACAACAGCTCCTATTGCTAATGAAAAAACTCCATAATCTTTGTAAGCAAGTCCAATAACAACACTAAATGAAATTAACCTACTTATTATTTCAGTCTTAGCAATCGAATTAAAAAATAAATTCTTTTGCAGTAGAACCATGAATTGCTGACCCAATGGCTTAACTAAAAATGTTATTGCAACAATATTTATGAGCAAAATAAGTTTATAATTTTCATAAAATCGAGAAATTATCGGCGATAAAAGCATCAAAAGTCCTAGGAACAAGATACCAATGAAGATATTTAACCAGAACAATGAACTTAACTGATCATTTTTAATTTCTTGTTTATAAATAATGGCATTTGAAATTCCCATATCAATAAAAATCTGAGAAAACCCAATTACTACCATGACTATTGCCATCAATCCAAAATCTTCTGGCCCCAACAATCTAGCTAAAATAAATAGTTGGATAATTTGAATTATAGAATTAATTGATGCTGAAATAGTTGTCCATTTGATGCTATTGACTGCTTGTTTTTTTAAGCTCATTATTCAAATGTGTTTTAAAAAAAAATTTTTCTAAATAAATTTCCGTATTTATTAATCAAGAAAGGCCTTAATAATTCGATTACATGCAAATCCATCCACATAGGTATTGTTAGCCTTACTCATGATATTGTAATGTTCTTTATTTTTGATTAATAGTGAGCCTTCGGTGGTAATTGGTTGTTTTTTTGTTCCAACTAATTTCACTGTTCCCGCGTCTAAAGCTTCAGGCCGCTCCGTAGTATCCCACATGACCAAAACAGACTTCCCTAATCCTGGTGCTTCTTCTGGATTCATTGTTTTATATTTTTTATGAAGTCTACAATTCTTTGAGATGCCAAGCCATCACCATAAGGATTATGAAGAGAACTCATGTCTTTATATAAAGATTCATCTTTTAATAACTTAGTCGCTTCATCAATTATTTTTTGCGTATTTGTCCCTACCAAAATAACGGTCCCTGCATCTACTGCCTCTGGTCTTTCTGTTGTATCTCGCATTACCAATACTGGCTTTCCTAAACTTGGTGCTTCCTCTTGTACACCACCGCTATCTGTAATTATTAAGTAGCTTTTATTCATTAACCAAACAAAAGAAGGATATGCTAAAGGAGCAATTAAATTAATATTACCAATATTACCCAACATCTCATGTACCGGTTTCAATACATTTGGGTTTAGATGCACTGGATAAACAATTTGAATGTCAGGATTCTTAATTGCTATTTCTTTTAATGCAACACATATATTAATAAAACCTTGTCCGTGATTCTCTCTGCGGTGTCCAGTTACTAAAATGATCCTTTTTTTAATATTTATTTTACCTTTAAGCTCTTCTAGTTCTAAATCGTCTATTTCATCTACCTTAGAAACACTATATAATAATGCATCGATAACTGTATTTCCTGTTACAAGAATATCTTTTTCAGCAATATTCTCTTTAAGTAAATTCTTTTTAGAAGTTTCAGTAGGAGCGAAATGATAATCACAAATTCTACCAGTTATTTGACGATTTATTTCCTCAGGAAAAGGAGATAGTTTATTGTTAGTCCTAAGACCAGCTTCTACATGACATACTTTTGCTCCAGAATAAAAACTTGCAATAGACCCAGCCATAGTTGTTGTAGTGTCTCCATGCACAAACACGTAGTCAGGAGAAAACTCTTCTAAGATTGGTTTTAATGATTCAATAATGGTAGCCGTTAGTCCATATAAATTTTGTCCAGGCTTCATTAAGTCTAAATCATATTCAGGTTTAATCTCAAAAAAAGTTAAAACTTGATCTAGCATTTCTCTGTGCTGTGCAGTAACACAAACTTTAGTCTCGAACAATTCGGGATGCTTTTGAAACTCTTTAACTAGTGGAGCCATTTTAATAGCTTCGGGTCTAGTACCAAAAATTAGTAGTATTTTTTTTTTCAATTTATATTAATTTATAGTCGTGAATCTACCTGATTTCTAGGAAGAAATCCTTTTAAATCATAAACAATACTTTTAGAGTCTTTCTTTATAGATTCAATATTTATCAACGAAAATTCGGTATGAGATACCGCCAATAATATTCCATCATATTTTTCTTTAATCTCATCTAGAAGATGTATCCCATACTCCTCTTTTACTTCTGCAGGATCAGCTTCATAATCATAGGTATCGACTTCTAATCCAAATTCCTTTAATTCTTTATGCACATCTGCTACTTTTGAATTTCGGATATCTGGACAATTTTCTTTAAAAGTAACTCCTAAAATTAAAATTCTTGAGCCCATAATTTGTTTACCTGCTTTGATAAGCATTTTAATCATTTTGTTTGCTACAAAAGTGCTCATGTTATCGTTTACCCGCCTACCACTTAGTATCACTTCTGGATGATAGCCAAGGTTCTCTGCTTTATATGCTAAATAATATGGATCTACACTTATACAATGTCCTCCAACCAGCCCTGGTTTGTATTTAAGAAAATTCCATTTAGTCCCCGCAGCGTCAAGAACATCTTGAGTATCTATGCCCACCCTGTCAAAGATAAAAGCCAATTCATTTACAAATGAAATATTAACATCACGTTGTGCATTTTCAATGGCTTTACTAGCTTCTGCTACTTTTATACTTGCGGCCTTAAAAGTACCTGCAGTAATAATTGAACTGTATAAATCGTCTACAAAATTAGCAATCTCAGGAGTTGACCCTGATGTTACCTTTTTAATGGTGGTTAAGGTATTAACCTTATCTCCTGGAACTATTCTCTCTGGTGAATATCCACAGTAAAAGCCTGTATTAAAAAATAAGCCACTTGCTTGTTCTAATATAGGTACACACACCTCTTCAGTACATCCCGGATACACAGTACTCTCATAAATAACAGTATCTCCTTTTTTAAGGATCTCACCAAGCATTTTAGAAGCGCCTTTTAAAGGGTTTAAGTCAGGTGTTTTGAATTCATCTATAGGGGTTGGAACTGTTACAATATAGATATTACACTCTTTAATATCATTAATATTTGCACTAAAAGTTAGCTGATTAGCACTTCTTAATTGCTCTAACGAAGCTTCATTGGTATGATCAATTCCTTTTTTTAATTCATCAATTCTAGCCTGGTTGATATCAAATCCTGAAGTTGGATATTTTTTACAAAACTCAATAGCTAAAGGAAGACCAACATAACCTTGTCCTATCACTGCAATTTTAACTTTTTCTAAATTCATGTCAATATTTATTATTCTCGCTTACTATCGCTAGACTTTTTTTTAATGTAATTATTCTAAATTTTTATTCGAGTAATAACCACCCGCTTTCAAATACTGTTCTTTTTGCATCAACTTCACATCCGATTGCATCATATCTTTTACCAAAGATGCTAAATTATGTGCTGCTACCCACCCTAATTTGCTTTTAGCTTTTGTAGGATCTCCAATTAATAGATCTACTTCTGTTGGTCTAAAATAAGCAGGGTCTATAGACAGCACTTCTTTTCCTAACTCTAATTGAAATTCTTCATTATTACAAGCAACGACAAAAGCTTTCTCATTGACTCCTTCTCCTGTAAATTGTAAATCAATCCCTACCTCTTTAAAAGCGAGTCTAACAAAATCTCTGACCGTGGTGGTCTTTCCTGTCGCTATCACCCAATCTTCAGGTTTTTCTGCCTGTAGAATCATCCACATCATACGCACATAATCTTTGGCATGCCCCCAATCTCGTTTGGCATCTAAATTTCCTAAATAGATTTTATCTTGTAATCCTAAAGCAATTCTAGCAGTTGCCCTAGTTATTTTACGAGTTACAAAAGTTTCTCCTCTTCTTGGAGATTCATGATTGAATAAAATTCCATTACATGCAAACATATTATAGGCTTC
>Ga0307488_10005005_pt1 | contig 10986 bp, 9 predicted proteins | sample SB02metaG_FD_202248 | JGI IMG/M metagenome (GOLD analysis project Ga0307488, IMG submission 202248) | Sea-ice brine microbial communities from Beaufort Sea near Barrow, Alaska, United States - SB 0.2 | ecosystem: Environmental > Aquatic > Marine > Coastal | place: USA: Alaska | collected 2017-05-06
CCTCAACATATAGCGATCATCACGTCGCCTACCGGGGCGGCGATTCGTGATGTGCTGCAGGTACTCAAGCGGCGCTTTCCGGCGATCAACATCAGTGTTTTACCCGTCGCGGTGCAAGGCAATGATGCCCCTGGGCAGATCGTTAAGGCGTTGTCCCAGGCGAATCAGTACACCAAACACCCCTTCGACTTGGTATTGCTAACTCGCGGCGGTGGCTCGCTGGAGGACCTATGGGCCTTTAACACGGAACCGGTAGCCCGGGCGATTTTTGCTAGCCGGTTACCCGTGGTCTGCGCCGTCGGTCACGAGACCGATGTCTCTATCGCCGACTTTGTCGCCGACCTACGTGCACCCACGCCATCTGCGGCCGCTGAATTAATAAGCCCCGACGGCGCCGAATGGCAACAGACATTTAGTCGCTATCAGCGACTACTGCAGCAGTTAATGACGAGCGAGGTGAATGATCAACACCGTCATCTGCAACACCTTAGCAACCGAATGCGCCATCCCGGACAACGCCTGCAAGACTTTCACCAACGCCTGGATGATCTTGAATTACGTCTGCGCGCCAGCTTTCGACATTACCTGGGCCAATTTCGTATGCCAGAGCTGCAGGCTCGCTTGGAGCGCGCTATTGCTCGCCAGACTGAACGCACCCGGGCCCGCCTGAATCTCGCGGCGGCGGGTATTGAAGCACCAGGCCAGCGCATCAGCAATCAGCAGCAACATGTTGCGGACTTAGCACAACGTTTATCCAGAGAGATGCATCAACAACTGGGTCAACGCGGCCAGCAACTTGCCCACAACGCCGACAAGCTTAATACTGTGAGCCCTCTGGCGACACTGCAACGGGGCTATGCCATCGTTACCCGCGGCACGAACCAGCCCCAAGGAAAGTCACTCGACATCGTCCAAGATTCCGGTTCACTGGTCCCTGGCGAACAAGTGACCGCTCGCTTACATCATGGCCAGTTCCAAGCGACAGTGACCCATATCTTCGAGCACACCAACACCGAGGAAAATCTCACATGACATCTGCCAGCATCCGGCCCTACCGGCGCGGACTACTTTGTATGACCCTCGCTGGCCTGCTGACCTGCGTCACCTTGCCGGCTTACAGCCTTCCCCGCCATGCACCTATTCCCGGCGGCGTAGCTGTAATAGAAGTACCCGGTGAAACCTTCGCTGCGCGCTTCAACGACAAGCCAATTCTGTTAGTGGTAGAAGATGACGTCCACTATGCACTCGTGGGCCTGTCGCTGAAGACCAAACCTGGCGAATATTATTTGCATCTAGAGCTGACGATAGAGAGCGCAGCGGACGAGAAATTGGGTTCTGAAACTGCCTCACCAACATTAGCGGTTGCCCGCCTTAGTTTCGACGTTGCCGACAAGGCCTATCCCGTGCAACGCCTGACAATACCCAACGACCGCAAGGTCAACCCCTATGCCCAAGACATGACCCGCATTCGCCAAGAACGCAAGGATATGGATGTGGCTTTTGCGCATTTTCAAGACGAGGCCGTGCAAGTTGATTTCAGCCTGCCCACGGCAGGCAGAACGTCGAGCTCGTTCGGATCACGCCGTATCCTTAATGACCAACCCCGCAGCCCTCATAGCGGTATGGATATCGCCGCCATCACGGGCACACCGATATTGACACCGTCAGCAGGTAAGGTTGTGGCCCAGGGAGACTACTTTTTTAACGGCAATACCGTACTGCTCGATCACGGCCAGGGGCTAATCACGATGTATTGTCACTTGAGTGAGATCAGCGTGCAAGTAGGTGATGAGCTAGATAGTGGCATGCTGATAGGCAAGGTTGGGCAAACCGGTCGCGTCACCGGTCCTCACCTGCACTGGAGTGTTAGCCTCAATAACGCCAGAGTTGACCCGGCGTTGTTTCTCGCCGAAGACCCAACGGTAGTCGTTGACTAAACCATTGAAGGCCTACCAGTTGTTGTGCTTACCCTTACGGCGGTCGGTCTTTTTCGAGTTACGCACATGCTCGACCAGACGTCGTTTACTGTCGACCTGACTTTTGGACAGCACGTTTTTCTTATCCTTGTAGGGATTGTCTGACGTCTTGAACTGAATCCGTATCGGCGTGCCTTCGAGTTTGAGTGCCGCGACAAACTTGTGCTGCAGATAGCGCTTATAAGCCTCTGGCACGCCATCTGTCTGGTTGCCATGTATGACGATAATGGGTGGGTTATTTCCCCCCACATGGGCGTAACGCAGTTTGATACGTCGACCATGAATCGTCGGCGGTTGATGCTCCTGGATAGCTTTCTCCAGAATATCGTTGAGGGTGCGGGTCTGTAATTTACGGGTCGCTGAATCATACGCCTTGTGGACCGACTCATAGAGCTTACGGATACCGCTGCCCTGCAGGGCTGAGATAAAGTGCGTGGTTGCGAAATCAATAAAGATAAGACGTCGGTCAAGTTCGCGTTTGACGTGGGTTTTCTGCTCGAGATCAGCGTCATCCCACTTGTTGACAGCAATCACCATGGCGCGCCCGGCGTCCAGCACGTGACCCAGCAGGTGCAGATCTTGATCGACAATGCCTTCGGTGGCATCGATCATCAGGACTACCACATGCGCGTCGTCAATAGCGGCCAGGGTCTTGATAATAGAGAACGTCTCAACCTTCTCTTTAACCTTGCCGCGACGACGAATACCGGCGGTATCGATCAACGTATAGCGCTGACCTCGACGTTCATAAGGAATGTAAATACTGTCGCGAGTCGTCCCGGCCTCATCAAACACCACCACGCGCTCTTCACCCAACAGGCGGTTCACGAGGGTCGACTTACCTACGTTAGGACGACCAACCACGGCAATCTTGATGCCCTGATCCACATGAGTGAGAGGCTCCTCTGCCTGATCCACCAGCAATTCACCTAATAAATCTGTCACTTCATCGTCAATCATGTACTTGACGCCACTACCTTGTGAGGCAGAGATCAAACAGGGCTTGCCCAGCCCCAAAGACGCAAATTCACCGAGTACATAGTCTGGATCTTGGCCATCAATTTTGTTGGCGACCAGCAGGACGTTGCGTTCATCAGCACGCAGAATACGAGCGATCTCTTCATCTGCTGCTGTACGTCCACCTTTGGCGTCGACGATAAACAATACCAAGTCAGCCTCGCCGACAGCCGTCAGCGCCTGGTCGGCCATGGGCTTATCGATGCCCTCGTTGTCGCCGCTTAAACCGCCGGTGTCGACGACGATGTAGGCAAAGTCGCCGAGTACACCCTTACCATACTGGCGATCACGGGTGAGCCCCGAGAATTCCGCCACCAAGGCATCACGACTACGAGTAAGACGATTAAACAGTGTCGATTTACCGACATTAGGCCGCCCTACAAGGGCGATTACGGGGATCATATTGGGTTAGCGAACCTCGAACGCCATGAGGCGCCCACTATTGGTAATGACATAAAGGCGATTTCCATCGGCCACAACTGGCGCGGACAAACCCGCACCGTCAATCTTTTTACGTTCCACAAAGCGCCCATCAGTCTGAGCGATGAGGTGCAGGTAACCCTCAAAGTCACCGACAGCGATGTAACTACTGACGGTGGTAGGCGTCGTAATATCCCGATACAGTAATTCGCTAGTTTCCCACAAATCATGGTTATCACCGGCATCAATGGCAGCAAGAGTACTATCCTCAGAAGCTATGTAAATATTACCGAAACCCTCGCTTAATCCCACCAGACTTGACGCATCTTTGGACCAGCGAACTCGACCATTAGCTGTCAGGTCCATGGCCACCATGCTACCTTGGTATGACGCGACGTATAGTAGCGGACCCATTAATAACATTTGGCCATCTATGTCTATCAGGCGCTCCAGGTCAGATTGCCCACGAGGCACTGCAACGCGCTGCTCGAAACCTACGAGACCACGATCTTGGTCAAGCATGACAACACGACCGTTAGCAAAGCCGGCAATAACAAAATCTTTTTCAGCGATAAGGCGACTGGTACCACGCACCGTCAGACTAGGAATCGAGGTCGAGTAGATCCATTGGCGTTTACCGGTCAGTACGTCATAAGCGGCAACCTTGCCATCAATGGACTGGGCAAAAACGTGCTTGTTGCTCACCAGCGGCGGCGTCAGTACTTCGCTTGTGGTTTTCGCGCGCCACGCCAAGGTACCGTCAGCCTGATTAAGCGCGACAATCTCGCCAGCAGCAGAGCCGACCAGCACCAGATCAGCCCCGAGGCCGACGCCACTGGTTATCGCCCCCTGGTCATCAAAAAAGGACAGGGCCCGGTCTTGCTTGCTGTAGAGTTCAACAACCGACTGCTTCCAGATGACATTGCCTGTCGCCGTATCAATGGCAGACACCTGACCCTCAGGCGCAGCTGCGTAGATTCGTCCGCCATCAATCACGGGGACCAGCTTTACCGCTGGATCGTTTGACCCATCGCCAAGATTGACCGACCAGCGCTCAACCAATGAGACTTCGCTTTTAATCGATTCTAACTTTACCGGTACCCGAGTTGCTTCATCGTCTTCGAACCAAGAACACCCACCCAGTACGAGCAAAGCTAGCAGAGCGACTGCCGATCGCGCACGCTGTGGCGAGATCGCCATCGTCAAACTACTGCCGCATTCAAGCCTCATTGATCGATTGCCCCAGTCTCCAACTCATCAGCTGACCGTTCGTCAGCGCCTTTTTCTTCAGCGCCTTTTTCTTCAGCAACAACGGGAATGTCTAATTGCGGTGGCACTAGGTCGTCAAGCTTCATCTGCAACATCGGCTTGGCGCTGCCTTCAACTTGCGAATTGACGGCCATTTGATAGGCCTCGCGAGCCTTGTCAAACTGTTCCATGGCATAAAAAATATCACCTCGGGTTTCAGCAAAAGCACTGCCATGAGCGCCGGCCTTGGTGGCATCAACAAGGACAAGTCCATTTTTAAATTCGCCCTGAGCGAGCTTCACCTGTGCCAGACGCAGGCGCACCAGCGCGGCAAGTCCAAAATCAACGTTCTGATCCAGCACCCATTGTAACTCCGTTGCCGCCTTATCTAGTTCATCGTCTTCTACCGCGATACGTGCCAGGTGCATGGCAGCAAAATGCGCATAAGTCGAATCTGCATAGTCAGTCTTCAACTCACGAGCAATATACTTCGCGGTCGACTTGTCTTCGTCGCTGAGTGCATCCAGCGGCCCGACAGACACGGCGCTCGTAAGATTCTCGAACAACGCTGACGCTTTCTCGCCGCCCTCGCGTACCGATTTTTCCCACGTTTTATAACCAAATGATCCACCCACCCCGAGCACAATAGCGACTACGAGCGATATGCCGTTCTTCGAAAACCACTTCTTAAGGGCGTCTACTTGTTCTTCTTCGGTTCTGTCATTCACCAGTGTTCATCTCCTGTGGAAATAGTTCCTGCAATTGCTCAATGATTTCAGCGGCCTTAACGTTCACCTGCGGGCCATCGGCGCGCAAGTGCTTGATACCAACCTCACCTGCGGCGACTTCATCATCACCGATCACCAGGGCAACAGCAGCACCACTGGCATCAGCCCTTTTTAACTGGGCTTTGAACTTGCCCTCGGCGCAGTGGCTCACCACTCGCACACCGGTTAAGGCATCGCGTATTTTTTCAGCCAGCAGCAACGCCTGCGAACGAGCCACACCGCCCATAGAGGCGATATAGATATCTGCGGTGGCTGGCAAAATCAAAGACTCGTCTAACATCAAGGCCAGCCGATCAAGCCCCATCGCAAAGCCAATGCCCGGCGTGGGTTTACCGCCTAACTGTTCAACCAACCCATCATAACGGCCGCCGGCACACACGGTGCCCTGAGCACCAAGGGTGGTGGTGATCCACTCGAATACCGTTTTGTTGTAATAGTCGAGCCCACGCACAATCGCTGGATTGACGACGTAGGCGATGCCCCGCGCGTCTAGCAACTCACACAACTGGTCAAAGTGCAGCCGTGATTCATCGTCAATGTAATCAAAAAACGTGGGGCCATCAACAAGCAGCTGCTGAGTTTTTTCAACCTTGCTGTCAAGAATGCGTAAGGGATTAGTCGTCAAACGGCGTTGGCTATCCTCATCGAGCTCGGCCTTCACGCCGGTCAAATAATCCACCAGCGCTGCACGAAATTCTGCCCTCGCCTCGCTGTTGCCCAGACTGTTGAGCTGCAGTTTAATATCATCCTGCAACCCCAATGCTTGCCACATGCGTGCTGTCATTAACAACAACTCAGCATCGATATCGGGTCCCGTCATGCCAAAACATTCGGCACCAATTTGATCGAACTGCCGATAACGGCCTTTTTGCGGTCGTTCATGCCGAAACATAGGGCCGCTATACCAAAATCGTTGTACCTGATTGTAGGTCAATCCATGCTGCTGGGCGAGCCGCACGCAACCAGCCGTTCCTTCAGGCCGTAACGTCAGACTATCTCCATTACGGTCGTCAAACGTGTACATCTCTTTCTCGACGATGTCCGTCGCTTCACCCACGGCCCGTTTAAACAGGGTGGTAGATTCAAGAATCGGCATACCGATCTGCTCATACCCGTAAGCCACGACCACGCCGCGCACGGTAGCGGCGATATGGCTGAATATGGCTTGTTGCCTGGGTAGCAGGTCCTGCATACCTCGAACGGCTTGAATCTTCACTCAGTACTACCTATTAGGATCTTTGTTAGACACGTCTTCAAACACTTTTTAAACACATTATTACGAGCTAGTTGCGATCAGGTGATCTTTCGCCGCTTCGGCCTTCTGTTTGTCAGCCACACGCTCACGTATCACTTTTTCAAGGTGGTCTACAAGGCTTTCATTATTGACCTTGTGATCTGGCGTACCATTGGTGTAGACCAAGTTATTCGGCGTTGCTCCTGTGAGCCCAACCTCTGCTTCCTTGGCTTCTCCGGGGCCATTAACGATACAGCCTATAATGGCCACGTCCAACGGTGTCGTGATGTCTTCAACACGTCGTTCGAGCTCATTGACGGTAGCAATCACATCAAAATTCTGACGCGAGCAACTCGGGCAAGCAATAAAATGAACTCCTTTCGAGCGCAGACCCAGCGCCTTCAACAAATCGAAACCAACCTTAATCTCCTCAACGGGATCAGCCGCCAGTGAGATACGAATAGTGTCACCAATGCCATCCATTAATAGCGGTGCCAGACCGGCGGCTGACTTCACCGTACCAGAACGTAATCCGCCGGCCTCGGTAATGCCTAGATGTAAGGGCTGGTCGATCATCCCGGCGATAGTTCGGTAAGCCTCCATAGCCATAAATATATCAGAGGCCTTCATGCTCAACTTGTAGTTCTGAAAATCTTCTTTATCCAACAGTTCAATATTTCTAAGGGCTGATTCAACCATGGCCGCAGCACTGGGCTCTTTGTATTTTCGAAGCAAGTCTTTGCCCAAGGAGCCAGCGTTAACCCCGATACGAATAGGAATGCCTTTATCACGAGCCACATCAATCACGGCTCGAACACGTGTCGCATTACCAATATTGCCCGGGTTGATGCGCAGGCAATCAACGCCCAACTCAGCCACTCGCAAAGCAATCTTGTAGTCAAAATGTATATCCGCCACCAGCGGCACATTCACTAGCTTGCGAATCTTTCCGAAGGCCTCGGCCGCGTCCATGCTTGGCACCGAAACACGGACGATATCAGCACCGACGTTTTCCAGGCGAACAATCTGCGCCACCGTTGCTTCGACATCGGTGGTTTCTGTGTTTGTCATGCTCTGCACAGCAATCGGCGCATCGCCGCCAACGGCCACATTACCGACCATTATCTGGCGGCTCTTACGTCGTTTGATCAAAGATTCAGTACGCATAGTCGTCTTCGCTTGTCGTTTATCGACCCAATTTCACTTTGGCGGTCAGGTCTGCAGAAGTGTATTCGCTCAAGGCAATAGACTCACCATTGAACGCCAACTGTACTGCAGTCGCCTTGCCAAACAGCACATCAAACGGTGCTGTGCCATATACCACGAGGCTGTCACCGGTCCGATTGAGATCGCCGTAAATCGACTCTCCCGTTGCATCTGTCACCTCTACCCAGCACTCATCAGAAAACCTAAACTCCAGCTTATCGTTACCCTCGGCGGTGACGGTAACTAGCGAGCCACGCCCCTGACCCAAATTTTCTAAAGTGATGCCTATTGCAGGCGTCTCGACAACATCAGATGCCACCCCACCGGCTGTCGCGACCGATGGGGTGGCAGCGGCAGAGACAGCGCTCTCCACATTGACTAGCGCCGAGGCTCGCTCATCTAAAGCGTCGTCTAAAGAGTCGCCTACCACAGGCTTGCCCATCTCAACGCTGGCATTCGTCACAGCCACCCCCCTATTGTTGTCGACGGCAACCGAATTTATGCCAGACTGGTCAACGTCGGTTCGCTCTGGCAATGATAGCGGCCGCACAGGCGCCACTTCATCAGCGGCATCGCTATAGCTCTCAATGGGCTCTTGTTCAATGGCATTGCGTGCTGCTGTCGCATCATCGTCACCCGAGAACAACCAAACCAACAAAACAACTAACAACAAGGCGCCCAGTCCAACCAGCCCCGTTAGAATCACCGGCCCGGTAAATAGGTTGCCACCCACATGTTCCTCAGTTACATCACGCATTTCAACCGGCTCAACCATCGACTGGATGGTTTCTTCATACCCGGCAACGACCTCATCGCCAGAAAGCCCAACAACTCTGGCATAGGTGCGAAGATAGCCCTTGATGTAGGCCGTCTTACTGATCATATAAAACTGACCTTCATCCATATAACGGATAAATGTAGGGGTCAAAAATAACTGGTCAGCCACATCTTTCTGGCTTAACCCCATCGCATTACGCGCCTCAACCAACATAATAGAGACGCGCGGCAGAACGTCCGGTTCACTCATCTGACTTTGTTCGCTCATAGATTCCTGATGCTGTCTTGGTACAGCTGATATTCCTGTGACGTCGGGAATATATTTTTCAATGCCAAGGCCTGACTAGCCTCGTCATCGGACTTGTTAAAAATTCTAGCTAACTGGATACCCAGCCACAAACTTCTTGCTGATGGTTGCTTGACCCTGCCGTGTCGCGAGAGCAACTGCCGGGCTTCAAGATAGCTCTGCTGATCAAATCGAAGTACTGCTAACTCCAGAGCGGCACGAGCCTGACCTGGGTTCAACTGCAGACTGCGCACCAATGCGGCATCCGCTTCTGCGACGCGGTCGAGCTTGAGATAACTGACCGCCAAATTTTCAAACACTTGAGCTCGAGAACCGTACAGGCGATCCTCAGCGCATAATTCCAGTTGCTCTACCGCTTCAATGTAACGACCCTGCTCAAACAAAAATGCGCCGTAATTATTACGCGCCATAGAAAAACTTGGATCGAGCTTCAGTGACCGGCGAAAGAAATCATCCGCTGAATCCACTTCACCTTCGAGCTGAAATACGAGCCCGAACAGGTTGTGCACTATCGGCGAATCAGGATCGATCTTCAGCGCCTTACTCAGATTCTCTTTAGCCCGGGGATACTGCTGATTACGTATATAGCCGACGCCCAACTCCACCAGCGCCTGCACCCGGTCATCATCATTTGCCACCTGGCGGCCAGACTGCTGAGATTGTGTGACACAACCCGACAGCAGCAACATCGTCACCATGATAAGCAGACTGATTTTCATGCGACCTCTCCAGCGGCAATGCGTTTGTACTTTTCCTGCCGTCGGGTTTTGTCCTCAACTTCACCCACTAGTTGACCACAGGCTGCATTGATATCTTGACCACGAGTCGTTCGCACTGTCACGGAATAACCTGACCGCACCAGACGTTCCTTGAACGCATGCACCGCCACCTGGCTGGGACGCTTGTAGCCCGAACCTGGAAAAGGGTTAAACGGAATCAAATTGATCTTGCAAGGAAATCCTTCCAGCAATACCGCCAGCTCTTCAGCATGCTGGGGTTGCTCGTTGATACCATCCATCAGCGTATACTCGACGGTCAGAGTACGCTTATCACCCAGAGTCGCCGCGTAGGCCTGACAAGCCTTCAGCAGTTCCGATATAGGATACTTGCGATTGATAGGCACCAGCTGATTGCGCAGCTCATCATTTGGCGCATGCAGGGAGATCGCCAGCGACGCATCTGTTGTGCCTACCAGTTTATAAATAGCGGGTACGACACCAGAGGTTGAAATGGTGACCTTGCGCTTGGAAATACCATAGGCCAGATCATCCATCATCAATTCGACAGCACTGATGACGTTATCGAAATTCAGCAGGGGCTCGCCCATACCCATCAATACGACATTGGTGACCGCCCGACTACGATCAGGATAGGCCTGCTCGAGCACCCTACGGGCAAGACGCACCTGACCAATGATTTCTGCGGCGGTCAGGTCACTGTTAAAACCTTGCTTACCTGTCGAGCAGAAACTGCAGTCGAGCGCGCAACCTACCTGTGATGATACACACAAGGTACCGCGCGTATCCTCTGGGATAAAGACAGTTTCAACAGAGCTACCCGATTCCGCGCGCATCAACCACTTACGTGTGCCATCTTGAGAAATCATCTCAGTCGTCACTTCAGGCTCGCGGATATCGCCGAGGTCTGCCAGCTTCTGCCGTAGCTTTACGCTGATATCGGACATCTCGGCAAAATCATCGACAAATCGATGATGAATCCACTTCATGATCTGCGGCGCCCGATAGGGCTTTTCACCTAATTCAATCAGCAGCGCTTCCCACTGTGATCGGGTAAACCCCAAAAAATTCAGTCTGACACTAGACATGTCTGATATCCCGGTAAACGACGACCTATTAACCTACTATCTGCTGCAGATTTGGTCATCGGCGAAGAAATAGCTAATCTCACGAGCTGCAGACTCTACAGCGTCTGAACCATGGACAGCATTGGCGTCAATTGATTCAGCGAAGTCAGCACGAATCGTACCGGCAGCAGCGTCTTTAGGGTTAGTGG
>Ga0307488_10005006_pt1 | contig 10986 bp, 9 predicted proteins | sample SB02metaG_FD_202248 | JGI IMG/M metagenome (GOLD analysis project Ga0307488, IMG submission 202248) | Sea-ice brine microbial communities from Beaufort Sea near Barrow, Alaska, United States - SB 0.2 | ecosystem: Environmental > Aquatic > Marine > Coastal | place: USA: Alaska | collected 2017-05-06
TTTGGAACCATACCTTTTACTGGAACAGCCTTAGTCCAAATGGCGGTGGCGAACCAAGCGGCGCACTTAGCGACGCAATCAATGCCCGTTGGGGCTCATTCGCAGATTTTAAAGCTGCGCTAAATGACAAAGCTGTCAATAACTTTGGCTCAAGCTGGACCTGGTTAGTTAAAAAAGCTGATGGCAGTCTGGATATTGTTAACACCAGCAATGCCGCTACGCCTTTAACCGATCCAAGCCTTACGCCACTGTTAACCGTAGATTTATGGGAACACGCTTATTATATCGATTATCGTAATGCTCGCCCTAAATACCTTGAAGGTTTCTGGGCTTTGGCTAACTGGAATTTCGCCGCGGCGAATTTCGCTTAACCTCTAAGCAGATAAATTAATTAAGCTCCGAAAGGAGCTTTTTTTTAAAAAAATCCCGATTCCGGGTTAAAAACCAAATAAGCTAGTCTGCTGTTTGCCACACCTAATACCTCTTTTATTCCTGTTCCTACCCGGTCATCAATAGTGCAGCTCAGTACTCTACTTAACGACACAGGAGTGTTTTGTGAGTGATTTTGATCTTAATTAGTTAAGATTTTCATCATCCACCCCCGAATAAATAGACTCCTGCTATAATTTTTATGAGTGCAGAATTATGCTCATTTGTTGTCTCCTAGTGAATTTTGGTCTAAATCTGCAATATGTATCTGGTCATAAAGGTCTAATCTAAAAGTGTCAGGCCAGAAATTTTCTCTATCAGAAGTTTGTTATCAGAGGTTTGTTATGGGAATTTTAGAGCAATATCAATTAAGGTACGAAGCACACAAAGAAGAAGAATTTAGCATCAATGAGTTTTTGGAGATCTGTAAAACAGATAGCTCAGTTTATGCTAACGCCGCAGAACGTTTATTGTTGGCCATAGGCGAACCAGAAATGGTTGACACTTCGACCGACTCTACCCTGAGCCGGATATTTTCCAACCGTGTCATAGCCCGATATCCCGCCTTTGACGGGTTCTATGGTATGGAAGAGGCAGTAGAACAAATCGTGTCCTACTTGCGCCATGCCGCTCAAGGTCTGGAAGAGAAAAAACAAATATTGTATCTGCTCGGTCCTGTGGGTGGGGGTAAGTCCTCCTTAGCAGAGAAGCTTAAAGAACTTATGCAACAACACCCCATCTATATACTCAAGGGCTCCCCTGTAAACGACCATCCATTATGCCTGTTCGATGCTAACGAAGACGGTGCTATTTTGCGAAAGGAATATGGTATTCCTCAGCGGTATCTTAAGGCCGTGATGTCTCCCTGGGCTCGCAAGCGTCTGCATGAATATAACGGCGATATACGCAAGTTTACTGTACTCAAACTCCACCCTTCTATTCTGGATCAGATAGGGATAGCTAAAACCGAACCCGGGGATGATAATAACCAGGATATCTCTGCACTGGTGGGTAAAGTAGATATCCGCTGTTTGGAACACTTCGCCCAAAACGATCCCGATGCCTACAGTTATTCCGGCGCCCTGTGCAGAGCCAATCAAGGCTTAATGGAATTTGTCGAGATGTTCAAAGCCCCTATTAAAGTGTTACATCCTCTGCTCACCGCCACCCAGGAGGGTAATTACAACTCCACTGAGGGTTTATCTGCCCTACCTTTTGAAGGTGTTATTCTGGCCCATTCAAACGAATCGGAGTGGCAAACATTTCGCAATAATAAAAATAATGAAGCCTTTTTAGACCGGGTCTATATCGTTAAGGTACCTTATTGTCTGCGGGTCTCGGAAGAAATACAGATTTATCGTAAACTAATCGACAGCAGTGAATTGCTTGATGCCCCTTGTGCCCCGGATACGCTGGAATCCCTGGCACAGTTTTCGGTTCTGTCGCGCTTAAAAGAACCAGAAAATTCCAGTATCTACTCAAAAATGCGGGTGTATGACGGCGAGAGCCTTAAAGACACCGATCCCAAAGCCAAATCCTATCAGGAATACAAAGATTACGCAGGTGTTGATGAAGGTATGCAGGGCTTGTCAACGCGTTTTGCATTCAAGATATTATCCCGTGTTTTCAACTTTGATCAGCAAGAATTGGCAGCCAACCCCGTACACCTATTTTACGTATTGGAGCGGCAAATTGAACGCGAGCAATTCCCCGCAGAGTTGGCAGAAAAATATAAAGAACACTTAAAAGGGTTTCTTATTCCTAAATATGTCGAATTCATCGGCAAAGAAATTCAAACCGCCTACCTGGAGTCCTATTCGGAATATGGTCAAAATCTGTTTGACCGATACGTTGTTTATGCTGATTTTTGGATCCAGGACCAAGAATATCGAGATCCAGAAACTGGCCAACTATTTGATCGGGGTGCCTTAAATACCGAACTTGAAAAAATCGAAAAGACGGCCGGTATTAGTAACCCAAAAGATTTTCGCAACGAAATTGTTAATTTTGTATTACGCGCCAGAGCCACCCATAAAGGTAATAATCCTAGCTGGACCAGTTACGAAAAATTACGCAGCGTGATCGAGAAAAAAATGTTTTCCAACACTGAGGATTTGTTGCCCGTGATTTCCTTTAATACTAAAGGATCGGCGGATGACGAGAAAAAACATGACGATTTTGTACAACGGATGATGGAAAAAGGGTATACCCAAAAACAGGTTCGGCTCCTGTGTGAATGGTATTTGCGGGTTAGGAAATCCTCCTAATTACCTGCTATGTATGATGTGAATAGTTTAATGACAATCATTGAGGTGAAGCAGTATGGCCTATTTTATTGATCGACGGCTCAACAGCAAAGGAAAAAGTACAGTCAACAGGCAACGCTTTTTACGCCGCTACAAGGAGCAAATAAAAAAAGCCGTTTCTGACTCAGCTAATAAACGCAGCGTGACGGATATCGATAGTGGCGAACAGGTAAGCATACCCTATCGGGATATTTCTGAACCCATATTTCACACTGCCAAAGGCGGAAAACGCAACATAGTCCATCCTGGCAATGATCAGTTTAGTGCCGGCGACAGGATTAACCGTCCACAAGGCGGTCATGGACAAGGCAGTGGACCCGGGTCCGCCAGTAATTCAGGAGAAGGACAAGATGAGTTTATATTTCAAATATCCAAAGATGAATACCTGGACTTATTATTTGAAGACTTGGCCTTGCCAAACTTACAGAAAAACCAGTTCGATAATCTTGTTCAATATCAGAGTTACCGGGCAGGTTTTGTTAATGATGGTGTGCCCGGTAATCTGGATGTAGTGCGCTCCCTAAAAGGTTCGGTAGCCAGACGAATAGCTATGTCGGCAGGCAAAAAAGCCAAACTTAAAGAAATGCAGGCACAACTGGCAGAACTCAAAGCCGGCAAACTGGAGCAGTATGACCGCGTAATTCAACTAGAAGAAGAAATTGAAACGCTTAAAAATGCTATCGGCAAAATCCCTTTTATCGATACCTTCGACTTAAGATTTCGCAACTATCAAAGACGTCCGGTTCCAACCAGTAAGGCTGTGATGTTTTGTTTAATGGATGTATCCGGCTCGATGGACCAGGCCACCAAAGATATAGCTAAGCGTTTTTATATCTTGCTTTACCTGTTTTTAACCCGAACGTATAAAAATGTCGACGTGGTCTATATCCACCACCATACCCAGGCAAAAGAAGTCGATGAACAGGCGTTTTTTTACTCCCAGGAAAGCGGTGGCACCATAGTTTCAAGTGCCTTGAATCTTATGCAGGAGATAGTCAGCGAACGTTACCCTGGTAACGAGTGGAATATCTATGCAGCCCAGGCCTCAGATGGTGACAACTGGGTGGATGACTGCACTAAGTGCACCGAAATTTTACACCACAATTTATTACCCTTAGTACGCTATTTCACTTATATAGAAATAACCGAGCGTCATCACCAGAGTTTGTGGCACGAATATAAAAAGTTAACAGAAATCCATGGCAATATTGCCATCAAGCATATTCGTGACGTAGCGGACATCTATCCTATTTTCAGAGAATTATTCGATAAAAGTATCGAAAAACAAAAAGGAGTGAGCTGATATGTCTACCCAACATAAAACCACTATGCTCGATGACGGGCCCGAATGGACTTTCGCACTGTTAGCTGAATATGAAACCGAAATAGACAGAGTTGCCAAGCACTATGGGCTGGATACCTACCCCAACCAAATTGAGGTAATCACCGCCGAACAAATGATGGATGCCTATGCCAGCGTAGGTATGCCCATTAACTATAGTCATTGGTCTTATGGCAAAAAATTTATTCAGGCAGAACAAAATTATCGCCGTGGACAAATGGGGTTGGCGTATGAGATTGTCATTAACTCGGATCCTTGCATTGCCTACCTAATGGAAGAAAACACCATCACCATGCAAGCCCTGGTAATGGCTCATGCCTGCTATGGCCACAACTCCTTCTTTAAGAATAATTACTTATTTAAAACCTGGACTGACGCTGGATCAATCATTAATTATCTGCTGTTTGCCAAGAACTACCTGACCAAGTGCGAACAAAAATATGGCGTTTCTGAGGTAGAAAACGTGATGGATTCATGCCATGCGCTAATGAATTTTGGTGTCGATCGTTATAAACGACCACAGAAAATTTCCATGCAAGTTGAACGAGAAAGGCAGCACAAAAGAGAGCGACATATTCAGTCCCAGATAAATGATCTGTGGCGCACCTTGCCCAAAACCAAAATGGTAAACGAGCAGCAAGACGAGCGTTTGCCCACAGAGCCTCAGGAAAACTTACTGTATTTTATCGAAAAAAATGCACCTTTACTTGAGCCATGGCAACGGGAGTTGGTGCGTATAGTGCGTAAAATTTCGCAATATTTTTACCCGCAAAAACAAACCCAGGTCATGAATGAGGGATGGGCTTGCTTTTGGCATTACCATATCCTTAACCACCTGTATGACGAGGGAAAAGTATCAGAACGTTTCATGTTGGAATTTTTGCATAACCATACCAACGTAGTCGCGCAACCCGCATACAATAGCCCCCACTACACAGGTATTAACCCTTATGCGCTGGGTTTTAATATGTTTATGGATATCAAGCGGGTTTGTCAGCACCCCACTGAGGAAGACAAATACTGGTTGCCAGAGATAGCGGGCAAAGACTGGTTGGAAACGGTGCATTTTGCTATGGAAAATTTCAAAGACGAAAGTTTTATCAGCCAGTTTTTATCACCCAAGCTTATGCGCGATTTTAAGTTTTTTGCTATCGAAGACAACGAAGACAACCCTTACCTAAGCGTATCCGCCATTCACGACGAATTAGGCTATCAGTCTGTCCGGGATAAATTATCGGCTCAATATAACTTAAGCAACATCGAGCCAAACATACAAGTTTATGAGGCAAACACTAGGGGTGACCGCTCACTAACATTATGTTACTTAGCGCAAAACGGCGTGCCATTAGCCAAAAGTCATGACGAAGTCCTTAAGCACTTGCATCATTTATGGGGATTTTCTGTTAAATTAGAAAAAGTTGATGAAGACGGTACCCGGTGCCTGTTGGCCAGTTACCCGGCACAAGACAAAAGCGTGCCGGAAATGATTGTATAACCTCCACTGTATAATCAGTGCCCTTATTTCACTTCACCATTGACAGTACAAAAGACTTGGCGTTGGCTATGAGCACATTAGCCTCCTAAACCCTACTCATTATTCGTAGATGACAAAGATGACGATCCAAAGAAATAACCCATTGCATGGCATTACCTTGCAACAAATTGTAGAAGCTCTGGTAGCGGATTTAGGCTGGGAGCTAATGGCTCAGCAAATAAAGATTAATTGCTTTAGCAGCGATCCGAGTGTCAAATCCAGTTTAACATTTTTACGCAAGACACCCTGGGCGCGAACAAAAGTCGAACAGCTTTATTTATCGACCCAACAAGCCAAACCAGATGCCAGCTTTGTGTGGCCTGAAGCACAAAAACATGTCCCTGAATAAGATAGTTATACCCCAAGCCATCGGCGTTACAACGTCAAGGGAGACAGGTATAAGTGACTGGCAAACGTATTAACCACAGTATAATGTAGAGACTATATTCACTTGTCACTAAAATATTTATCAGCCTATGCGCCGCATCTGCAACAGCAGGTAGCACAGATGCTCGAGCAAGATAGTCTAAAAGACATGCTGTTAGACAAATATCCCTGTGTCCACCAAGTGGCCAAGGATAGTGATTTACGTGAATATGTGATGGCGCTCAAAAATCGTTATTTACGTAAATCTGCGCCATTGAGTAAAATAATTTTCGACCCAAAAATTCATGTGGTGGAACACGCCTTAGGCCTACACACCTATATTTCACGAGTTCAGGGGGGCAAGTTAAAAAGTAAAAACGAATTACGTATCAGCACTGTATTTAAAAATACTCCTGAGCCTTTTTTAAACATGATAGTCGTTCACGAATTAGCCCACCTTAAAGAAAAAGACCATAACAAGGCCTTCTACCAGCTTTGTTTGCATATGTTACCGGACTACCATCAAATTGAATTTGAGGTGCGGGTTTACCTGACCCAACTCGAGCAAAAAGGCCAAATTTACTAATTTTACCATGCTATGGCGCATACAACTTTCAACAAAGAGACGCTTATGGACTATCAATTTACCCGCAACGATAAAGCAGAACCGATTGCCATTTTTGCAATGGGTGCAGAATCACTCGGCCACTGGTTTACTGAAGAGCTGGGCACAGACCAACAGAAAATCATCGACTTGCTAAAGACTATTGAGCAATTGGAGCACCGGCAAATCAATGAGTTTCACTTAACAGGCAGAGAGTTTAACCTGGAGCTGACTATTGATGAGGTTGAAGTCTATGCCAGTATCATGCGCAACGATATGGAAGACGATTTCCCTGAGGACACTAATCTATATGATCAAGAGTCTATTACCGGTTGCGGTCTTGAGGACTTCAAAAACGCGCTGTTATCTTGGGTTAAGTTTATCGGGGGCTGATCCCAGCTATACCTTTTTTCCTTGAAACTGCAGTGTTATTGCCTCCTCTCACCTTTACCGCCAACCTGAAGCACTTAGTAAGCCTATGCTTATAAAACTGAGTGCATGCGCCGCCTAGCTCCAACGCCAATGGCTTGGGGTATATACCCAAGTGACTTTAAAATGCAGGTTCACAGTTTAAGCCTGAAGACTTATCAAGGCACAACACGCAGGAAATGACCTTCCCTTTTCAAGGGTTGTAACGCCGCGCTGATTTTTGCCCTAAGCTCCCATAGGGCGGCGTTCAAATCACCCATTACGGCGTTATTTATATTAGACACAGGAAAGCTATGCCACAACACAAATTTCTTCTATTTAACGATTTGAATCCCCGCTGATCTCTGCATTTTTTGAGGTTGCTTGGGTATGCGCTAAATGATGTGGTGGCAAACTTAAAAGCAAGCACGAATAAAAACCTATGAAGTTTTTACTGTGTCATATTTCCTTCATTTTACTGTCGTAAAAAACACATCATTTCATCCTATATTGCTTTATTAATTTTACTCATAAAGATAAAGGAACAGCCTGTGCTAAAGATCACACACACACTAAGACTCAGTTTACTTTCATTAGCGATATTAGGCGGATTGTCTGCTTGCAACTCAGACGGTGACGATGGCCAAGACGGAGCAGCCGGTGTCACGGGAACACAAGGTATTGTTGGAGCCACTGGCCAAAGCTTGCCAAGAGATTTAGCCATAGATGTTGTGGGCCGGTTTGGGGCAGGCGGAATTGAAATTTTTGGCAAAAGTGCAGCAGAGATCGTGCAATTTCATCCCGCATCTCATTCAGCCTTTGCCATTAATGCAGCGTTAAACCAAATAGAAATTATTGATCTGACAGGTTTGGTTGCTGCACCCGTCGCCAATCCAATCACTGACAATAGCTTGCAATCCAGGGCATTTACTTTTACCGACAGTGTCACGGTCAAGGCTGTTTCGGGTGCCGAGCGGACTATTACCCTAGGTGTCGCAAACTCAATTGCCATTCACGATAATTTATTGGCTATCGCTGTTCAAGCCCAGGTTAAAACCGATCCAGGTGCGGTATTGTTTTATCGTTTAGATGCCACTGGCCAGGGAACATTTATTAAGGCCGTTGCAGCGGGTGCATTGCCTGACATGGTGACTATAAGCCCAGACGGCAGCACTGTTCTAGTTGCTAACGAAGGCGAGCCTGACACAGATTATGCTGTTGACCCGGACGGCAACATTTCAATTATTTCTTTGACTGATGGTGTACCAGCCGATAGCGCCCAAACTATCAACTTCACCACTGATATGACTTTTAGTAGCGACACTTTAGTCAGTGACGATTACGCCACACAAAGCCAACGTATGGCGCTCTTAAAAGCGGCAGGGGTTAAATTCGCTGGTCCAGCAGGTACCACCGTTGCTCAGGAATTAGAGCCCGAATATATTACCTATGCACAAGATGGTAAAACCGCTTATGTTTCACTGCAAGAAAGTAATGCTATTGGCATCATCAATCTTGTTGATATGAGTATTGAAGTTCGAGCCCTGGGGTTTAAAGATTGGAGCCAGGACCAACTTGATTTTACCAACAAAGATGAATTGCCTGCCTTTAGCAGTGTTGATGGTCTATATGGCATGTATCAACCTGACACTATCACGTCTTATCAATGGCAAGGTGCAACCTTTATATTGTCAGCTAACGAAGGGGATTCTCGGGACTACAATGCCTACTCAGAAGAAGTGCGTGTGGCTGACATCATAGATGTGAATAAGCTTAACATGACACTATCTAACTCATTACAGGCTGCTTATGATTTAAGTGGCGGTAAAAATGGACTGGGTCGCTTAAAAGTGACCACGGCGTTAGGCGATGCAGATAACAATGGTGAATTTGAAGCACTGTATGCTTATGGAGCACGATCATTCTCAATATGGGACCAGAACATTAACCTGGTGTATGACTCTGGTGATGACTTTGGAAAAATATCTGCCTCGGTATTAGGTAATAATTTCAATAGTGCACATACCAAAAACAAAGGCGATAACCGCTCAGATGACAAAGGCGGAGAACCAGAAGCCATAGCCGTTGGTGAAATTGCAGGGCGCATGTATGCCTTTATCGGATTGGAGCGTTCAGGTGATTTATTTACTTATGACGTCACCAACCCCTTTCAGGTAGCCTTTGTTGCCCATTACAATAACCGAGACTTTAGTACGAACTTTGAATTGGATGACGATCTGCAGAACCCTTGTGATGAAACACAAGGTATGAATTGCTCAGAAGTGGCCATATCTGGAGATTTGGGCCCGGAAAGCATCAAGTTTGTTGCCCCGGCCGACAGCCCGAATGGCAACGCTCTGCTGATTGTCGGTAACGAAGTTAGTGGCACAGTCACCATTTATCAAGTGACTGAAAAATAATAGTATCGCCCCTTTTTTGTCAGTTACGTTACAAAAATGGGGCGATTTTTTGATCTTAAACCTTACCGTTCAGTACAACCCCCCTTAATAATACCCATCCACCTAAATCTCTGCTCACTCAGCGGTCGATAATATTCACTTAGCTGGAGTGTTGATTTTATCGGTCTACTGATGAATCGGAAGCAAATTTAGCATCACCCTTCGGGAGGATCTGGCAAGCTTTCTAGCTGAATTTTATTCTTCGCATCCCTGCGCTCCACCCTTTCAGGGCCGTCTTTGGGACGTTCAACAAGATTTGTTGGAACAAATCACAACAGCTTCAGCTGGCCTGCGAAGCAGGTGAGCCACATGAATGTGGTAAATAAAAACATTCCCGACGTTTTTGTTACGTCTATGAAGGCAATCACATTACGCTTTACTATGAAACTTCCCACCGCCTTGTGAGTTGATCACATATCAAGGAGCAATGGTATAATATCCCCGTCAGCTTCAGGATTTTGTCTTAACTGGATCCCTATTGAGTGAAATAACTTTCGTTTTACTCATTTTATGACGGTAAATTTCACGGAGATATTTAATCGATTGTTTGACACTTTCCCGGCTGAGGCGAATATCATTTATCGACACAAATTTATCTTTTTCCTAGATAAGTTCACGGTACTTTTTCTCGTACATCAGTTTTATCGCGTACCAGTTAGTGTCCAGAATTTTAGCAGGATTTTCATACTCTTCGAGCATCAAATCCAGTGCCGTTTCATCAAATACATCCGAATGAATGAATGAATGAATGAATCCAGCATAGCTTGATCGATCTGTTCATCAAAACAATAATTGTCTTTGGCAAAACAACGTTTGATATAAGCTACTATCAAGGTAAGAAAGTCATCACTCAAACAAGGACTTTTTACGAGCAATGTGGAGTGTGAAATACTCGCCGAAGCACCAGTGACCAGTGCATAACGTTTTAATGTCGTGTTGGAAAACAACGTATTAAGATGGGATTTAAGGCGATTTAAATCCATGTATGACAGCTGGTAATCTCTGGGCAAGGATACAATGGAAACCACAGACGAACAATTTTTGAAAAAGTGCAGATCTTTCAGAGTTGTAGCCATTTTGCTTATATTCCGCCAGTCTCTCCTTATACCGCATCGACTCAATAGGTAGCAGACTAATTCCTTCAATGGCTTGAGTGATCTTGTTGAAATGAGGTAAATCGATTGAACGAAAAAACAAATCATCAATATCCAGATTACCAGAGGGACAGTCAAATAACTTTATTTTATACGTTGCAGAGTTATTTTCTACCGGTACGACAGATTCAGCATAGGCCAAGGCAACCAGTCCTGCCCTACCCTACCCTACCTGCTGATTTTGGTTTTGGCTGTGGTGGGTATTAATGTATTTGCCGTTTTAATGATTGGCATCATTAGCAGTGCGCTTATAGGGATTATAGTAGGTGACTATCATTTGCGTGCTGTTGGGCAAGACGTTTTCACAGGATTTGGCCAGATGTAGGAGATCATGATCTTGTCACTGATGCTCGGCGGGCTAACTGAATTAATCCGGCAGCAAGG
>Ga0307488_10005007_pt1 | contig 10984 bp, 8 predicted proteins | sample SB02metaG_FD_202248 | JGI IMG/M metagenome (GOLD analysis project Ga0307488, IMG submission 202248) | Sea-ice brine microbial communities from Beaufort Sea near Barrow, Alaska, United States - SB 0.2 | ecosystem: Environmental > Aquatic > Marine > Coastal | place: USA: Alaska | collected 2017-05-06
GCCTTCTTGGCCTGCTGTTCCGCCTTCTTCTGCTTGGCTGACTTGCCTGCGTTCTCCTGCTGTTTTGTCAATTTAGGTGCTTTGCCTGCTGCTTCAGCTGCTGCCTTTTTCTCATTATTACTTTTTCCCATTATATATACTAAATAGATTATATAATGGCTTAATTACCGTGTGGTTTTCTTACTAAAATCCAACTTTGAACTACGTTTTTCTCCTGATTCTCATGACCTACCTCATATGCATCGGGCCATTTATGATCCTTAAATAACTTGCAAATATAATCATAGTTTCCCCACTGTCCCACCTCCACTATTTCAAATCCAACAGACATCATTAATATAGATAAACCCATTAAATTATACTGATTATAATGAATTGGCGTCATATGTGGTACATTAACTGTAGGTGTTGTAGTAAAAAGATATCCTCCCGGCTTTATATACTTGTATAGGTTTTCAATTGCAATAAATGGATTATATAAATGGTCTATTGTTTGGTTAAAAACAAAAAAATCTAATTTATTTTCTAATTGAGAGAGATATATGTGTAAATCACATGGTGGGTATTTTATATAATGATGGTTTTCATATTTTATAAATTCTAGTTCTGGGTCAACCGCACACGTTAACCCTAGACAATTACCCGTTTTTATGTTATATTTTTTGGTCCACTCGATAAAATCTAAGATGGCGAAATTCCTAGGCATATCATGTGTCTTCCAACTATAATTCCACGCTTTTACCGGACAGTTCGGCAGGAATTGATGCTTTTTGAAATATTCTGGACTTAATTTCACATGCTTTTCATATATTTCTTTTAATTCTTCCTCCGTAAACTGCTTCATCGTTAATAAAATATTAACATATTACGTTTAATTCGTTTTTATTCTTTTTTATCTCTCTAACAATCTTATTATCATTTATGTCTGCTGTCGCGCGTCCTGCTATGGCTGTATATTGGTCTTGTAAATAACCTTCCTCTTTCCATTTGGGATTTTGGTCTGTATATAAATTCATATTTTTGATTTGAGTATATTGTATTGTTTTAGCTGCCTTCTTTAATTCTACCTCGTCTTTGTCTTTTATCCACTCTTCTTTGCCTTTGATAAATAAATTGTCCTTGTTTGTGTGAATCGGTCGCCTGTTTTTTTGTAAATCCATCAAATTATCCATTAAAATGTTTACTATGCCTTTATCCACACCATTCTTGGCTGTGTAGAGAAGGTGGTCGCACTTTATTATCATATTATTAACAAAATCTGTGAGGCTTATTGCATCCGAAAATCTCTCGTTTAATACTAATAAAATATTCGTGTTGTTATTAGTAATCGGCGCCGGTTTCAACTTTTGAAGCTCTTCTATTTTGGTATTCTGGTCTTCTAGTTTTTGACATAGAATTTTAACCAATTCTTTCTGCTCAATTAAATGTGAAACTATTACTTCTAGTTGTTCTTCTTTTTCTGGTTCTGGTTCTTGAATTTTTTCTTTACAATCATCCTCATTAAAATTACACTTGGTTTGGTGCCGTATTAATGATTTTTTGTATTTATATATCTTACCACAATAACATTCTAGTATAATATCTTTTGTTGTGTTTTTGGTGTGCTTTTTAGTTTTTAGATGACGATTATAGTCATTCTTATCTTTTGTTTTAAAACTACATTTATTGCAATAATAATTATAATCAGCAGTTTTTTTCATAATTATTTGGTGTATATTATGGTGCTAAAATAAAGTTTATTTTTAAACTTACATATAAAATCAATAAATATTTGATACGACATATCATTATAAAATAAACAAGCGTTTACTTGTTTTTGGTATCCAGTCATCAGTTTTTTTCAGTTTTTTCCAGTAAAATGTTCTGTTTTTGTGCTAAATGTTTTCCCATCAAATTTTTTCGTCAAATTTTCATAAATCTCAAAAATCGTGTTTTTTGGGTTATTTTTTTTGTGACCATTTATGCTCTGGTTGCTACAATTATTATTTTGTGCACTCTTTTTCGATTTTTTAATTCTCTATTTCTAGAAAAAAAAAATATACCCTTAAAAACAGTTTTAAAAAATAGAGATTGGAAAACTCATAAAACGTTGCAATTCAATGCACCTTACTGTAAATACCTTTTTTAGTAGTTTGTTAATATATTTATCATGTAATATGGTTTAGTTATTAAGGTTGTATTATTTTATTTTTTTTTTAAGTTATTTTTCCCAAATAAAGAAAATCCTTTTTTTCCATCCAACTTTTACAAAATAATTATCAGTAGGACTTTTTATTTATTTTGTGATTGACTATCTTGGTCAGTTTTTTTTGGTAATTTATGGTGCGTTTTTGGTGCTATTTGTTGCGTTTTTTACTGATTTCCCCAAAAATTTAATTATAATTTTATGATTATTAACCATAATAAAATTATGTTGCTTTATTGAAAATTGTTGTTTCAGTCATCGGTTTTTTTCAGTTTTTTCCGGTAAAATGCTCGGTTTTTTGTGCTAAATTTTTTCCCATCAATTTTTTCGTCAAATTTTCATAAATCTCAAAAATCGTGTTTTTTGGGTTATTTTTTTTGTGACCATTTATGCTCTTATTCTTGGAATTATTATTTTGTGCACTCTTTTTCGATTTTTTAATTCTCTATTTCTTGAAAAAAAAAATATACCCCTAAAAACAGTTTTAAAAAATAGAGATTGGAAAACTCATAAAACGTTGCAATTCACAGGAATATACCTTTTTAGTAGTTTGTTAATATATTTATCATGTAATATGGTTTAGTTATTAAGGTTGTATAAAAATTCTCCTTTTTTATCCTTTTTTTGTTAAATAATGTTAAATATATTTATTAATATAATTTATTTTTGTTAAAATATATTAATATTTTGTTACGATAATAGATTAAATTTATAATTATAATATTATTATAATGTATAATCCTCCTTTTTCTCCCAACTTTGCCTCTTTTTTCAGCCAACTTTTGTTAAAAAGACTCTTTTATATTAAGTAAACTATCATTATAACTATGGTGGAGTATAAACAGGTACCTCGAAGAGATCCCATGCTGCTTGGGTAGTCCCTCCGCCCGTTGGAACCCCAACCCCACCAAAGCTGTTAGATCCATCTTGCGCTTCCGCTGCGAGCCAGCCGTTAAGTGTTCGATCAGTGTTTGCTCCCCAAAAGTCTAGTTCACCCGGTGCGGCAAAATCATTAGCAGCGGTGTTACTATAAACATTAATATTACCTCCGATTGTTGTCAAACTTGTAACAAGTCTAGCAAACGCAGTATTGTTAAAGTCTGCGTTCTCATAGCAATAGAAATCACCTCCAACAGACACGACATTCCACAAACTTGAAGCATCTGTGAGTTTGACATTAATATTTAAGGTAAACAGACCCTCAATCGTCTTAAGGTTGCCGAAACCCGAAATCGTTGTAAGATTGGCATTCTGGGCGCAAGAAAAAGAAGGAACCGACGTCAAGCTGCCGAAACCCGAAATCTCTACAAGATTGTCGTTACCAGAGATATTAATAAAATCTGACCTAACCTCCGTCAAGCTGTTGAAACCCGAAATCTCTGTAAGTGCGTCGTTACCATCGATGTTAACAGATTTAACCGACGTCAAGTTGCCGAAACCCGAAATCTCTGTAAGTGCGCCGTTGGAAGCGATGGAAAAATCACCTACAATCGTTGTCAAGCTGTCGAAAGTTGGAATCGATGTAAGGTACGTGTTTACGTTGATGAAAAACACGCCCCCAACCGACGTCAAGCTGCCGAAACCCGAAATCTCTGTAAGTGCGTCGAGGGAATGGATGTAAAAAATACCCCCAATCGTTGTCAAGCTGCCGAAACCCGAAATCGTTTTAAGTGCGGCGTTATTAAGGACCTCAAAATTACCCGTAATGTGTTTTAAACAATTAAATGGAGTCCAATCGGTTATATCGCCGGTTATTTTTAAATAACCAGTTATTTTAGTAACTCCTCTTAATGCGTATGCCTTCTCCTGGCTATCTATGTTATAATCAACTGTCTCTTCCTTTGTAGGGCATGGGTCAACAGGACCAGCAGGAGGAATACCCCTAAAATATCCTCCTGCGCTACTTCTAATGAAATTAGATAACCATCCAGGACGACCAATCGAGGGCGGTAATCCTTGTTTTTTATTACCACCACCACTTGGACGATTCGCAATAGATCTAACTTGTTGCATTTTTTTTGATCCACCCATTTGTATATATATAATAATCATAATAATCTATTATTATTATACACGCGTCATTTTCTTAGTTTTCTTACTTCTTTTACTTTTCTTAGCTCTTTTACTTTTCTTACCTTTCTTAGCTCTTTTACTTTTCTTACTTTTCTTACCTTTCTTAGTTTTCTTATGCCCACCTTTTTTACCAGCAGGACAATATTCCCATGGCCATTGTAACGTTTTCCGCAATTCCCCATCACCACAAATTATACCTAATATAACAAATAATAATAGATTCACTTTATCTGTATTCATAAAATCTGTAGAAAATAATTTATTAATATAGGCCTGGGCCTTTGTTTTGTCTTTCGGAATATTATCCCTATTTAATAAATAAAGTAAATCCCCATATAAACTATATGTTTGGCAGTCTGTATCTTCTTTAAAAATACCTGCTCCTTGAGGACATTCTAACAATTGATTATTTTGGATTAATTGAAATTCATTAAAATAATTTTTAATCGTTAAATCTACTGATAATAACTCTTTTATTTTATCTGCTGATAATGATTCTATATGAGGGAGCGGGGTACAGCCCTTTGGTTCAAAAACAATAATTTTTTCTTTTTCTAAATCAATTATAAAACCATTCATATGATTACAACCAATTTTAAACTTTTCAGCCACGGCGATGCGGTGCTTTTGTAAAGTGCCAATTATTATTTTACATGTTGGTTCGCTTACATCGTTGTCTGTAAGTGGTCGGTGAGCGTCAGTTTCGGGTTCCATAACTGTCATTGTATCATTATATAACTTAATCTTTTTGCAAATTATTCGACTAACATCTTTGTTTGCTAGGATATTAATTAATTTTTCTAAAATTACAATAGGCTGTGTGCTAATTTTTTGCTTAAGAATATTTCTTCTAGTAATGTTACTTCTACCTACTCCTTTATCTAGTATATCTTTTATTCTTTTCTTTTGTTTATCCGACTCGTAACCTAATATGTCTATAGCAGAAATTTTTTGCTTCAAGGTGTTTCCTATTGGTCTTTTGATACTCTCACCAAGGATGTTAATATCCTCGAGGGGAGAGACTTTATCCCAGTCATCAAAAGCAGCATCAAAAGCAGCATCAGCAGGACCAGCAGCAGCAGCAGAAGCAGAAGCCATATTATATATATTAACAATATATAAATCTTCAAGGGTGTAAATGAGTCGGAAATAACACACAAGATAATATGGTCATGAATATATTATCTTTGATATATAATCTTTGATATATAATCTTTGATATATAATCTTTGATATATAATCTTTTCACTTAAAATAAACTATATAACACAATTAGGAATGCGGCAATATTCATATTAAGTAAAGTGCCGAATACCATCATAGCAATTAAAGACCAAGTAAAACTATCATCATAAGTAGGAGGTAAAACCCCTAATGTTCCAATAAACAAAGTAATAGCAATAAAAACAATATTGTGTTTTTCCAGTTTTTTATTACTAATTTTTGATAAATTCGTGAAAATCAAGAGTAAAAGAAACAATGTGGTATTTAAATAATAAAATTTATTCTGTAATTCACTTGAAATATCATTAAGAGATTCAACCTGTAGAGAGGCGCAATTAAAATTATATGTTCCTAATATGTTTTTGTTTTTGTTTTTGTTAGACTTAAATATATTAGTACATCTAGTCCATCCAGCAATCAATTGTGGTTTAAATGATAAAATACTTTTAAAATTAAGTAAAACTTCAAGGAAAATAAATAAATTAGGTATCAATAGTAAAACTAAAAATAAAGGAGAACAATCTTTACAAGATTTATAATAAGGGTAATAATATTTATAAACAAAAAACCACCATAACATAGTAGGTATTACTTTAATTACTAGATTAAAATAAATATTACCATATTCAATTTGTTTAAAATATTTATTATTTTGAAACATATATATATTAATAATAATTTATTTTGAAATAATTTATTTTGAATTAAGGTATATTACTTCAGTTAAAATAGCCAATGTCATTGATAATACTTGAAAAAACATTTGCTCTTTTAAATCTATTAAATCAATATAAAATTGCTTATCATAAATCGAGAAAAAAGAAAATGCGACAGGTATAGTTAAAGAAATACTATATATAAAAAATTGCAACAATTTATCAAATAATTTTTTATTTGTATTCCAAGTTAATGAAAGTATGGTAAATAAAATAGTAATCAGAGTATATGCCTGAAACGAAAGTTGCTTTACATTATTAAATATATTTTCACGAAGGCTTTTGTTATTTGTAATATTTTGATTTTCCTGTAGTTTATTCTTTTTTATATATTCATTGTCCTGAACAACTGCTTGTTTTTTACTAATTTCATCCATATATTTTTTATTAACTAACAATCCTTGAACTTTTGAATCAAAATTTTTTATTTTAAAATCATCTTTAATTGTAGTAAAATCTGTAACATAATCATCTGCCGGAGATTTATATAATAGCCAATTATCTTTATTAACTGTTAAGTATTTTGGAGGATTATTCATAAAATAGTGAAGGCTTACAAAAATAATATTTGAAAAAATCCCCATGAAAATAGAGATATTAGACAATTTTTTATGATAATAAATATAAATCCAATAAATTAAGGTTATTAATGATGATAAATAAATATAACTGTTTGTTTTAACGCCCTGTAAATTTAAAATACTATCATTTTTTGTATCTAAAAGAAAATATACTTCTTCTGACATAATATTAGTATATACAAATATTATATTATACTTAGTTTTGGTGATTACATACTCATTCTTTTATACCAAGCATCATGAGCGTAGGTGTTGGTCTAATTGATTTATCATTAGTTGAATTATATAAACTAACATTTCCACCAACAACGGGCACTTGATACATTTTACACGCAAGGGTTAAATCATCAATTGTTTTAGAAAAATCAGTCATTGAATCCTTGGGATGTCCAAAATTCAAACAATTAACGATGCAGAGCGGCTTGGCTTTGTGTTTATGCATTTCCTCAAAACACTCATAAAACGTCTCTCCCCAAGTTACATAAAGTTTCTTGTCAACTTCTGGAATATTTATTACGGCATAACTTCCATCACTATCGGGTCCTTTTAATGTTCTATTACCTACGGTCGAATCATATACCTGCCATAACTCTTTATTTTTGATTTTTTCTGTTTTATTGTCGTCTGGAAGTTTGTTAGAATGTAGTGATTGTAAGTGGCGTGCGAAGTTTATTTCCGTTTCAATTGGCCAATCTTCTGTAATATCTTTATGGTCGATGATGTTTTCATTATACAATAATTGTTCGTCTTTATAAACGGAATATTTGCCATCCATGGTCGTCTCGCCAATAGTAGCATACTCTAAATCCCATTTATTAAATATTTCGTATATTTTACCGACTCTTTCCTCATCTGTTACTATAAGCATACGCTCTTGTGATTCGGAAATTAAAATATTACACGGGTCCATCTCATATTTGGTCGGCACTTTTCCCATATCAATCTTACAACCCAGTCGATTACCACTTTTTTCTCCGCCGCGCTTAACCACCTCATACGAAGCACACAAAAGCCCCCCTGCTCCCATGTCTTGCATACCAATAGCCAAACCACTTTCTGCGATTTCACAACAGGCTTCTAAAAGTAATTTTTCTAAAAATGGATCGCTTTTTTGAACGTTGTCTTGCATTGTTGATACATCCGTTTTATCGTCGAACGCATTAGATGCCATTGCCGCACCACCGATGCCTTCGTTGCCCGTCTTGCTACCAACATAAACAAGCAATTGTTTACTATCGGTAGCATAACCATAAATAATATCTTCTTTTTTAACGAGACCAATACACCCTACATTGACAAGTGGATTTTTATTATAAGATTCGTGCTTGTGTAAGTCACCACCAATATTAGGAACACCAACACAATTTCCATAATAAGAAATACCTTCTATGGCTTTTTCTAGTAGCCCTTCGCTATGACTATCTGTGCCAAATCGCAGAAAATCCAGGATAGCTATAGGACGGGCACCCATTGTGAAAATATCGCGCATAATTCCACCCACCCCAGTAGCGGCGCCTTCAAACGGGTCAATAAATGTTGGATGATTATGACTTTCAATACGCAATGCAATACAATATCCATTACCAATATCTACTATACCAGCATTTTCACCGGGACCTACAACAACATTATCGCCTTTTGTATATAGTTTTTTAAGATATTTGCGCGTGCTTTTATAGGAAATATGCTCACTATGCATTAATTCTTGAATTTTATTACGAAAATGCATCTGGGTTTGAATTCCAAAATCAGCTGGAAAAAGTATTTTATAAAGGACTGGTTTAAAATCAGTATTATTGCGTTCAGGATGAGGCATCATACCAAAGATAGTTCTTTCTTCGTTACAAATTCCTGCGATATTATTGAGAGAACCCATCTCAGGAATGTCATTTTTATAGGTGAAAAATATCTGGTTATTTTGTTTTAGTTTTTCATATTCTTCTTCTGAGCAATTGTATTTTCCATAGGAGTTTGCTATATAGAGTTCAGTTTCGTGTTTAGTATTCTTATAATGAGAAACACAAGACACTTTTTTACATGTGAATTTTTTATTATCGTTTAAAAGCAACTTACCGGGCAATAATCCGAGCTGGATCAAAATTTGAAACCCATTACAAATGCCTATAATGGGGATTTTGCGCTTTACGGCTTCCATAATAATTTCTGTCACGGGGGAAAATGCTGCCATAGTTCCAGGGGAAATAACATAACTTCCTGTTGCTTTATCATATAAACGATCACCAAAGGCAAATCCGCCGGGTAAAACAAGTAATTTGATATCTTCAATAATAAACTTTTTTTCAGTATGCCAAATAAAGAAACTACCATCAAAATAATTTAATGCATCATAATCGCAATTGGAACCAGGATAACGAACAATTCCAATACTCATTTTAATAGATAATAAAAGTATTTATTTAATTATTTATTTAATTATTTATTTAATTATTTATTTAATGAATTAAAAATACAAATATATTAATAATAATATGTGTTCATCTACCACGAAAACAGCAATTATAAGTGTATTTGATAAAAAAAATCTCAACATTTTAGTGCCTTTTTTAGAGAGAAATAATTATCATATTTATAGCACAGGAGGAACATTAAATAAAATTAATGAATATGTAAAAAATAAATCAATAGTTCATTCTATTTCGGATTATACGAAATACCCAGAAATTTGTAATGGTCGGGTAAAAACATTGCACCCACGTATTTATGGTGGTATTTTGGGACTTCGTGATAATGCAAGTCATGTTGATGATATTAAAGAAATTCAAGGCAAATTTTTTGATTTAGTAGTGGTAAATTTGTATCCTTTTAAGCAGGTATTAGAAGATAATCCATCAGAAGATATTCTTTTGGAAAATATTGATATTGGAGGTCACACAATGTTAAGAGCCGCAGGTAAAAACCATAAATATATTTCGGTTTTATCCAGTCCAGAACAATATGAGGATTTTATGAATAAAAAACTCACAAATATTTCTTTGGCTAAAGACGCATTTACACTTGCTATGAAGTATGATATTGCTATTAATAATTGGATAACAGAAGGAGACGTCATAGGCACATCTTATAATAAAATCCAGCCTATAAAATATGGTCTAAATCCTTATATGCAACCCGCCTACATATATGGGAAAAATGGAACAGATGCGCCTTTCAATATTCTAAATGGAAATGTTGGATATATTAATTTATTAGATGCCTACTATGCTATTCATCTAGTGCTTGAGGCGAGTGAGCAGTTAGGTGTGCATTGTTGTGCTAGTTATAAGCATAACTCGCCGGCAGGTGTTTCTCTGGCTATAGATAATAATGCGTCAACTACTTTTTTTGAAGCGCGAAATATAGACCCGAAATCGTCTTTTGGTGATTTTATAGGATATTCTGGCATTGTGAATGAGGAAATGGCGAATATGTTGAAGAAATATGTGAGCGATGGTATTATTGCGTTGGATTACACCGCAGGGGCATTGGAAATATTAAAAACAAAAAAAAATGGTGCGTATATTATTATACAGCAGAGAGAATTGCCTACAATAATGGAATATCGTGATGTGAATGGGGTTACGCTTATGCAGCCATCTAATATGTCTCTTATAAACAGAGATAAGATTTTAGGTGTGCCTGATGAGAATATAAAGAATGATATGACTCTTGGTTATATTACAATGAAATATACACAATCAAATTCGGTTTGTTTTGTGTATAAAGGTCGGGTTATTGGTATAGGTGCTGGACAGCAGAATCGCGTTGATTGTATTCATATAGCTGGTAAGAAGGCGAAAGAATGGTTTTTACGTAAATACAACATGGATATGTGTTCTGTTGATGGAATTGTAATGGTTTCTGACGCATTTCTGCCGTTTATTGATAATATTGAGGCTGCTGCAGAATATAATGTGAAATATATTCTCCAACCAGGGGGATCTATGCGTGATAAAGAAATAAGAGACGCAAGCACAAAACATAATATGGTTATGGTTTGCACGGACTTGCGTGCATTTACCCACTAAGGTTTGCACGGACTTGCGTGCATTTACCCACTAAGGTTTGCACGGACTTGCGTGCATTTACCCACTAAGGTTTGCACGGACTTGCGTGCATTTACCCACTAAATGGAATAACTTTATATACCAATTTCCCTATTTTCGGTAATTCTAATTCCGCATCGCTGATAATTACCATACCGTATC
>Ga0307488_10005008_pt1 | contig 10983 bp, 9 predicted proteins | sample SB02metaG_FD_202248 | JGI IMG/M metagenome (GOLD analysis project Ga0307488, IMG submission 202248) | Sea-ice brine microbial communities from Beaufort Sea near Barrow, Alaska, United States - SB 0.2 | ecosystem: Environmental > Aquatic > Marine > Coastal | place: USA: Alaska | collected 2017-05-06
AAAATGGTCCAGCTCGAAGCTTGGATGAGATCTGATGTGGTTTCTCCCCGGTAGAAGAATAGCGAAGTGGCGGCATTGGTTTCGGATTCTATTATTTTGCTGATGCTGTTCGAAAGCGTTTCCCACGTTGCTGATTCTGCCTTGGTGAACGTGATGCCCAGTGCGCGTTGATCGTTTAAATAGACTCCGCCGAATGCGTGATCTAGCGGTTCGACACTGATGTTGCAAACGTCGCTCAGCGGAGTGAGTGAACCATCTCGCGGATCGCGAACGGGGAGGTCACGAAGCGATTCGACATCAGAAATCCCCCGACCAATATCAAGTGCAAGAAACTGATTCTTGCCTGAAATATAGCCGCCGGGAAATTGTTGGCTATTCGCCCGAATGAATTCGGCAAGCTCCCGAGGCGTCAATCCGGCGTCAGCGAGGGATTCGTCTTCATATCGAATAACAATCGCGCGGAGCTGATCGTGAGAGATTTCTGCAGTGGCTATGGCAGCGGAAGATCTGAATTTTTCAATCAATCCCTTCGCTGCCCTGCGAACTTTTTCAAAGTCCGGCTTTTTTCCCACGTTTGCTTCAGTTAGTAAAAGAAACCCTGAAGCCACTTGGCCAGAGTTCGCTTTTAAATTGGGGCCGATTAGAAGAGGGGCTTCCAATTGAAGTGCGGAGCGAAGTTGCGAAAGGCGGTCTCGAATGATTCCCAGCGTTTCCTCACGATTCGCTTTTTTAGTAAGCTGGAAACTAACTGCAGAGATTCCATCAGTGGTTTTGGAGCTTACATCTCCAATATTTGGAATCGCATTTAAAACCCGTTCAACGGGTTGAGTCACCATGCGATCGAGCTTGTCCGGATTCACACCGGGAAAATAAGCGACGATCGATTCGGTCGGGACAATGTCCGGCGGATCAATATCCTGAGGCATCCGCGACAGCGAAAGAATGCCGAGGCCACAAATCAAAAGGGCGATGAAAAACGGAAAACGCATGCAAGACGAATCAACTTTATTGAGTCTGGAAATCAATTCGCTGGATCGAGTCCCGGATACATTAGCAACCGGTCATGACAGATAACGATCAGGTCGTTTTTGCCGTCATTGTTAAAATCCGCAACCAAAGGTGAATTAGGCTGTTGGGGAGCCCCTTTGGGCTGGGCCTGCCTGAACGGGCTGTTCTGAAATGCCTTAAAGTGAAAGGCGCTTTTCCATTCGTCACCTTTCTTGTGAAGAATTTGGATCACATTTTGATTGCCGTCGATGGCGACAATTTCGGGGGAATCATCGCCGTTTAGGTCACCGCTTCCGAGATGGTGAAATCGAATTTTATCCACCTGAGAACGGAAGGTCTGCCCGTTCGCCATACTCCAAGTGTCACCTTCCAGCGGAAGTGCCCAGAAGCGATCGCGGCCAAAAATCAGGAGTCTCCGGTCATCTTCAGGACCATCAAGTTGTGCTGCGGTGAGATTGATCAGACCGGTGTCGCGACTGTGGAGATAACGAAAGGCTCCGTCGTCTTCCTGCTGCAGGATTTGCAGGGCCTTTGCCTCGGGATCGTAGAAAAGGAGCCGCGTCTGATTGCCTGGCAAAATTACCGGACCGGAAATTCGATCATTGCCCTGACGCGCGTTGCCTTGATCAACCACTTCGAGTTCGCCTTCAGCAGTGATTTGAAATGCACGGACGAATCCTTCTTTTGCTATGAGAATGTCCGGCTTGCCGTCGCCATTGAAATCTCCAAATCCCACATCAGCCGGGGAAAGGTCCACGAGCTGACCATTCCTGAGCGGAGATTCTTCAGCGCCAATGGTGAGACCACCTTGCCCGTCGCCTAACAAAATATGAGCGGGTTCTTTTGGAACGAGCAAAATGAGATCGCCGTCGCCATCACCATCGATGTCACGTGCGATGATGTGTTCTGGAGCGCGCTTGATTGTGCCTACTTTGATGGAGTCAAGTTGCTCCCACTTATCGCCCGTTCGCTTTGCGATGACCGCTTCGAGCCGCAATCCGTCTTTCACAGCAATGACAACCTCGTCGAGGCCGTCTCCATCGAGGTCGACTCCGGCAGCAACGAGCGGTTCACCGGATGCTGGAAGCGGCTGAGGAAAGGGGAGTCGAAGGTTCTCTGTTACGGTGGCAATTCCGGCCATGCCTTCCTGCGTGCTGCATACCAGAAGTGAATCCCGTTTTTCAGGTCCATTTTTTACAGCCGAAAGCGAAGTTGCGCGAGCCAGTGAAGGGAATTCAGCGGGCCTTTTGAAATTTCCGTTTTTTGCACCAAACCAAACGAGGATTCTGGCACCGTCAGGATCGGCCATGGCGACGTCACCGATGCCGTCTCCGTCGAAATCTCCGGTTGCCGGAATGGCCGCGGATGATCCGGAGCGTGGGACTGGATAGTTTTCGGCCTGCAGATCATTCGATTCGTCGCCGTCTTCGGCTTTTTCTTCAATGGGGCCAGTGTGAATTTCAGAGTAGGTAGGTTTTACGGTCGCCAAATCAGGGGCGCCGTCTCCCTTGGGTAAAATGAGCAATTCGGCAGTTCCGAGTTTTCCTGGAATTGCCATTTCAGCGCCAAACGATCCTTCACCAAGTCCGCTGCGGAAAATTCGTTCGCGTTCCGCCCCAGGACTTAAATAGGTCGCATCAAGAACGCCGTCTCCGTCCAGATCAGCAATTTTAAGGCCGCGCGAACCGTTTGCAGAAACACGATACAAATCCGGTTTTGGAATGTTGCGCTCCTTTCCACCGGGAAAAATGATGAATTCATCTTTTGCGAGAAGGGCGATGTCAGGATGACCGTCCCCGTTTATATCTGCAATCGCCATCGAGTCCGGCGCAGGATTTGCAGTGCTCTGATCGTATGTCCAGCCCCGTTCCCAGTTCCCCTTGCCGTCTCCAAATCGAAGCGAGAACGGTTCTCGTTGTCCTGTAAAGGCGATGTCAATATTCCCGTCCCCATCAAAGTCGAGCGCTGCGAGTGAAAAGAGGCGATCACCGACTAGAATATTTTCCGCCAGAAACGGAGCGGTATCGATCACTGGATCCCAGAAATCATTTTTCATTCGTTCGCGACCTTCTTTCCGCAGTTCCTCAGGCGTCCGCTGATAAAGCAACTCAATTCGCGCCTTTTCGTTATTGATCACCACGATGTCCATTCGTCCGTCAGCATCAAGGTCGACAGGAAACGGCGCCCTGATATCCCAACTAAGAACCTGAACCAATGGGCCATCCAATCGGACGGGCATCGGTTTCTTTTTCTCAGCTTCCTGTCCGGTCGCAAATTGAACGGAAAAGCAAAGCAGTGCGGAAATTAAAAAACGGAGCATAGGGATTTTGAAAGACTTTAAAGAAATGCGGAAAACACATTTCGATCAGATAGGGTCGGATTAATGAATCAACCCTATTGGGTCGCGTCGGCAGGCTTTTCCGCGATGTAGACGCGGGAAATCCAGGCGTCAGGCGTGTCGTAGCTTTTCTGCGTTACCGAAAAATGAAAGTCGTCGAGTGATGGCATTCCTTCGATCGCATCGGCTACATCAGTTTCTTTGTCGCTTGATGCTCCAGGCTGCGCTCGAACCTGAATGCCTTCTTCCGTTCCATAGACTCCCATTTTAATAAGCGTCGCCAGATCTTCGTAGCCAAATTCGACCATGTTCTCATCACCCCATTTACGCCACGATTCGCGAACGGTTTCGTGATCTTCGAGATTGGAGGTGTTTTTTTTGAGGCTTGCGATGACGTGATTCATCCACTCTTTTTCTCCCACAGTAAGAATCAACTTGTCACCAACGATTGCGTAAGCTCCAGATGAATCCTGCCCGATTGAAACCATCGGTCCGAGAATCTTTGTAAGAGAATCGGCATCAACGATCGATTCCCCCATGAAGTCACGTGGTTTGCCAATTTCTCCGCCACCCATCGGTGAGCTTTGGAGAAATCCCATCAATTCAGACATGGTCGTTTTCATCCCAATCGGATCGTTAGTGTTTAGAATAATCGCATGACTTGGAACCTGATCCTTTGCCGGGTTTGGAGTCGCATAGCCGTAAAACGAGGTGACACCGGCATCGAGTGCTGGAAGCATTTTAGTGCGGACATTCATGCCCTGACCTTCGAGAGTGCCCATCTGCATTTGTAGCATCCCACCGAGCATGGGTGATAGCTTCGGGATTTCTGCCAGCAACTCTTCGATGCTCTCAGCGGTATCATATCCGCTGATCGTAATTCCTTTCAGCCCTGCCGGATCCATTTCGGGAAGCACAATGCCCTGTTCGTAATTCAACATTTTGGCAAGCACTCCGGTCCGCTCGTTGGTCGCAAGTTCCTGAACAATTTCAATTCCGTCATCCTGAACCTTCGCCGCCATGGTGAAACGTTTGAAATTTTTCAGTCCAAGAAAATCGATCAGAGCATCTTTCTGAACAAACATCCCAATCGGCAAGCCACCCTGGCCTGCAGCGGCGTCGGCAGTGGCTTTGTCGTAGAATTCAGAAACTGAAGTTTCCATCGCAGAGGCAATGTCGTCGAGCGGTGCGAAGACAAACAAATCAGCTTCTTCAAGTTGGTCGCGAGCGTCGATGTAGCTTCGACTTCCTGCGAGTGAATCGGGCTCAGCCCCTTGTGCCCGAATTCGACGAGCCATGTCAGAAGCGATATGATCGGCCATGTCAGCTTTGTTGTCTGACATCGGTGCGACAATGAGCATCGAATCGGCAAGAATAAATCCCGTGTTCACCCAGCTTTCCGTTCCATCCTCCGCGACATTCTTGATTTCCAACCGAGTCATCGGATAGCCTTCAAATGTGTCCTGAAAGGAGCGGGAGTCGTGCATGTCTTCGCTGGAATCAACCATCCGCTTTCCAAGAGCTGCGACGAGTTCAGTCAATTCGGCCTCAGTGAGGGTGGTGTCGGCAGCCGCGAGAAAAGAGATTCCCTTCATGTTCAACCCAACATTTGCAGCGCCGCCGGGCGTTCCTCCAGGGGTTTGTATGCTGGCATCCATCAGCATCGAAAAATTCAAGTTTCCTGCCATTGCAAACCGGGCAGGAAAAAGTCGGGCAAGCTCTTCTTTCGTCAGTCCAATTTCCTTCAGAGTCTCTTCAGACAGCAATTCGTCAATCCAGCTGAAGGACTCGCCATAAAGGTGAGTGATTGCGGGGTGACTCACAATCTTGTTAAATGCGTGATCTTCATCTAACTCGTAAAATTGGCTCAAATTTTGAACCACAGCCAGTGCCGATGTGTTATCAGGAAGCAGCGTGCCGATGTCCTGATCGGACTGAGCGCGGGATGAAATAACCGGCATTGCCAAGGCAACGGCGATTGGAAAAAAGATGCGTTTCATAGATTTAGGAAAATGGGTGAATATTTGGGAAATGGAGGTGTGAAATAAAGAGTTAGGCTTATTCAGAATCTTCCGTGGCTTCTGTATCTGGCTCAGTCGGTTCTTCGAATTCGCGTGCCCCGGGGGCTGTTGGGGGCCGGTTGTAAATAAAGCCGCCGTTTTGGCTGGAAGGATCAAATGCGAAGCCGTCGCGATGGTTGAGAAAAAATTTCACCAATGAACTCGGTATCGCGAAACCGAGGCCGTCAGAATTGGCTCCTTTTCGCGAGTTCACGCCGATCACTTCACCTTTTAGATTGAAGAGTGGGCCTCCTGAATTTCCCGGGTTGATCGGGGCATCATGTTGGATGAAAACGCCCGATTCGCCCAATTCCCGCTCGGTTGTGCTGACTGTTCCCGAGCTAACCGTGCGATCGAGTCCTTGAGGTGAGCCCATCGCAAAAATATCGTCTCCGGCCGAAACTGAGAGTGAATCCCCCATTGGCACGGATTTAAAACGCTGTGGTTTCTCGCCTTCTTTAGGCTTAGGAAGCTCAATTTTGAGCAGAGCCAAATCATCGCGGCGATTCACTGCAAGAATTTTGATTTTCTTGTGCACCTCACGCTCCAAACCACTTTCCGTTTTCTTGAAAACCGTGATCTGAACCTTCGTCGTGCCGTCAATTACATGGGCATTGGTAATGACGTATCCTCGGGGATCGATAACGAAACCTGATCCAAGCCCTCCCGGATTTTTCACTAAGACCGATGCTTCAGCCACCTTTTCGGAAGCAATTTTTATGTTTTCAAAGGGCTCGCCCGAGCGGTTCGTCCGGAACAGCGACTGTGAAGCTTTCGTGATCCGCGCGACTTCGTCCTTGGTAAAAACAGTCGGCTCGTCTTTACCTAGATTAACGATGAACTGGTCATCCTTCTCTAAAATATAAGGAGCGGAGATCTCCGTGCCGTTTTTTAGAACCAGTGTGTCAGCCTGAAGAAGGTTTGTGGCCGCGATGAGGCTAGCCGTGGCAACGATAAGAAAATTTAGGGGGCGCATTTGGTAGTGTTTCGTGCTTGGTCAGACGCGGGAACGTGGGAGAAGCGTCACTCCCATTTCGATTCGCCTAAAATTATAGAAGTGGGGTGATTACCAGTTGCCAACGTCGTCTTCATTCCCCGCTATCATGTCAGGTCCCATCGAGAAAACATCTTGTCCTGATGAGTTGCGCGAACCGGGGTTTTTATACTGATAAGGTTGGCCCCATGAATCGATGAGTGCTTCAGGCCCTGTGCTTTGAGTCCACCGCTTTGGTTTTGGCGCCGCCGTAGGAGGCTCAACCAGCGCTTTCAATCCTTGTTCGGTGGTAGGGAAGAATCCCGCTTTCGCTTTGTAGCGCACCAGATTGGTCTCCAGGCTTCGAACATCCGCCCGCGCTTTGTCGACATCAGCGTCTGACAAAACATTTTTCATCGCGAACGCTCCGAGTCCCACGAGAAGCGAAATGATCGCCAAAACCAGCACCATTTCCATCAGGGTGAATCCACCGCTTGCCCGTCTGTTCGTCGTCACCATTTTCATGAGAGGATCATAGGTGAAAACTATTCATTAGGCAATATTGGGAATGCAATCGAGTCGAAAATTGAAAGACACATCAAGAGCCAAAAAAATCGCGTGCCCTTCCACCGCAACTGCGGCTGAATTTCGCTCGCTAGGAGAGCTGCTATTTTGCAGGATCGAAGGATGAAAGTTGTCATTTTCGCCCTCACTTTTCTCGCTGCCGCCTCTCATGCGGTTGAGCCGTATCCGTGGAAAGCCGCAGTCGCATCGGAGAAAATTACGCCAACGGAAGAAGTGTGGATGGCGGGTTATGCGGCGAGGAAAGGGCCGATGGAATCGGTAAAGCAGGACATTTTTGCAAAGGCGCTGGCCATTGAGGATGCGGAAGCAAATCGCTTCGTCTTCATCACCCTAGATCTCATTGGCGTACCGAAAGAATTTCGTATCGATGTGGAAGAACTGGCAAAGGAAAAATATCAACTCGCTCCCGGGGCATTGCTGATCAACGCTTCGCACACGCATTCCGGGCCGATGTTGCGGACGTATCTCCCTCCCGGATCGGACAAATTGTTGCCTTCTTACAGTTCAATCCCCGAGGCAGATCAAAAAATGCGGGTTCAGCAGGTTGTTGATTACCGAAAAATGTTGCTTGGGAAAATTGATCAACTCTTCGAAAACACGCTCTCTAACCTGCAGCCATCTTCGATCACCTGGTCGAAGGCTCGCGCCGGTTTTGCAATGAATCGAAGGACGCCGGTGGGTTCATCCGGATGGAAAAACTCTCCCAACCCCAATGCGCCCGTGGATCACGACGTTCCCGTTTTACAGGTGAAAAGCGCTGACGGAAAAGAACTGAAAGCCCTGCTTTTTGGTTATGCCTGCCATGCGACGACGTTGGGAACGATGGAAATCCACGGTGACTGGCCAGGATACGCGCAGCAGTTTTTGGAGGAAGATCATCCCGGGGTAATTGCAATGTTTATGAATGGAGCTTCCGCCGATCAAAATCCGTATCCTCGCCGCCTGCCCGTTTTTGTTGAGCGTCACGGCCGAGCCGCTGCCATGGCGGTCGAAGCGGCATTGCAAACCCCTCAAATTTTCATTTCCGGTCCGATTCGATCCGCTCTTTCATGGCCGGAGATTAATTATCAAACTGCGCCGACTCGGGCTGAACTTGAAAAACGAGTCGCTGAGAAATCCAGTTATGAAAAGCGCTACGCCGAGTTTTTGTTGGCCGTGTTGGATTCCGGGAACGAATTTCCCAAGTCCTATCCAGTCCCCACCCAAGTCGTCCGATTTGGCGATTCACTGACTTTTGCCGCCATCGGTGGCGAAGTGGTTGTTGACTACGCGCTCCGATTAAAAAAGGAACTCGCGGAAAAATCGAACGGCGCCCCCGTTTGGTTCGCTGGCTATTCAAACGACGTCATGACTTATATTCCAAGCCGCCGCATTCTCGATGAAGGCGGCTACGAAGGGGGTGGAGCCATGATCTACGTCCGTTCAACTATACATCCTGCGCCATGGGAACCTGCGATCGAAGACAAACTAATCGGCGAGATTCACCGGTTGTTTGATTCGTTGAAACAGCAATAGAGAATCAAACCGTGAGCCGCCGATCACGTGCTTTGATCTCCCAACGCTCGTCGGTTGCTGCGCCATCGCGAACGATCACGGCTTCCTGATACAAGGCCACGGTTGGGCAAATATGACGGGGGATTCCATACAAAACGTCACCGATATTTAAACTGGAAGCCGCCTCTGTTTTGATCACCAGATGTTCCTCGCTCTGGCCGATAAACTCTGCATCCGGCAACGACGGAAACCGAACGCGCATGTCGATCGGGTTCTCTGCCGCGACGCCTTTGTGGCCTAAATCAACACAGATCAAATTCTCGGCTGGGGTTCCCGGTTTGCTGATCACGCGAGTCAGCAGAGCCGCGGCCCAGACAAATCCCAATTCAGGAAATGCATCTTCGTAACCCGTGTCCCACAGAGTCGGCGTTCCAGCCGAACATTCGTAGGCAAAAGGCATTTCAGCTGCTTTTTCGGCATGCAATGCCATTGTCGGAGAGCCCCCCGTTACCAGTGCTTTGGTTTCGATTCCTGCGGCTTTCAATTTATCGATGAAAGCAAAAATAGGATCAAACGATTCCGCAAAACGCCTTTTGCGAACTTCCAATTCGGCATCGTGGATGTGGCCGTCGTAGGCGTGAACTCCTGCAAACTCGATTCCATCCGTTTCAGCAATCAGCTTCACCAAATCGATTGCTTCAGCGCCGGGCAGAATTCCTGTCCGGTTCATTCCGGGATTGATATCGATACAGAGCCGCAATGACTTGCCTGCAGCCGAAAACTCAGCGGCAATGGCTTTCGCCGCGTCTTCACTATCGCATACGGCGGAAAATTTCACGTTAGGGTAAAGTTCCGTCAGCTTCAAAATTCGGGCAATGTTAGGTCCGATTGGCGGATAAGCCATCATCACATCTGGAGAGCCCGCTTCAGCGCACATTTCCAGTTCCGCGATCGTTGCGCATTTCGTTTTTGTAATCCCGTGGGCGAGTTGCATTTTCACGATCTCGCCGAGTTTATGAGTTTTGATGTGAGGTCGCAACCGCTCGGTTTTACCTCCGACAATCTCGACCATGTGGGCAAGGTTCTGTTCGACCTGTTCAGGGAAAATTAAAAGGGCTGGGGACGGGATGGTTTCAGGATTATTCGGGTATTGCATGATCGGCTATGGTGAAGGTGGCAAAGGTGATGAGAGCGAAAATGATCAGACCAAATTTGACCATAAAGACATCAACGTTTGTTGGAGCTTTGAGGCGTCGGATCAAAAAAATGACGATGGTGAAAGTGTGGACGAAACCGCTGATAAACAAAACGAAAAACGACAACTGATCGAGAGGTAGCAGCCACGCGAGGAGGAAAAAGACGATGGCTGCGGTGATGAATGCCGTTCGCCATAGTTTCTTCCATTGGGCTGGTTCTTCGTTTTTCACGATCCGATAGGGTTGGCTCGATGAATCAATAGGGTGCGTTCATGGGAGCATTTCGAACCAACAGGGTTGGTTCATCGAACGTACCCTATCGCTTCAAAAAACCGGTCAGCCGATCAGTTCGACGATGACTTCGATTTCGACGGGAATGTTTCCGGGCAGGGTGTTTGTTCCAATGGCACTGCGCGCTCCGATTCCAATTTCTGCACCGAAGACTTCACCAAAAAGTTCGCTGTAACCGTTCACAACTTGTGGCTGATCATAGAAATCATCCGTTGAACTGACAAATGCGAGCGACTTCACAATTTGCTTCACGCGATTCAAATTTCCCAACTGCGCCCGCATGGTCGCGAGTAGGGTGAGTCCGACCTGGCGCGCGGCTGCTTGACCTTCTTCAACCGTCATATCGTGACCGAGTCGTCCTGTCATATAAGTTTTGCCATCGTCCGTCATCGGGCCGTGACCGGAAAAATAAGCAGTCGTCCCATTGATGATGACTGGTTTGTAAACGCCGCCGAGTGGCGGGGCAGGGGGCAGAGTGAGGCCCATTTCGACAATTTTTTCTTCAGGAGTCATACGAAATTGAACCACGTTTGGAGAACGACTTCAAGGATTCAGCTGCCGAAATGAAGGTGAGAATGTTCCTTGAACCTGCGGCCACTTTGGAGAAGCTGCGACATGCACATCTTCCGTCTCACGCTTTTTATCTTCACCGCGCTGATGCTGAGTTCGTGTGGAAGCAAGCCGAACGAATCGGCTCAAACAGTTTCAAAAACGTCTTCAGGAAAACCGTATACCTACGACAAGTGCATCGTAATTGAACAGCCGCTGACCCTTGGTGGCGGTCCGTTCACGCGGAACTACGATGGTCGCGAGGTTAAGTTTTGCTGCCGACCTTGTATCAAAACATTCGAAGCGGATCCTGAAATTTGGCTCGCAAAACTGGATCGCTGGGATGCCGCCGGCGCGCCAAAGTCAAGTTCCGCTGCCCAAAGTCGCAGTCAGTAAATCGACAAGTTGGCCCGCAGCGGTTGCTCCCATTTCAATGACTTCGGAGTGATCTAAAAGATCATCCGTCATACCAGCGCCATAATTGGTGAG
>Ga0307488_10005009_pt1 | contig 10981 bp, 15 predicted proteins | sample SB02metaG_FD_202248 | JGI IMG/M metagenome (GOLD analysis project Ga0307488, IMG submission 202248) | Sea-ice brine microbial communities from Beaufort Sea near Barrow, Alaska, United States - SB 0.2 | ecosystem: Environmental > Aquatic > Marine > Coastal | place: USA: Alaska | collected...
TAGAACAACTCAAAAAGAAATATCCTAACGCCATTTTCCTTGAAGATATTTGTGAATCCCATGGTGTGAAAGCACCCAATGGTATGAAACGTGGTAGTACCGGGTTGGGTGGTACATTTAGCTTCTATTATGGTCATCATATGACAACGATTGAAGGTGGGATGATATCCACAGATAGTGAGGACCTTTACGAACTCATGAAAATTAAGCGGAGTCATGGTATGGCCCGTCTTCTATCACCACCTCTCTACGAAGAAGCTATCAAGAAATACCCAAACATCGACCCCAAATTTCTTTTCCTAACGGATGGATATAATTTTAGAAACACTGAACTCAATGCAGTACTTGGGATTGAACAGTTGAAGAGATTAGATGAAAACATAGAAGCAAGGCGTAAAAATTTTGATTGTTTTATCAAACTTCTAGACCCAGAAATATTTTACGTACCGTATAACGACCCAGGTAATAGTAGTTTTTCATTCCCATTCATATGTAAAAAAACTGAAGAGCGTGAGAAGCTAAAATCTATCTTTGATGAACTTGGTATTGAGCATCGTCCGATTGTATCAGGTAATCTTCTTTTACACCCATTCTTGGACAAATGGAAAGATTCGGTAAGTGTACCAAACGCAACCAAACTTAACGATGGTGGAGTATATATCGGAAATGGTCAATTTGTCAATGAGGATATGATAGTTAAAGTTTTTGAAACCATTAAAACTAAATGGTGAAAACTATAGTACATCACCTCGGTCTTGGAGACCAAATTATGTTAAATGGTATGGTTAGACATTTCGCAGAAACAGACAATGTTGTCATTTTTGTAAAACGGTGCCATGAAGAAAGTGTTCGATTCATGTATAGGGATATTGCTGATAAAGTCGAACTTATTCTTGTAGATAATACCAATGCTCAAGAAATATGGTCAAAAGTAAAGGGTGATGTAATCCCACTCGCGACCTATGGGATTGATGATAACGGTTGGAAATTTTTGACACAAGGGCCGGGTAGTGTCATGACCAATTGGGCACATGGTGTGTATATTCAAGCAGGTATCAACCCCAAGTACATGTATTCAAAGTTCAAGGTTGATAGAGATAAATCTAAAGAATTCAAAATTGACAAAGAGAATTATATATTTGTGCATGATGACCCGGAAAGGGATAGAAATATCACTATCACAGATTCAGATAAATATATTTACAAACCACATTCTAAACTTACTGACAAGAATCAAGAATTTTTTCAATGTGAACGACCTAATATATTTGAATATCTAGGTGTTATCGAAAACGCTGATGAAGTGCATTGTATGAACAGTTCATACAACTGGATGATTGAACTTATGAACATTGGTACCCCAAAGAAAAACTTTTTTCATTTAGATGTTGCTCATAAATACTATGGACCTAAAATAGTAAAGACTGTATTTAGTGATGAAGTGTGGACTTTTATTTAATAGCTCTTTTCCTCTACAATATCGGAACCCTGTTCCAAATTTATCAATTTCTTAATTCTGGCCCTCTCGTCGTTAAATTTATAGATATTTCTCGCCTTATCTATAAAATCAGCACCAAACTCTTCAACCTTTTCAAGATTTCTAATCCCATCTTCAAGATCCCATATGGTATTATTAACCTGTTTCAGGTCTTCTTTCAATGAAGTTTCAAATTCATACTTTTGAAGTACATCCAACTCGTGGCGAATATTCTTAAGCTTTTCTTCATCTTTCATACGTTCATCCTTAATTTCAAGAATTGTAATCTTGTCGATAAGTTCACCTTTTGATACTTCAATACGCATTTAAAGATAAAACCAATTTATTCTTTAAATATGCGCACCGTAGCAGTTGTTACGGGGGCTACAGGTCAAGGTGGTTCCTATTTATGTGAACTTCTTTTAGAAAAGGACTACCACGTCAAATGTTTAGTTCGTAGAAGTACATATCCTATTGAGAGTAGTAATCTAAATCCATATTTGTGTGATGTTGCATTGTACGAAGGAGATGTTTTAGATCAATCGAGTATATTCAAAATACTGTCAGATTGTCAACAGTTTGATAGAATTGAAGTATACAATCTTGCAGCACAAAGTCATGCAGGTACTTCATTTGATTGTCCTAAATTTACATTTGAAGTCAACACCCTCAGTATTCTAAATATTCTTGAAACTGTGAGACAACTCGGTATGCAAAATAAATGTAAAATATTTCAACCGTCATCCTCTGAAATGTTTGGAGATACACCTGAAAACCCACAAAATGAAAATACACTCTTCAACCCTAAATCTCTATACGGTGTTTCAAAATTAGCCGCTCATTATTTGATTAAGAACTACCGAGAAATGTATGGATTATATGCATGTTCGGGTATAATGTTTAATCACGAATCCCCTCGTCGTAGTAATAAATTTGTAACACAAAAAATCATAAAAGGTCTTAAATCCGGTAAATGCTTTTCTATTGGGAACTTAGAATCTAGAAGAGACTGGGGGCACGCTAAAGATTTTGTAGAAGCAATGTGGGTTGCACTACAACAAGACAAAGCAGATGATTATGTCATCTCTACAGGTACAAGTTATTCCGTACGAGACTTTATTGAAATAGCTGTAAAAATTATGGGTAAAGAAATAATGTGGTCGGGTGAAAACGAAAATGAAATAGGGATGATTGATGGAGAGGTTGTCATAAAAGTATCAAAGGAATTTTATAGACCATATACTACTGGTTTACTCATGGGAGACCCATCTAAAATTGAAAGTCTTGGATGGAAACGAAAGTTTGATCTACATGGATTAATTGAGGATATGATAAAAGGTTAAAGATGTTTGTGTACTATTTAATATGACTTTTTACTTGACAACATCCGCTGGATGGGGAAATATATCACTATCCCTATCAGATTATGTATATAAAACTGATAAACCACGGGTTCATCGTAAATTATTGGACGTTGTTAAGTGTATAGATTTTCAGGGTTTAGAATTTACAGATAACGACGATGAACAAGCATATGACAAACGAATTGCAATCAATTCATTTACTTATAATACTATTCACTCAAATTTACAAGATATAGTAAAACCAAATGAAGAATTAAAAAAATTAATCGAAAAATATGACCATGGGTTAACTCATGGAATTCATATTAGACGTGGTGCGTATTCAAAAGATGCAGAAAGTATAGGTCATCACGGTGTAGATGAAAATGGTAATATAAATAAACCATATTTTGCATCTGATAGTGCAATTGAAAAGTTTGATGAAATCATCAAAAATAGTAACGAAAAGATATTTTTAGCGAGTGACAGTAAAGAAATCAAAAAGATGTTCAAAGATAAATACCCAGATAAAATAGTCATATTAGAACATGACATTGCATTCACATATGAATGTGATATCCTAAAAAATCACGATATACCAAAAGAAACAAATTACGCATGCTACTTAGATTGGTTTTTATTGTCTAAATGTAAAACGTTGCATATATCTGCAGGTACTCAAGATATGTGTAGTTTGTCAACATTTGGGTACAGTGCCGGTGTGTATGGGCACTCAGATATTCATTTCGTATTCAATTGAAAATCTAAAATATTTAAACTATGGTCTCGTGTATCACCATTGATATATTTAACACTTTTTATATCAACGTGCTTGCCATATATTTCAAAGAATTTATCTTCTAATTTCTTTTTCCTTTCCCTCGATTCTTCGAATTTTGTCATGAGTTCATTTAGATCAACTTTATCAGAATCTTTGTATGTTTTTACATATTCTATCCAATTACCACAACTCCGTGTTTCATGTTCCAATGTGGAACTATTCTTAATTGTTGATGTTTGATGACACACGGGGAGGTACAATAATGGATGTCCGAGTGAATGTAATACCCCATACCAAATGATATCCAATGCATGTTTCATGTTTAAGTTTTCCATAAAATATTTAGCAAACTCCAATGTAACCCAAGAACATTCACACCCACCATTATTAGGTATAGAATACACCTTACCTAGTTTAGGTTCAAAATTATACATGAAAGAAACACCCATATTTAAAAACCCAATATGTTTAATATCATCAGGAATACTTTCAAAATACTCAACCCAATCTTTATGAAATACGACATCATCATCCATAAATAAAGCCGTTTCGATATTTTCATCAATCATTTGCTTATACATCATCATTGTTTTTACCAAGTTACTCGTAAGCTTCATTCCATATGGAAGTTCATGCGTCACATTTAACCATTCAACGAATGGGTGGTTGTGATTATACTCCTCAAACCACCTCACATCCTTGATAGGTACACGCTCTTTGAGATATGTCTCAAGAAATGTTTTCCTTTCAGGTGCCAGGTTAGGGCAGTGTTTAACAAATAGAACTTCAGGAAGCTTCATATACTTTACATCCATCTCATCTTTAAATAAAATCTATATCTATTATAATACAAAATGTCTAAAATGGCTGCTTTGAGCATGATGGCTGGCAAGGCCAGGGGTCAAATGGGTGCCGCGGGTGGTGCCATGGGTGCCAGAATGGGTGCTGCCAGTACGGCTATGCAAGGTACAGCGGCCTACCAGGGTGCCGCTGCGAGTGCTGCCGAAACCACAACTATCACAATTAACTATGGTCAAATCGGACTCATCCTCATGTTTGGCTTCCTTTATCTCGTCATTGCCTCTCTAGGTATTGACATGTTCAACAAGTGCCCAGAAAAAGAGGGTAACTCCACCCAAGAAAATCTCAAGAACTTCTTATCGTACACCCTCACTATCGCTCTTACAATTCCATGCACTCTTTTATTGGTTAAGACTGCTGGTTCCAAACTCAGTGGTATTATCGTTCTCCTCTTCGGTATCATGGGTATCGTCGGTAGTTCCGCGTCTCTCAACTGGGCCAGGACCTGTGAGAGTGCCAAGAAAGATAAATCTAAATTGGGTTTCAGTGCCGCAAGCCTTGTAATCTTCCTCCTCGCGTTTTTGAGTGGATTATTTATGTTGCGACCAATTAAGGCTAAGGTTGCTTAAATGAAACCTATCGTTATTAATGTCTATATTCTCATGATGTTCTTGGCCTACGTGATGCGTAGAGCAGGGACATTTTCGATGGAAGATAAGGTTAAAATGATTGAATTTTTGAGTTACATGGCACTCAACCCGAACAAGGCAATAAACCCAAGCATAGCAAGTCTACCATTCTTGAGCTCAGCATCGGGTGTGAATGCCCCAATTTTCTCAGTGCTGAAGTTTTCGGCTGTGAACAGAGACGCGAGTGCCAATGTAGTAACAACACCAGTCGCAGCGATAGCATACAAAGGATCCTCAATCTGCTGAATGACATTTTCACCTGTCATCATCCAGTTTAGAGAACCCCATAGAACACCTTGCATAGCAGCGCGACCATTGAGAACCTCAGCGAATCGAGTCTGTGGTTGATATGGTTCTATCGAAGGCTCGACCGAAGGCTCACTAGACGAACGAACCTTATAGGAAGAACGCGTACTACGCTTGGTCAGCTTGGTCTGATAACGCTTGTAATACGAAAACTTGACGGGTGCACAGGTGATAGAACTCATTACTGAATATGATATGATTTTACCCTTTAAACCATATCATTTTGTTTTTTACCACCCGATTCATAACATATATTTGCACAGCGAGTGCAACGGATGTATTTATAGTCAACATGTTAAGACCAAATTTCCTATATTGGTACGTCAGCCACAGCGCAGTTGTTGTGATACCCATCACAATGATATCCCTGGACTCTTCACCAACCTCCTCTGATTTCTGAAGAGTATCATACATCTGAACAAAACCTAAGCCAATAGCGACACTTGCGATAATGTCGTTGAAATTCATTCTCAGTTATAGTATACAAAGAATTAAATATGGATGCTATTTTACAAAAATTTGCAGGAAAAATTGATGCACAGAGCCTCGTCAGGACCGTTGAAGAACTCCGTGTCGAATACATCGATGACGGACTTACCAAGGAAGACGTCCCCCCTATTCTGGGCCGACTCATGATGGAGTCTGTCAAGTTCAAGAAACTGCCTGGACCCTATAAGAAAAAACTCGTCATCGCTGTTCTCAATCATCTCATTGAAGAGATTGATGAAGGTGAAAAGGATAGTGAGTTTGAGATTATTCTCAAGAGTTTGGTCCCCCCCATGGTTGACAGTTTCGCCGCGATGCTTAAGGCTAACAAGGCTATCGCCAGTTGCTTCTCTTGCCTAGCTCAGGGAAAGTAATATAAAACATTGAAACGTAATAATTTTAGTATGAGATTTCCATCTCTAGATGTGATGATTCAATACGGAATCTATACAGTAAAAGAACTCGACCGTTTTGCTAAAGGACTGGTACCAAAAAAGAAGATTAGTGTCCTAAGTGAGTGCTCAAAGTGTGATTTTGTATACGACGGGACAACTTGTTTGAATTGTCAGGTATGAAGTATTGTACGGTGATAGGTTCCATGTCTCGAGGACCATCAATAGAAAGTACTAACCACATGTGCGCGGAAAGACAACTCATTCGACGATTGTATAACGAATGTTTGAGGAAGGGTCATAAATCTCACCATTTCGCTGATTGGGTGCATAGAAAATATGGTCATTTGATAATAGGTCGAAAAACCGTGTATGGTGACGGTATATCATTACCTTGTGTCTTGTGTAGAAAGACGATGGAGAGGTATGATATATGTTGGGTCGCACACGATGGTGAGAGATGGGTACATAGTAAAAAAACAGTAAATTTACCCCCTTCAATGCCAACCGCTAAACAGAAAAGGAATTTAGGTTTTGGGAGTAATGATAAGCCCCAATGCGGACTCTAAATTGTTGTGATTCCTTTTTAGAGGTTTAGTCCTCTTTAGCTTTAGCGAATTGTTATTAGAAGTAGAATTCTTTATTTCATCCATCTTTCTTGTGTTTGAAACAAAGGGTATCAAATTATTAACCACTGGTTTTATATCAACAGGTTTTGGAATTTCTACATCGACCGTTTGATTACTTCTAAATTCTTCTATCGTCATGTCTCCACCAAACACGTTTAGTCGGTATCTCCATGGTGCAGGTGTAACACTCTCTAGTTTGCCACCATACATTCTCCGTCGCATCATCACCATATTTGAACACACTAGACTACCCCGCCCAACCCCATATTTATCTAATGCGTAGGTTTTCATACAACTCCATGAACAAAAATTCCCAGTTGTATCAAATTTTTTACGACGATCGTCGTACTTTACAGGTATATTTAGGGGTGTACCCTCGAAAGGGTGACAACACCACCAACACCACATATGTTTAAGGACTATTTTCTCTTTAAGTCTATCGTCTCCTACCCTTTTTACTCATTCCCATGATAAGCAGTAATAGGATACAACACAAACAAGACACACAACTCACCCCACTGGCACTGTAGACGTGGTATTTTACATTTCTAGCTCTCCATCTAAACCTCTTAGGCCAATGGGTCATGGGTGTTTTGTTCAATGGGAACTTGTTGTATGGGAACTTACGTTTTATTACCATACGATCGGGAAGTGGGTCATCCCACCAACTTGGTTTTACATATGGAAGTCCAGTATTACATGCTACGATTATATCCATATTTGACATGTTTTTTATATCGATGTCTTGATCGCAGAAGTTGTAAGATGCCGCACACGAACCCTTAGGGTTTTCGGGTATGTACCCCCCACCCAAAACAGATTCACATGCATCTGGTCTACAATGTACATTGTCTCTCAAAATTGGGTATCCATCCTTCTTTTTTAATTCTGCCAAATTTGCAACTGCTTCTGTGTGTTTGGGTGTACCTTCTTCCGCCTCCGCAACCTTTACCTCTGCAGCTTGCATCGCAACAGCGGGACCAAACGCCTTTTTATTACCATCTATGATTCCATGTGCATGTTTACATCCAGCTGCGGTAGAATTCATCGGGATGGCAGTCCGTTCACATACATTATTCTTTAAATTGTAGCATGTACACCACTTATCCCCAGGGTTGGCAATACAATACGCCTCAGCGATACGGTGATATATTTCATTTCCTATCAGTGCTTTCGTACAACTTGGCTCCGTCTTAATTCGTTCATCTACGGAACACCAGGTTTCCCTACTAGCCCCCATATCTTCACATGTGAGTCCACCACCAATCTGTTTGCTTATATTTTCATTGTCTTCACAATACTTGGAGACAACTCGACCCCACATATCAATACGAGGGTCGGCTGCGTTTCCGGAAAGCCCTGAGTAAAGAGCTTGTATTTCATTATTATCCGTATACACACATCGATAGGTTCTATGTCCTATTGGTATACCAGCAGTAGCACCTGGACATGGTGAACCCTTAATTTCAGGGGTGTGCACAAGAAGTTGTTGAGCGTGATTTGGATTCGCTAAATCCATGGAATTCACAAACGGGAAATGTCCCCATTCACCTTGGCGACCATCAGCTCTTCTACCATAAACTTCGAGATCTTCGACGATGGCACCTGCAGGTAAAGTGGGAATTTCAATCTTTTTCACGAAACTTATCTCATCATTAAATTTATAGAATCTATGGTTTAAACTCCCCTTTCCCTGACCGTGGTGATTTTCATGAAAAGGACCACCAGCGGTATCACCTTTGCCAATAATTATACCATTTCCCTTGTTGTCCCCATCATTGTCCTTAAATACACCCCATGATGTATTTGAACAATCACCTGTCGTCTTATAGGAAGTAGCCTGGTCATTATGAGTCACACCTCTATCACCTGTGAATTCTTCATTTGCACCATCTTGACCAACTCCATTCTGGTACAGAATGAGTTTACATTCACTCATCTATCTTGTCATAACATTAGATAATTTATGAAAGGATAAATATTTTTTTACCTGAACCGTCTCTTGGCTGGTCCACCTCCACCCCCACCAGCTGATGCTACCAGTAAAAGCAACATCATCATACACCCGAGTACGAGAGCCCCCATGACCCCAGCACCTATTTGCTGTTTTCTATCGTTCTTAAGACCATCCAAACTTTTGGGGATGTACGCTTTGGGTCCAGTTTCTCCCGCCGCCTCATCAGCTGCATCGAGAGCCGCCTCGGCTGCATCCAACTTTTCTTGGGCACCTGGGTCCCCCCGGGCTACCGCAGCCTTCGCCTCGTCAATTTCTTCTTGGGCAGATAATTGAGAAGAGGTTTGAGGTTCTGAAACAGATGGTGAACCATCACCCGACTTAATATCACATACTGGCGTGATATTAGAATCTGTCATAGACCCAATATCAATATCTTGGATACACACATTTACCGATTTATCACAGTTTTGGTTCGAGTTTGGGGGTATAAATACATCTGTACCAGTACAAACCCTTCCGAAACACGATTCCATACCACTCCAAACATCTTTTTGATCACTAGGTGTTGCAGCAACAAGTTTATCAAAAGTTTCTTTTTTCTTTGGACATCCAGCGGCAGTGGGATTTGCATCACACACACCACTTGTGACGTTATAACACTTACAGAAGGTGTCCGCCCTACCCGCAGCAGTTTTACAATATTTCGCAGCCACTTCATCATAATTTGCCTGGCCCATATTTTCTACCGTACAGTTTGGATCAGACTTGATATTGGTACCAACCTGACAATATGTCTTTGCTAAAGCTGCTCCAGTACTTCTTTCCAAACACGACTGTCCACCAGGACTTTCAAATACTTTAGTGGAATCCGCACAAAACGTACCAGCTAATGACGTGTACATAGCATCCATATTACTTCTCTTTGTCGCGGCATGTAGAGTTTGTAATGCACTCTCCGTTTTAGGATAAATACATCTCACCCCTGATTTTGAATTTAAATATTTCGCACTTGCACCTGGACAAGGATCGAAACTGGTTCCATTGTCATCGTGGACAGTACCACCTACGATGTCCCTCGGACTGAAATAATTCATGTTGCTTTGAGGTTGCTCAGGAACATTTATATGATATTGCATTTGAGATGAAATCGCAGATGGTACACTCTGAAGCCTAATACCATCTAGGTCGTCATTCCAAGTGCGAGTTTGCTGTCCCCACTTTGTTTGTAGGTCGTGATACCCATTCCTAAAGGTCAATATATCACCTCTAGGGTTACCGCTATTGTTTATTTTACCCCCCTGATGCCACGAATATCCAACCGCCATACAACTCTCATCCACATTACCAGTGTACGAAGTAGCTTGGTTATATCCGAATCGTGTCGTGCTATCATTAACAAATTTACTATCGTTCAGGTGATTGTACCACTGTCTAACACCTGCATTACCTTGATGTCCATGGTGTTGGATAAGTTCTACCTCACATGGCATGATAGGCTCCTACTGATAGATTAGAAAAATTATTTAGATGGTCGCCAGAAATTCTTTGAGTTCACCGTAGTTCTTCTGGGTCGCGAGGGTTAGGGCTTTCTTTTGTTTCTCTTCATCATCGGTTTGCTTCTTGACCATCCCGTAAAGAATGAATGGGTTGGGTTCATCGGTACTCTCGGCATACATGAGAGCCTCCGACTTCGCACCTTCGTTCAGTTCGACCCGGGTACGAGTTCTCCTGACCATCCAGACAGTCACGAGGACCAGAGCCAAAACGAGAACAATCTGGTTCATCTTAATTTTCTTGAAATTGAGTTTCATTTAGAATAAAGGGAGATTTTATTTAAAATGAAATAGTTTACCTGAACCGACGTGCGACCGGTCCGGTACCCATAGTTGTGGCTACGATGAGTAGAATTACACAAATTACACTCATGAAACTACCACCCACTGTGGCTACACCCACTTGTTTTTTCTTACTTGTTCGTAAGTCACTGATATTTGTTGGGAGGAATGAACGAACTTCTCCGACACTCCGTGGTATGGTGATGGTTTCTTGTTCAGTTCCTCCACCTCCACCTCCACCTCCACCTCCACCTCCACCACCACCACCCCCACCACCTCCACCAC
>Ga0307488_10005011_pt1 | contig 10980 bp, 14 predicted proteins | sample SB02metaG_FD_202248 | JGI IMG/M metagenome (GOLD analysis project Ga0307488, IMG submission 202248) | Sea-ice brine microbial communities from Beaufort Sea near Barrow, Alaska, United States - SB 0.2 | ecosystem: Environmental > Aquatic > Marine > Coastal | place: USA: Alaska | collected...
AAATCTCTAAGATAACAAGCATCCCCAACGATAGTTCCTGCACAATAAGATGTTTCATTTTGTAACCATTCCCATTCCATTGGAAACGATGTACCTGCATTTACACAAGCCCATGGGTCATCTTTAAATTTAATACATTCTGAGAATGATAATATATCTTCTTCCATATTCAAATCAATCCAATCAGTTGGGTCTTTTTGAAATATTACATCTTTAACATCAGTCCAAATAACTGTACCTTTTATCTCTGAACCTAGTATTTTATACAAATCTCTGAATCTTTGTAGGATTATATGTTGTTGAAGTTCTCCTCCAAACAAATCCCAACCTTTTGATTTAAGATAATCGATAGTTTCTTGTGGTACATCATATACCAACATTACTTTTCTACCCTTGAAACCAGTTTGTTCTATTGATTCTACATAAGGTCTTATATCACTTGCGTTATATTTTGTAATACATCCTAATATTGTCATATCTTCTTCCATTATAGTTTTCTTATGATTTATATATCCGTTGGCCACCAAACCTTATCATCTCTTAATAAGTTAAATTTTATTTTATCTGACTTCTCTGCAATATCTACCGAACCAATTCTTTCTAAATATTTAGTAAGATTTTCTTCAGCACTATCCATTATACCTCTTTTTCGATTAAATTCAACAATATTATCAAATATAATAGGAAATACTTTATCAGAATTACTTTGATTTGATATATAGAAATTATCATCATGTATATGACTATTTCTCCAATGATGATTTGATGTGTATATTTTGTTTAAATCAAACTCAGATACGTTTAAGTTATCTCCACCAATATCATATCTACTTCTTATAATACAATCATAATCAATACCTGAATTTTGTATTTGTTTGTATGTAGATTGCCACGAATAATACATTGGAAAACTTCTAAAGTTACCAAATATATCAAAATCTACAAGAGGTCTTGATTTATCATCTCCTGGAGTTTTAATTCCTTCTCTGTATTTTGTAAACTTAAAGGGTTTTTCAATGTTAATATAAGTTGCATTTGGATAAACCTCTTGGACAATATTACTATCTTCATTATTAGTTACTTCATCTGGTTTAGATTCCCATGCTTGAAGATATAAATCTACATCATTGTTATCTATGATATGTTTCCAAAATCCATCATAACCTTCTTGAACTTTTCTTGCAAGTCCTGTCAACATTAATGCTACCTTCATAATAAAGATATATCTTTTAAATAATTTACCATTTCATAGTTTTTCCAACTATCAGAAATCCAATTTTCACTTTCCATCCATGGTTCTATAAGTTGTGGATTAACAACTACTTTACCTTTACCACACATAACAATAACCTGTAACATCATATCAGACCACCCAACTAACTTAGTTCTTGTTGCTAATCCATCAAACTGTTTTTTAAGTGGTTTCATTGCTATATCATATCCTTTTATAAAGTCTTGTGTATTGATGATAGCTCCACCACAACCACCATACCCCTGACTTTCTACATTACCCTCAACTGATTGTATAAATTGTCTTAGTTCTCTTGGGAATTTGTTTCTGTTACGTACAATTGCTATTCCAAATTCTGTATCTATGATATTAATCTTTTTCATTAAAAAGACATCTTCTTCTAATATAACCATATACTTTGATTGAGTTAGTTTACAACAATCATATATACTAGTTAACCAAGTATGTAAGTTTTCATAAGGCCAATGGTCTCTACCTATTTCATGTTCACGAAACATTCCAGGATATCCTACCTTCTTCTTTTGTAATTGTATATCAACCGACATTGTATCAGTGCTCTCTGTGTAGTTCTTTATATCTCCATCAGTATCTACTCTTATAAAAACATCCGCATCCTTATAGAACTTTCTAAATGTTTCTACACTCTTACTACCTGCTTCATAGTTTGTGTAACCCCAAAGATACGCACTTAATTTATTTTCCATATTATATATATCTACTTAATGTGTATTTTGTTGATTTTTGAACTGTTTGCTTTTCATTATCAATAAAATGATAATCATCTTTATTTACATAATTTACCAAATCTTTGTGCAATCCATGTAATAATCCAAGATAACCAGGTTGTCCTTGTTTACTATGTGCATCTTTACATGCTGATATAAATCCATCCATCATTTGTTTAGGAAATGCATAAAAAGTATCTGTTGTGCATTGATGATTATCCCACCAATCTAATTCTTTAAAAAGGAAATTAAATTTAGTAAAATCTATATTCAATGGAACTTTAATATCTAAATCAAATCGAGTAACTATAAAAAAGTCATAATCAAACTCCTTTAAAGTTTCTACTGATTGTATGTATGTATCAAATGCAGGTTGTTCACCAATGAATTCTGAATTGATTGGATTATATACAGACAAAATATCTGATTCCATTTCTGTATTGTATGTCTTTAATACAAAATCTACTTGATTATTTTCTTTTAGTGGATTTACTACATTTTTAAAAAAATTAACATATGCTGATTTATATGAATGCATTCCATTACCAACATCATGATAGGCAAGTCCTACTAAATTGATTAATATCTTCATAAAATATTATTTATCATCCAATATTGAAGGATTTTGTTTTATAGTTTGTTTTGTAATTAAATCTTTTAACTTTGTAGTAGACCAATTATGAGAACGGGTTGTGTATATAACTTCGATTGGTAAATCATCTCCTGTGAAGGGTTTTCCTATATAATCCTCACCCAATATTCTTACATCAGGTTTCCAAAATAAAATTAAATTTAATAAATCTTCTTCTGTTTGATAAGTATAAACTGCATCAATATATTTTATAGATAATAATGTTTTATATCTTTCATACAATGGTATTACAGGCTTGTATTTAGATTTTCTATGCAATGATGGGTCTATTTGGAGAAATACGATAAACTTATCACAATGCTTCTTTGCTTCTTCAAATGTATAAATGTAACCAGGATGTAATAAATCAAAGTTACCTGCTGTAAATCCTATTTTACTCATTTTCTTTATATTTTTCAATTACATCAGAACATATTCCCATACATTTACTTACATCTTCATTATGAACTTCAGGCATTACTGCAATACTATATTCAATAGGTTGGTTACCAGGATATACCCATAAATGTCCTTTTGATGTTATAGTTGTATCATCGGTTTGGTGATAAAAGTAATTAATCTGTGTTACTCCATTTATATATTCCAATCTCTTGAGTTCTTCGATGGTTTTTAAATCCTTACAATGTACCCATAATTTTAAATTACGCAATACCAACCAATTTAAACTAATTAAATAAGTTGCACCATCATGTCCTAAGTAAAAGTTATCATCATAAAACCACAAATCTATCTCAACATCATATCCTTTAGATAATGCTATATCAATATAATTTGGATTGTTTTCTTCTGATACGTTCTTTCCGTTAAGATTACCTCGGTGACTGATTAATCTTTTTTTCTCCATCCGTATTATTTAGTTTTCCAAAAAGAGTAAATACCTTTCTCTAATTCGTAATTTTCCCAAAAAAATCTTTCTCTCATTGGTTGTTCCTTAGCCCATTCCCACATTTGTGTTAAACCTTCTTTCATAGAAGTTTTATATTCAAACCCCAATATATCAATAGATTTTTGAAATGTTGGAATTGAATGTTTAACTTCATGTCTTGGTTCTAAGTGGGTTACCTTTCCTTCTCCAATAACTTCTCTTAAAATAGTTGATGCATCTTTTATAGATATTTCTTCAGTTCCTCCTAAATTAATAATTTCTTTTGATGCTTCTTTTCTTATTGCTGAATTCCATAATGGTTCTATTGAATCATCAATGAAACTAAATGCTCGTGTTTGTTCTCCATCACCAAAGATTGTCATATCTTCACCATTTAAATGTTGATACATCCATATACCTAATACATTTCTGTACTTATCCCATATGTTTTGTTTAACACCATATACATTATGTGGTCTGATAATACACCAATCCAATCCATGCTGTTCACCTGCAATTTGAATATCCATTTCACACGCATATTTTGCAACACCATAAGGGTCTATTGGTGATTGTTGTTGTGTTTCATCAAAGATACCACCATTACCATGACCATACACAGCAAGTGTTGAAGTGAATATCAATCTTTTAACATCATGTTTAATACACTCATTAACAATCTTAGCAGTTGCTTTTAAATTGTTATCATAATTGTAACAACGAATGAACGGTGATAATCCCTCAGCAGCATAAGCTGCAAAGTGAAATACATAATCAATTTTATGAAAATCAAATATATTTTCAATTGGATGTTCTGTGAGGTTCATCTGCCAGAAATCAACTTTAGGATTAATATTCTGTATATAACCTCCACTTAAATCATCAACTCCAATAACCTCTACTTCTGGTTTATTTTCTATAATCCAATCTGCCAATCTACTTCCAAGTAAACCTGCTACTCCTGTTATTAGTACTTTCATTCTTCTGTTTCTAATTTATATTCTACAAATATACGAAAATTATTTTAAATATCCTAATTTATTTATAATTTTCTAAATAATCTTTTAAATCTTCTGGTGTTCCTAATCCCCACATCTTTGGTATATCAAAAGTACGAATTTCTTTTCCATCTTGAATTGCTTCATTGAATACAGGACAAACATAGAATTCACCATTTACTCTAACATCATTTTCAATCATTTGTTCTGAATACTTTACAAAATCAGAACCATGTTTCCAATAGTAATATCCAACTGTTGCAATATCTGATATAGGATTCTTTTCAGCAACTTCAGTTACCAATCCTTGTTCATCTATTTTAGCGAAACTCCACTTAGGATGTGTTGCTCTAAATGATACAATTCCACCATCTGCATTTGTTTCATTCATTTTGTATAAGAACTCATTTGAATCCCATTCACAAAATTGGTCTGAGTTAGCAAAGAACAAAGGATTATCCGAATCGATAAACTCCTTTGCAAGAAGTGCAGTACAAGCTGCTCCTTCTGTTACTCCTTCCACCTCAACAATCTTACAATTTGGTGTTATTAAATTTAGTAATGTATCTAAGTTATACTTTTCTCTATGTGATTTCTGTACTACATAGATAAAGTTTGCTTTAATGTTTAGATTTTCAACTACCACTTGAATCATAGGTTTTCCCTTTACTTCAATAAGTGGTTTAGGAAATGTATATCCTGCTTGTTGGAATCTACTTCCTGCTCCTGCCATTGGAATTAAAACATTTAATGTTTCATCTCTCCACGCTGGTATTGTTTGTTGTTCTCCCATGTTGATTTGTATTAATTTATTATTTATGTTTTTTAAATTTGTTTGTTTTGTATTCTTAACTCTAAGTATGTGTGATTTAGAACGAGCAGCTGCAAGTAATCCATAAGGAGAATCTTCTACTATCAAAGTTTCCTCTGGTAAACATTTCATTTTTGAAATTGCATTCCAATACATCTCAGGATGTGGTTTACTATTTTCAACATCTTCGTTTGAAATAATGTAATCCATAAACTCCATAATACCCAACTTTGAAAGTACAGTTAGAACTGTTTTTCTAATTGAGTTAGAACATACTGCTATTTTGTATCCTCGTTCAACTAAACTATCCATTAATTCAATAAGAATATCACTTGGTTCTAATTGTTTTAGTTTCTGTAAAGTTAGTTTTTGTTTATGATTCCAAATATCTTTGTGTAATTCTGTTGGTAAACCCTTTTGTTCACTTAGCATATCTAACTTTTGATTGGTCTTTAAACCATCGTAAGTAGATAGGTGTTCGTTCCAACTAATTGCATATTCTTTACCTAATGCATCATTAAGTGCATCATAATGAATGTTCTTTGCTTCTACAAGAACTCCATCTAAATCGAATATAACTAATTTAATTTTATCTGCCATGTTTACCTTCATCTATATGTTTGAATAACCCCTCACCATGAGCAACCTTATATGTTTGTTTAGCCCACCATTTAGAAATGTTACCTTCTAATGCAATACCTTCACCAGCAAATTGTTTTACTGTTTCTAAGTAAAAATCTTTTTTATATAAACATGGGTTGTTTGTCCAATTACCCCATCTTGATGTTGTAGTAAAATACTCACCATCTTTTTGAATGTGTTCTGGAAAACTTTCTGATGGATTACACCAATGAACCGAATCTAAAAGATGTGGTGATGTACATTCTATTTCTTTATCATAATAATCTAATTCTTTACCTTGATATTGGAATGAGAAATGTGGGTTACCTGGATTAGTTCTGTGTCTATATCTTATACAAGAATATCCTTTATCTAATAAATCAATACCACTTTTCAATCTATCGATTGTTGTATGTTCATTTTCTATCAACTTCCAATCATGTTCTAATATTAAAACATTATCGGTTTTTGCCTGCTCAGTAAGTTCTATAAAAGCTTGTCCAATTCCTATATTATCATTCTTACCAATGTAAGGGATATTAAAATGTTCTGCTATTTGTTTATCTTGTTCTGAAACTTCTTGGAATAAGATACAAACATCATTTATTTGATGTAAGAAATTATTATCAAAATAAGTTTGTAAAGTGTTAACCAAGGTTTGTCCACTTTTCCAAGATAATATGCCAATACTTATTGGAAGTTTTTCCATTCTTTGTATTTTTCTATTATAAACTCGACTCGTTGTTTCTGAGTATGGTTTTCTAAAACCTTATTATATCCGTTCTTTGCAATACGTTCTCTTTCAGTACTATCTTCTCTGTATTTATTCATCTTGTTAATACAATCTACTATATCATCATAATACACTATATCCTCACCATCAATAAATAGTTCATGTAGTTTTTTGTTCTCGTGTAATCTATCACATAGAACCAGTTTACCACAAGCCATTCCTTCAAATATTCTACGAGTTACTTCACCCCATCTTGAATTTTGAACTACCATTAATCCTTTATTAAGAAATTCAGTATGCTCAATAGCATCAAATCCAGCTTGATTTCCAATAGTACCACCACCATGTGCAGTAAGTGTATCTAAAAATTTAGAGTTACCCCTACCTCGTGTCGTTACTGCAACATATTCTTCTTTTATATCCATTGGATATTGTACAACAGTATCTGCAAAATGAGTCCACCATGCCGAATCTTGATTTCTTTTTCTATATTCTTTTGAGGATTCAAAATCAGGTGAAAGAGTTATGTTAAATCTTTCTGATTTAGGATAGTTTCTTTCAAAGTTTTGAGGGTCATCTCCACTTTCCTGTACCCAATATGTGTTTGGTAAATTTACCATATTTAAATAATGTGAATCAAATCTACCCCAATCCATAAACAACACAATATTAGAGTTTGGTTTTTCAGATAACCATTTTTGTATATCTCTATCGTGATACTTACCTGTTCCATTAGAACCGATTGATATAAATTCAACTACCCAACCTATTCTTTTAAATTCATTAGCAAGAGCCATTGGTGTTGACCACTTTTCGTTTTCGTATGCATAAATGAATGTTATTTTTTGTCTGAAATCTTTCATGATACTGCTCTACCTTTCATCTGTTCCCAATCTCTATTTTTTCTTACTTCGTTGTTTTTAACATCAGTTGCTGCTAACATAAGTGGAATGATGTCCATATCTTCTGCTACTACCATTAATGCTTTAACATCTTTTGGAAAACAATGTCCTCCATATCCAAAATCTCCATCTGGACCTGGTACATTCCAATGTGATTTACCTAATCTATCATCTTGAGTTGCATATTCAATTACCTTATCGTAATCAATACCTAACGCTTGACTTATCTGATACATTTCATTTGCAAATGATACCTTTGTTGCTAAGAATGAGTTAGTTAAATACTTAACCATTTCAGCATGAGTAGAATCTGTTTTAATAATATGAGCGTTGGGGAATACTTTTGAGAATATTTGTTTTATCTTAGTAGTAGTTGGTCTAGGTCCTCCTAATATAATTCTACTTTGATTTTCGTAATCATCAACAGCGTTTCGTTCAGTAAGAAATTCAGGATTGAATACAATGTTTAAGTTTTTGTATTGTTTATTCCATCGTTCAGTTGTACCAGGAGATACAGTTGATTTGATTACAATATTTTTCTTTCTTTCAATATTATGTGAGTTTAGTCCTACTAACTCTAATTCTACAATAGATACATTACATCTACCACCCTCATCCATTGGAGTTGGTAAGCAAATGAATATAGTTTCACATTCTTTGGATATTCTGAATGGTTCTGAGTTACATTTTGATTCATCCAAATCATAAGTAAGTACATCATAGTAATTTTTAAACTTTTGGTAAACTGCGTTACCAACAAAACCTTGCCCTATGATTCCTATCATTATAAACTTTTTATATAATCTTCTAACTTATCTTGTGGTTTCCATCCTAATCTATCAATAGCATCTGTATTGGTATTAAGAGTTTCTCTATAATTTCCTTTTTGTTCTTCTATATAAGTTGTTTCAGTTCCGAATCTTTTATTAAAGAATCCTGCTAACTGATTTACTGAATAGTTTACTCCACTTCCAAGTTCCCACGCATCATCGTTTAAAACATCTGTTTCAGATACTTTAATCAATCCATCTACAATATCATCTACATAGGTAAAATCTCTTCTTTGTTCACCATCACCAACAATTTGTAACTTTGCTCCTTTTGAGGATTTGCTTCTCCAAATACCAATTACATTCCCAAATTTTTCATCTAATGATTCACCTGGTCCATATACATTGTAAAATCTACATATCCTAACATTTACATCAAAACTATTTCTATACAACTTACAAACTTCTTCTCCTAAATATTTGTACATAGCATATGGTGAATCAGTAGGGTCGTGGTGTTTTGAAGATGAACCAGCATATACAACTTTTACGTTGTTATGTCTTGCCCATTCCATTACTACTTCTGTTCCTCTTACATTTACTCTAAATGAGTCGGTTGGTTCATCAAACGATGGTTGTACTCTTGATTGTGCAGCTAAATGGTACACTAAATCAAAATCATTTCCTTCAAAATATTCAAGTTGTTCAATATCAGCACTTATATAATTACAATTGGGTTGATGGTTACTTTCGAATCCAGTATCGTAATTATCTAATGAATGAACATCATGTCCTTCTGATAATAACCTCTTTATTAAGTTAGTGCCGATAAATCCTGCGCCGCCCGTAACTAATATTTTTTTCACTTTACTATTCCTAATAATTGATGTTCATTGAATAATAAATAAGTTACATCACCTATTTTTATTTCATTAGTTCCGTGTCCTTTTTCATACAATACAATATCTCCAACTTGTACAGTCATTGGTATTCGTTCTCCATTCTGTGAGAATATACCAGCACCCACTTCTATAACTTCACCATTTACTTTTTGGTTGTTTGTCATGGATTCTGATATTATAATTCCTCCTGTACTTTTACTTTCTTTTTTTTCGGTTGGCTTTACCAAAACTCTATCCCCTAGAGGTTTAAATTGTTTCATAAAATTTGTTTTGTTTTTCTTGTCTATTTATTTGTTTATGATGATATAAACTCCATTCTTCCTCTGCAGGAAAGTTTGAGAATGTATCATAACCTGTAATTCTTTCATGTACCTTATTCATCCAAGTCACATCTTCAGTATTTTTGTAAATTCGTGTTTGATAATCAGGAAAGTTTACCCAACCTTTATCATTCACATTCCACTTCCACTTATCAATATGTGATTGTTCCAATCCTTCTACTGTATTTACTCTTGGTACAAAAACAATATCAACAGGATTTTCTTCTAATACCTGCCCTAAATACTCCACCAAGTACTCATGTGGAATTTCATCAGCATCTACTTGAAAAATATAATCCTTGCTACAATGTGATTTTAAGTTATTTTTAAAAGTAGCGAAATCTTTGTTAAGTGGAAATCCAATTACTTTATGATTATCATGCATAGAATCCATTAAGGTAATATATTCCCTTACTTCATCCGTAACAGAAGATTCATCGTATTGGATAACAATCTCATCTTCTTTTCTTATGTGTAATTGTAAAAAGTTTAATAACTTGGTTATTTCTTCTAACTCATTATATACAGTTATACAGTAACTAATCGTTTTCATTTGGTGGGTCTATTTCTGATTGTTCTTCTCTTAGTATTTCTCTTTTTTCGGATGTCGTTGTCTTTTCTCCAAATAAATTTTCTAATATATCTTGCTCAAATCGTATCTCATAAACATTTACAATTTTATCTAAAAAATAAGTTCTGTAATTATTAAACTCTTTACGATATAAGTTTTTATTATTTTTAATATGAGTCTCAAAAAGAGCATTACCTGTTCTATCAAATTTCTTTAACATTAATTCTAATTTTAAATCAGAAGATAGTGGTAATCGTTTATCTCTTAACTTACCAATCAATTGTGTAAAATGTAATGGCTTTATTGGATTAATTTTAATACAATGTACTTTTTTATCAATAATACCTATTACAAAAACATACCTTGCCTCCTCTGCTGATTTGGTAGCTGGATTACCTCCTTTATAAGTTGTTATTCTATAAATGTTTCGTGGTCTGATTTCTGAACGAGAAATTCGTTTTTCAGGCTTTAAAAAATTAGTATATTGTCTTGTAAATGCCATTATAATTTCTTTATAGTTGGTAATTTTAACTCAATATGTTCTGGTCTTGGTTCAAATTTTACATATTTATTAAGTATTTCACCCAACTTATTTGTCATTTTATCTAATGTAAAGTTTTTAATATTAGTTTTTAATCCTTCAGATTTAGTTAAGTAAGTTTTGTAGTTATTATAAACATCAAATATTTTAGATGCTGCTTTTGAATAATTTACATAAAACCATTTGGATTCTTTCAATAAAAACTTATTTTGTGATGATTCATGAACTTCTTTTAATTCACCTTCTAAATAAACTGTGTTTTCTTTTGGTAAGAAATCTTTATATCCACTCCAATCAGAAACTACTATTGGTTTACC